>Ga0310690_10001344_pt1 | contig 43674 bp, 34 predicted proteins | sample AusTroGonzalo_MG_2_FD_207661 | JGI IMG/M metagenome (GOLD analysis project Ga0310690, IMG submission 207661) | Bovine rumen microbial communities from tropical cattle in Woodstock, Queensland, Australia - Gonzalo_04 (v2) (version 2) | ecosystem: Host-associated > Mammals > Digestive system >... | reverse complement strand
ACGAAAGACCCGACTTAAAAACGCTCAAACGGGATGCCTCCCACTACATCGCCGCCTTTAAAAAGGCCGCGAGCTTCGAGGAGGCCGACGCGGCCTATCTGCATCTGCAGACCATCATGGAGCATGCCACGACGCTCTACACCATCGCAAGCGTCCGCAACACCATGAACATGAAGGACGCCTTTTACGACGGCGAGATGCAGTTTTTCAACCGGGCCATGCCCAAACTGATGCCCCTTTTGATGAAGGGCAACAAGGCGCTTTTGAAAGGCCCTTACCGCCGGCAGATGGAGGAGAAATACGGCAAACAGCTGTTCCGCGAGACCGAGGCGCAGCTGCGGCTGTTCAAACCGACCATCATTCTGCCCATGATCCGTGAGAACAACCTCGGCACCGAGTACTCCAAGACCGCCGCGGCCTGCTCCGTCGACTTCATGGGCGAGACCTGCAACTTTTACGGCCTTCTGCGCCACATGCAGGTAACGGACCGCGCCGAGCGCAAAGCCGCTTTCGAGGCGTGGGCCGGCCTTTACGAGGGCATCTCGGGCAAACTCGAGGAGCAGTACGGCAAACTGGTAAAACTGCGCCGCACCATCGCCGCGCGGACGGGCTTTGACAGTTACATCGACTACGCGTACCTCTCCCGCGGGCGCTTTGACTACGACGCGAAAAAGGTCGCCGCCTTCCGCGAGGCCGTGCGCACGTATATCACGCCGCTTTGCGAAAAACTCTACCGCGAGCAGGCCGAACGCCTCGGCCTTGAACGCCTTGAATGGTACGACGAGGACGTGATCTTTCCGGACGGCAACGCCACGCCCGTCGGCACGCCCGACGAGATGGTCGAACAGGCGCGGGAGATGTACGAGGAACTCTCGCCCGAGACGGGTGAATTCTTCAACTTTATGGTCGAACACGAATTGTTCGACGTGGTCACGCGCGAGAACAAGCACCTCGGCGGCTATATGACCTTTTTGCCGGACTACAAGGCGCCCTTCATCTTTTCCAACTTCAACGGCACCTCGGCGGACGTCGACGTGCTGACGCACGAGGCGGGCCACGCCTTCGAGGGCTACTATGCCTCGCGCCGTCTGCCGCTGATGGAGCAGACCGGCTCGACCAGCGAGATCAACGAGATCCACTCCATGACCATGGAGCTGTTCGCCTATCCTTATATGGCGCGCTTTTTCGGGGACAAGGCGGATAAATACCGCTATGCCCACTTTACCGAGACGATCAAGGTCATCCCGTATCTTGTCGCGGTGGACGAGTTTCAGCACAAGGTCTTTGAAAACCCCGGCTCCGGCCCCGCCGACTGGCGCCGCTTCTGGCGCGAGACCGAGCAGAAGTACATGCCCTGGCGGCACTACGACGGCAACGCGTTTCTCGAGAGCGGCGGTTTCTGGATGCAGAAACAGCACATCTTCCTCTACCCCTTCTACTACGTCGACTACGCCCTGGCGCAGCTCGACGCGCTGGCCCTGTACCGCAAGAAAACGGAGGGCGGCGACGCCTGGGGCAGCTACCTTAAACTCTGCGGCATGGGCGGCATGTACGGCTATTTCGAGACGCTGGAACGCGCCGGATTGCCCATCCCGCTCGAGGCCGAGACGGTGCGGGAACTGGCCGCCTTCGCCGAAAAACAGGCAGAGGCCCTGCGGCAAGAGATCGGCGCGGCCGACGCAACGAACGCATAAGAACAAAGGGCAACCTTTTCGGACCGTCGGGGACGCCGGTCCCTACCGGTTAACGGAATGTTGATCGCGGATGCGGACGGTCAATGGCCGCCCCTACAGGACGGGCGCCGCGTCCTTGCCTTCCCCCTCGAGGCCGAGGGGGAAGGTGTCGCCGGGCAGGCGACGAATGAGGGTGTTCTCTCTGTGCTCGCTTCTCACCCTCATCCGTCATGCGTTCGCATGCCACCAGAGAACGCGAAGCGTTGCTCGTGTCGTTCGCGCAGCGACGACAGCTTCCGTCCCGTGCAGGGGGAAGGCTATGGAGCAACGCAGCATGGCGGAACAGATCGATACTTTCCCTTCATCGATAGTATCTTTCGTCAGGCAAGGCGCACCGAGCGAGCGGCGGCGATAGCGGACCGTGGGCGGCACACTCGAACAGCCACCCTTCATCTGCCCTGTTGCGGTTTCCCGAACACAGCCGCGTTCGCTACGCTCTCTTGCTGTCGTTCGACCGCTGCCACTCGGGCAGGTCGCCTTGTATCCGCCACCGGCGGCAGGCGACTGCCCTCCCCCTCATCGATAAGATCTTTCGTCAGGCAAGGCGCACCGGAACCGCCCTCCCGATGGCGTAGTTTTCTACGTCGAGGGAGTAGGTGAGGAGCAACGCAGCATGGCGGAAGAGATTGCGATGAATACATGAAAAAAGACCCCAAACGGGGTCTTTTTTCATACCATTGTGGCCTTATTTGTAAAGGGGCTCGGTGTATTCGCCCGCTTCGTGCAGGGCTCGGAGCGATTCCACGACCGCCTCTTTATCCTCGTGATACGTCACGCCGAACCAGCGGTCGTGCGTGGTCAGCACGCGCACGGTGGCTTTTCCGCTTTTGACCATGCGGTCAATCTCGCCGGGCAGCAGATATTCGGCCTTGATGTTTTCTTTTGCCGGCCCGTCGAGAAAGGCCGGAAAGCCCTCGACCAGCGCGTCGATAAAGCCGGGCGTCAGCGCCCACATGTTCATCGAGACGATCGCGTCGGGGTCGACGGGGGTGCGCACGCCGTCCTTTTCCACGGCCGCGCCTTTGCCGTCGCGGCAAAGACCGCTCGTCTCGGTCACGCCCGTCAGGTATCCGTTTTCAACGTGGCAGACGCCGCGCGTCACGGTGCCGTTTTCGGAAAGCGTGTTTTTGAGAATGAAACCGGGCATGCAGAACTCGTTTTCGCGCCCCTCGTGCTCGACGAGAAATTCATGCGCGAGGCGGAAGCACTCCTTGCCGTAATAGTCGTCGGCGTTGATGACGAGAAACGGCTCTTTGACGATGCCGCGGCAGGCCATGACGGCGTGCGCGGTGCCCCAGGGTTTGGCGCGCTCCGGCGGGCAGGTATAGCCGGCGGGCAGATCTTCTTTTTCCTGAAACGCATAGGCCACGGGACACACCTTTTCGATGCGGTCGCCGATGACGGCGCGGAACTCGTCGTAGAGGTCGTGACGGGTGATAAAGACCACGCGGTCAAACCCCGCCGCCAGCGCGTCGTGAATGGAATAATCCATAATGATCTCGCCGCCGGGACCCACTTTTTCGAGTTGTTTGATGCCTTTGCCGTAGCGGGAACCGATGCCCGCCGCCATAATGACAAGACTTGTTTTCATGCCTTTCTCCTTCTCCGATCGCTCGGCCCTGTGATTCCTTTTCAGTATAGCATGGGCCGACCTAAAATGCAAGGGAAAATGTGTAAGATTTTGTAAATAAAACAAGTCGTTTTCGGCTTTTCGCGCGCGGGACTTGCAAAGCGGGCGTTATTGTGTTAAAATATAAAGGAATATACCCTATCGCGCGCCGCACGCGCGCCCGAAAATCTGCCGAAAGGAGAAGCGCCATGCAGCTGACGGGCCCCGTTTTTCTGTTCTTGTTTCTGCCGCTCTCCTTTTTTGCCGTGCTGCCCTTTTCGGGCAGGCGGCGGGCCGCGGCGCTGCTGATCGTCTCGCTGTGCTGGTATCTTTGCGCCAACCGGCAAAATCCGGCGGGCATGATCGTCACGGGGGCGCTGCTGCTGCTCTGTTGGCTGCTGACCCTGCCCCGCGGGGCGCGCCGCCTGCGCCTTACCCTCGGCGTGGCGCTGCCGATAGCCGTGTGGCTGTTTTGCCGCATCACGGCGGAATACGGCCTCTGGCCCCGCCTCTCTTATCCCGCGGGCCTGACGTTTGTCGCGCTCGGCCTCGTCTCGGCGGCCGTCGACCTCTATCACGCGCCCGACGCCGCGGGCGCGCGCCGGCCCGTCGCCTTTTTCGGCTACGTGCTGTTCTTTCCCGTGCTGACGTTCGGCCCCGTCATCCGCTACCGCCGTTTTCGGCGCATGCTGGCGGCCGAGCGGCCCTCGTTCGCCGCTTTTGCGCGCGGCTCGCGCCTGTTTACGGCGGGCTACCTCAAACGGGCGGCCGGCGCGGCGATGCTGATAAGCGCCCTCAACCGGGTGTTGGCCGTGGAGGGTGAGGCGCTGCACCTGCCGGCCGCGGGCGTTCTGCTGATCCTGGCGGGCGCCGCGCTGCCGCTGCTCGTCAGCGGCGTTTCGGATATGGCGCGGGGCGTGGCCTCGTTTTACGGCCTTGTCCTTTTGCCCGACGTGCGCCTGCTGCCCCTCGATCCCGCCCGCTGCTTCGGCGGGCTCTGCCTGTCGCTTTCCGCTTTTCTCGACGAGACGGTGGTGCGCCCCGTCTCTTGTTTGCGCACGCGCGCCGCACGCCCGCTTGCGTGGACGCTCGGGTTTGTCTGCACGGTGCTGTTCTTTCGCTGCCGGTGGGAGGCGCTGCTGCTCTCCCTGCCCCTGTTCGCCGTCACCGCCGCGGCCGCGGCGCTCGGCCGCGAGCCGGCCAAAGTCCGGCGCGTACTGCTTGCCGTGCTGCTGACGCCCGCCTATCTGCTGTTTGCCGCCGGCGTGCTTTTGCCGGAGCCGGTACTGCTGTTCCGCATGTTCTCGGCCGCTTCCGACGACCCCTATTACCTCTACCAACTGTTTGCCGCCCTCTCGGACGCGCGCTATCTTTTGCTGATGATCGCCGTGGCGGCCGCGCTGCTCGTCTGGCGCCATTACCGCAGTTTCGCGCTGCTCCGCCTGTCGGTAAATGCGCGCACGCGCGTGGCCTTTGCCGAGACGCTGCTGCTGTTCGTCGCGTTTGCCGGCGCCGTGATCTTCATTCTGCCGCGGTTCCCCGTGCTCGCGGATCAGCCGTTCATGCGGCTGTACCTGTAAAGGAGGCGTCGACGATATGAAAACAAGAACGCACAACCTCATCGCGGCGGCGCTGTTCATCACCATTCTTTTCTCCTTCTCCGTCTTTCACCTGACCAACGCGACGGTGCTCTCGGCCAAGAGCGACCTGCCCGCCGACTATGACGGCGGCTCCTTTACGGGCGACACCTTCCTCGGCCTCTTTTACCGCGGCGTCTATCAGAACAAAAGCTCGCTGCAAATGGTGCGCCGCCTCTCCTACGACCTGTTCGGCGCCATCAACACCGACCGTGTTCTCATCGGCAAAAACGATTTTCTCTTTCCCGTGGTGGACGAGGAGACCGGCTTTCACTATATCGAGGACTATCTCGGCCGCGCCCGCTTCACCGACGAGGAGGAGCAAGCCATTCTCCATGTACTGCAGGAGCGGCAGTCGCTTTACTACGGGCGCAGCGCCGCCTATATGATCGTGGTGCTGCCCGCCAACCAGACGCTTTACGGCGAATATATGCCCGCCTATCTCGGCGACGGCAGCAAGAACACGCGCCTTCTTCACCTCAACGAAACGCTGCGGGCGGGCGGATTTGACTACTGCTTCGACGTCAGCGCCGCGCTGCTTGCCGCCAAGGACGACGGGTATCTTTGCGACAACACCGAGAATGCGCTCAACGCCCTCGGCATGTACTACACCTACCGCACCGTGCTCGGCCGCTTCGTCACCAGCACCTATCAGGCCAAAAACGTGGTGGCGCGGGAACACGTCGCCTTTTACCAAAGCAGCACCGAGGGGCGGGAGCTGGCGCGCCTTTCCGGCCTTGACGGCATCGTGCAGAACCGCACCGTTCTGCTGAAAAACGACTCCTATTACGGCTATCGGGTGCTGTTCAACACGGGCTACGCCACGCGCACCGCGCGCCTGCCCGAAAACTACGAGAGCCTGCCGCCCGACTCCATGTCGATCCTCTTGCAGTTCACCAACAGCCGCGACCGACTCCTGATCGAACCCTATTTTTCCAACACCTTCGACTATGTGACCTACCAGACCGACCTTTCCGACAACGAGGACGTTTTCGAGAAGGCCGCGCCCAACGTGGTCATTCAATTCATACGCGAGAACGAACTCTCGCTGTTACTGCCGACAACGTAAGAAAGGAAATGTACATGGCAACCTGGCTTGATACGACATTTGCCGACTTTGACGCCGCGGTCTTAGCATTTTTTCACCGACTGGCCGCGGCGACGGGCGGCGCCCTCAACACCCCCGCGGAGCTGATCTCGATGCTCGCGTGGAAAGCGCTTTGCATGTTCTTGCTCGGTCTTGTGCTGTGCCTGTTCGCCAAGACCCGCAAAACGGGTATGACGGTTTTTCTCGCCGTCTGCTTTGGCGCGCTGTTCACCAATCTCATCCTAAAAGACGCGGTAGCGCGCCTGCGCCCGCCGCTGGCGTCGGAGACCTATGCCGCATGGCGGCAGTACGCGGCCGGCGCGTTCTCCCGTCTGACCGAGGGCGAACTGAAGGAATACTCGTTCCCCTCCGGCCATGCCACCGCCACGACGGCGGCCATGACGGGGCTGTTTCTCACGACCGACAAAAAGAAGTCGTGGCCCGCGCTGCTGCTCATCCCCGTCGTCGGCGCCTCGCGCATCTACCTTGTGGCCCATTACCCCACCGACATACTCGGGGGCATGATCTCCGGCCTGCTCGGCGCGACCCTCGCTTATTTTACCGTCAAGGGCATTTATGCCCTGTTCACGGCGCACGTCGAAAATCGCTTTTGCGCCTTTTGCCTCACGTTTGACCCCGTCGTCTTTCTGTGGCGAAAGATGCGCAAGCAGAAAAAGACCGAACCCGCGCAAGAGACCGCCGGCGCGACCGACGGCAACGAACAAGACCACTGACAAAAAAGGAGTGTTACCATGTTCTTCATCTGGGGCATTTACAATGCGTTCTACTCGGGCATTCTTCGCACCATCATCGACGCGGATCGCTTTCAGCCGTATATGCTGGTGCTCGGGTTCGCCGCCGTCATACTCGTTTCCTATCTGCTCGGCAGCGTCAACTTCGCCCTGGTCATCTCCAAACTGTTTTACCACGACGACATCCGCACCCACGGCAGCGGCAACGCCGGCACCACCAATATGCTGCGCACCTACGGCGGCGGCGCGGCGGCCGCGACCTTCATCGGCGACGGCCTCAAGGGCGTGGTCGCGGTGCTCTTGGCCTGCGTCGTGTTCGGCGGCACGTTCTGCGCCCCCGCGGCCTCCTATGTCGCGGCGCTGTTCGCCATCATGGGGCACATTTTCCCCTGCTTCGCGAAATTCAAGGGCGGCAAGGGTTTTGCCACCTCGTTCATCTCGATCCTGGCGCTCAACCCCGTGCTGTTCCTTATTCTCTGCTTCGTCTTTTTCCCGCTGGTGCTCGGCACGCATTACGTCTCGCTCGGCTCCATCACGACCGTGTGGTTCTACTCGCTCTTTCTGTTCAGCTTCGGCAAGACCTTTAACCCCGGCGGCGACTGGGGCGTGCCGGCCCTGTGCGCCCTCGGCATCGCGATCTTAGTCACGTTCAGCCACCGCACCAACATAAAACGCCTGCTCGACCGCACCGAGAGCAAAACCTACTTTTTCAAAAAGAAACCCGCCAAGGCCGCCGACACGTCGGGGCAAGGTGACGAAAAACCGCAAAACGAGGATCGCAAATGAATCCGTTTGAAACGCTGTCCGACCTGACGTTGACGGCGGCGCGCCGAGGGCTGCTTAACAAGATCGTGTTCTCGGTGCCCCGCGACGAAAAAGCGGAAAAAGCCGTGGGCGTCGCCAAAAACATCGGCGGCCCCTGCCTTCAGATCGAGACCTTTCACAAGGACGGCAAGGCCACCCAGAAAAACCTGCCCCTTGACGCGGCGGGCGCCGCGGCGCTCGCCGCGCTCGCGCGCTCCTTTTCCCGCGCCAATCTGCTGACGGCGGCGGGCGCGGCCGAACTGCGCGTCGGCAAAAAGGGCGTGGCGACCCTGCTCGGCGCGGGGCCGCTTATCAAAAAACTGCAAGAGACCCCCGAGCGGGAGACAACGGCCGGCAACGACCGGCAGAAACAGTACATTCTGCGGGGAGACGAGCCGTTTCTCGTGCGCCTCGGCGTCTCGGACAAGACGGGGCGCGTGCACGATAAAAAGGGCCCCAAATTCCGCCAGATCAACCGCTTTCTCGAACTGATCCGCGACGTGCTGCCCGAGCTGCCGAAGGGTGAGATCACCATCGCCGACCTCTGCTGCGGCAAGAGTTACCTTTCCTTCGCTGTCTACCACTACTTTGCCGACGTGCTCGGCTATCGCGTGCGCATGACCGGTGTGGACTTAAAACCGGACGTCATCGCCTTTTGCCGGCAGGTGGCCGAAGATTGCGGTTTCGCGGGCCTCACCTTTGAGTGGGGCGACGTTTCGCGCTACGTTCCCGAGGAAAAACCGCAGCTCGTCATCTCGCTGCACGCCTGCGACACCGCGACCGACGTCGTACTTGAAAAAGCCGTGGAATGGGGCGCGAAAGTCATACTTTCGACCCCCTGCTGTCAGCATGAACTGAGCGGGCAGCTGAATTGCCCGACGCTGGATTTTATCGGCGAATACGGCCTTTTGCGGCAAAAATTCTGCGCCGCGGCCACCGACGCGCTGCGACTGAAGCGCCTCGAGGCGGCGGGCTACCGCGTGGCGGCCCTGGAACTGATCGACCCCGAGGATACCCCGAAAAACGTCATGCTGCGCGCCGTGCTGCCGGATCAGCCGGACACGGCGAAAATGACCGCCGCCAAAGCCGCATACGAGGCCGCGCGCCGCTTTCTGACGGGAGGTGACGCGTGATGGATCTGCGCCGCATTCTCAGTTACGTGCGTCGCTGCGTCGCCGATTACGACATGATAAGGGAGGGCGACCGCGTCGCCGTGGGCCTTTCGGCGGGCAAGGATTCGCTGACGTTGCTCTGCGCGCTCGCGGCCATGCGCCGTTTTTACCCGAAACATTACACGTTGTCGGCCGTTTTGGTGGATATGGGCTTTCCCGGCGGAGTCGACCTTTCGGGCGTCGAGGATCTTTGCCGCACATTGGGCGTGCCTTTGCACGTCGTCAAGACCGACATCTATACCGTCGTCTTCGACGTCCGCAAAGAGCAGAACCCCTGCTCGCTCTGCGCCACGCTCCGCCGCGGCGCCCTGCACGGCAAAGCCGTGGAGATCGGGTGCAACGTGGTGGCGCTCGGCCATCACTTTGACGACGCGGTCAACACCCTGCTCCTCAATCTCTTTTACGAAGGGCGCATCGGCTGTTTTCAGCCCGTCACCGACCTGTCGCGCACGGGTATCCGCATGATACGGCCCATGCTCTACACGCCCGAAAAGGAGATCCGCGCCTTTACTCAAAAAGAGCGTTTGCCCGTGATCAAGTCGCCCTGCCCCGCCGACGGCAACACTCGCCGCGCCGAGATCGAACAGCTGGTGCGCGACCTGGAGCGAAACAACCGCGGCCTGCGCTATCGCATTTTCGGCGCCATGCAAAGGGCGGAGCTCGACGGCTTTCGCGAAGTGCCGGGCGGCCGCCGCATACCCGCGCCGCCGGTCGATAAGCCCGACAATGGGGCGAAAAAAGAGGAATAAACAAAAGAAAACCACCCGCGATGCGGGTGGTCTTTTGATTTTCGTTCATGTTTCCGTCAGCTTGATTTTGGCCAGTCCCGCTTCTGCGGTCTCCCGATAGGAGGCCGAAAGATCGTGACCCGTATCTTTCATCGTCTGCACGACTTTGTCAAACGATATTTTGCGCGTATTCCAGAGAAAACTGGCGAGATTGACCGCGTTGATGGCGCGCATGGCCGCCACGGCGTTCCGTTCGATGCAGGGGATCTGCACAAGACCCCCGATCGGGTCGCAGGTAAGGCCCAGATGGTGCTCGATGGCGATCTCGGCCGCATATTCGATCTTGTCGATACTGAGATCGAACAATTCGCCGAGCGCCGCCGCGGCCATGGCGCACGAACTGCCGATCTCGGCCTGACAGCCGCATTCCGCGCCCGAAATAGAGGCGTTGGTCTTAATGAGATCGCCGATGAGGCCCGCCGTCATCAGGGCGTGATAAATGGCTTCATCCGAACAATGCGTTTTATGCTGCTGGTAGTACAGCACCGCCGGCAAAACGCCGGCCGACCCGCAGGTGGGGGCGGTGACGATCGGCTCGCCGGAGGCGTTCTGCTCGCTGACGGCAAAGGCATAGGCGCAGACGATGCGGTTTTCTTTGGTCTCCGCGCTCTCGCCGATATGATCGCTGTTATAGAGCACGCCGGCCTTTTTGCTGACGCCGAGACCGCCGGGCAGCGTGCCGCTGTCGGCAAGGCCCGCTTTGATGGATCGCTTCATGGCCTGCCAGATATCCCGCATGTAATCGAGAATGCCCTCGCCCTCGGTCTCAAGCACGTATTGCCAGAGCCTGATCTCGTGTTCTCTGCAGTACGCCGCAATATCCTCAAAGCGATCGTGACGGTAGATCAGCGGCGGTTTTGCGTCGTCGCATCCTTCGATCACGATACTGCCGCCGCCCACACTGAGCACCCGCGCGCGTCGGGTCTCCCGGCCGTTTTCATAGGCGATGATATCCATGGTGTTGGGGTGCGGCAGTCTGATATCCGAGTCGTCAAAATCCACCGTGCAGTCCGTCGGCGCGAACGTCTTTCGGATCACCGCGTCGGTGCCGTGCCCCCTGCCCGTTTTGGCCAACGAACCGTACAGGATCACCCGAAAGGCGGTCGCCCCGGCGTTTTGCTCTTTGAAGATACGGCACGCCCGCTCGGGCCCGATGGTGTGGGAACTCGACGGCCCCCTGCCGATCTTATACAATTCTCTGATAGATTCCATCATACGGTTTTCTCCTTTGCCGACAGGCACGGGTGCGTCAGCGGTTTTTATGCGTCCTCGGTCTCGCCGCCCGCTTTCGATCCCGGGTCTGAGGCCGGTTTTCCGGCCCCGTTTTCGGGCGTTTCGGGCTTCGGTTCTTCACGCGGCGTTTCGGTCGTGCCCACTACGCCGGCGGGCGCGGTGCCCTCTCCCGCGATCTCGACGGTGCCCTTTTCGGTGTTCTCGGGCGGCCTGTCGAACACGCCCTCCCTGACAAGCTGCAGAAACACCTCGACCACGCGCGGCGAGAACTGGGTGCCGGAACACCGCTCGATCTCGGCGGCCACTTTTTCAAGCGGCATCTGGCGGCGGTAGGGTCTTGTCGAATACATGGCGTCAAAGGCGTCGGCGACCGCGATGATCTGCGCGATCTCGGGGATCTCGTCGCCGGCGAGGCCCTTCGGGTAGCCCGTGCCGTCGTATTTCTCGTGGTGATAGCCCGCGCCGAGTGCGATGCCGGGCGCGATGTCGATGTCTTTTAAGATCTCATAGCCGCGGGCGGAATGGCTCTTCATCACGGCGTATTCTTCGTCGTTGAGGCGCCCGGGCTTGTTTAAGATGTTGTCGGGAATGCTGATCTTGCCGATGTCGTGCAGAAGCGCGATGTTATAGATCTGCTCGACCTCCCGCGGCGACTTGCCGAGGCGCTCGGCAAACATGGCGGTATATTTGGCGACCCGCGCGGAGTGGCCGTTGGTATAGGCGTCCTTCATATCGATACAGCTCGAGAAGACCTTGGTCATCTCGTTGATGAGCTTGGCGTCCTCCGCCTGTTTTTTCAGCAGCTTCGCCGTCTTTTTGCGGTAGATCAGCACGCCGATACCGACGAGGATCAGCACGCCCGCCGCCACCATCAGCACCCAGAACCACGCCTTTTCATAAAAGGCCTTGTCCTTGATGATGGTCACGACCAGCGTCTGTTCGACCTCGCCCGTGGCCTCGTTGATCAGCGAGATATGAAAGCGATAGGTGCCGCCCTTGAGGTTGGTATAACTGGCGTACTGCATCTCCTGTTTGGTGACGTAGATGGGTCCGTCGTCAAATCCCTCGAGATAGTAGGAAAGGTGCGGATTGGAGAGCGCGTAGGTAAAGGCGTTGGCGTAGATATTGAGGCGCTTGCAGTCGGCGGGAATGTGGATCTCGGTCTTGTCGTGCAGCCACACCACCTCGTCGTCGACGAGCAGATACGGCACCGACAGTTTGATGTTGCTGCCGCTCTCTTCCGGCGCGTCGATATTGACGCTGAAAACGGTGGAAGTGGCGCAGATATAAAGCATACCGTCCTCACCCTGATAGCTGAACGAGTTGGCGTTCGGCGTGCCGGACAGGCCGCTGCGGCCGTCGTAGTGCACGCACTCCATATTCTCTTTGTCGGCCACAAGGTCGGTGCGTTTGACCACGTAAACGCCGTTGCTGCACAGCACCCAGGCGCGGTCGCTGCTGTCGAAATAAATATCGAAGTTATTGAAATAGGGAAAGTTGAAGAGCGTCGTGATGCGCTCGTCTTTCATGTAAGCCAGCGAATTGCTCGTCACGATCCAGTATATATCCTCGACGGGGTCTTTTTTGATGCGCATGACCACGCCCGATTTCAGGCCGTTGTCGGTGCCGATCTGATTGATCTGATCGCCTTCCACCACGTAAATACCGGCGCCGTTGCTGCCGAGATAGAGTTTGCCGCCGGGGCCCTCTTCTATGCACAGCACCGAGAGGTTGCCGTCGCCGTAATGACCGACAACGTTGTTGTTTTCAAGAATGGTGACGCCGTCGTTGGCCACCGCCCACCGGCCGTCGGAAAGTTTCGTCATCATACGCACCCATTCCGAAAGCATACGGCGCGCGGGATCGGCGTTGTCGGCGGTATATGTTTCCCAGGTGTCGTCAGCAGGCGTGTAGCGTATCAGACCGAGCGCGCCGTAGGTGCAAAACCACAGCGTGTCGCCCTCCTTTTGGATGCAGCGGATGCATACGCCGTCAAGCAGCGCGGTCAGACCGTTGTTCTTCGGCTGATACCTTTCGTCAAGAATATAAAGTCCTGTATTGGTGGCGACGTAGAGGTCGGTGCCGAACAGGCAGGTGCTGTTGACGACGGGAAAATTCACTTTTGAGACAGCCGCTATGTCGGTGAAGCGGTTTTTGACGATCTTCATCACGCCCTGCTTCGTCGAGGTGAACCACAAGTTGCCCTCGTAGTCCATCATCATACGCCCGATGGAGCTTGTCATAGGCAGATCCTGCAACTGCCGGAACGTGCCGTCCGCGCCGAAAATGCCCACGCCGTTATCACCGCACACCCATAATTGTTCGGCCAGTTTGCGAACGGCATTGATCACGCCCAGCTCGCCGGGCAGCAGCATCACGCGGTCAGCCGCTTGACTCGTCAGATCGCCGTAATAAATCACGGGGACCCACTTTTCCCCTTCCGTCGTCTGCACCATCATATTGCCGCCCACGTAAACGTAGCCGGCCCGTTCGGGATCGGCATACACGGTGTTGGCGTCATACAGCTGCTTTTCGCCTGCCGTCTGACCGTCCGGCGCTTTCAGATCCTGCGCGCTGCAGTAGCCCGTCACCTGCTGGTTTTGCAGCGTAAAAATGGCGTTCGATGACGTTACGCCGTAGATGACGTTGCCGCTCGCAGAAAGTTCCTTAACGGATTGGGCGTTGATCCTCTGGTCGTCGATCTGGTGCATAACGCCCGCCAGATCAATGTAGGCCACACCCATGGTGGTGGCGACGTAGATATTGCCCGCCGCATCCTCGGTAATGGAGCGGACGGACGAGGCGCGCAGGCCCTCTTCGCGGTTGTAAAAGGTAAAGGTCTCGTCTTCCAGCACGGCCACGCCGCTGTCGTTGGTGCCGACCCACAGGCGTCCGCGGCTGTCCATATAGAGCGACACCACGCTGAAAATGCCGGTCGAGGCGCTGTAACGGTAAAAGGTATTACCGTCATAGCGGATGAGGCCGCTGTAAAGGCCAATATAGATAAAGCCCTCCGGCGACTGCACGATGTCGTTGGCCGCCGAGGTGGGCAGGCCGCTGCTGTTGTCGTACAGTACGGCGGCGTAGCCCGCGCCTTTGGCCGCGAGATCGGCCACGTCTTCGGCGGCGGCCGCCGGCGCGAACAGCACGGCCAGCGACAGCAGCCACACGGCGACCGTCAGCAGGCAAAAGCCGCGCCGCGCGGATAAGCGTCGATTCTTCATACAAAAGTCCTCCCTTTTCACAAATGGAAAAGAAAAATATGCTATTGATTACAGTATAGCGTATCCCGCACGGAAAATCAACCTTTTTTTGAATGTTGACACCCGCGCGCACGTATGATACAATAAACCCGAGGTCACATGGAGCAAGGTCTGCACCCGCAAAGCGACGGCGAAAGGCAAAGACCGCGAAGACAAAGAGAGCGGCGAGCAAGCCGCGGAACAGGAGAAAATATGAATATTTACGATTTCACCATGAAGGACGCCGCCGGCGTCGACGTGTCGCTCTCGGACTATCGCGGCAAAGTGCTGCTGATCGTCAACACCGCCACGGGCTGCGGCTTTACGCCCCAGTACGAGGGCCTGCAGGATCTGTATGAAAAGTATCAGGCCAAGGGGCTCGAGATTCTCGACTTTCCCTGCAACCAGTTTCTCGTGCAGGCGCCCGGCACCGAAGAGGAAATCGTCGATTTCTGCCAGTCCCGCTACGGCGTGACGTTCAGGCAGTTCGCCAAGATCAAGGTCAACGGCAAAGAGGCCGCGCCGCTTTACCGCTATCTCAAAAAGGAACAGGGCGGCGTGCTCGGCGCCCGCATCAAGTGGAACTTTACCAAATTTCTCGTCAACCGCGAGGGCGCGGTCGTGGCGCGTTTTGCCCCCACCGTCAGCCCCGAAAAACTGGACGAGCATATCAAAGCGCTGCTGTAAAGGAGAAAAGCCATGGATCACGTCTATCAAACGAAAAACGTCTGCTCGATCGAGATCGCCTTTCACCTCGAGGGCAACGTCGTCACGGATATTCACTTCACCGGCGGCTGCAACGGCAACCTCAAAGCCATCTCAAAACTCGTGGACGGCTGGACGGTGGAAAAGATCGAGCGGTATCTGCGCGGCAACACCTGCGGCCGCCGCCCCACCTCCTGTGCCGATCAGTTGGCGATTGCCGTGCGGCAGGCCTATGAAAAAGAAAAAAAGACCCTGAATGAATGAAAAAAGGCCCCGATGGGGCCTTTTTTTATACCGTTGCCCGCTGTTTGCCGGGCGTCACGCCGTGAAAACGCTTGTATTCCTGAATAAAATAAGGTGTGTTTTCATAGCCGCAGAGCGCCCCCACCTCGGTCACGCTCATGCCGCCGGTCAGGAGCAGGTTGCGGGCGGCGTGCAGGCGCAGAGCGATGAGATACTGCTTGAAAGTCTTGCCCGTCACCGCCTTGAAATCGCGGGCAAAGCCGCTGTAACTGCTGTGAATGAGGCGCGCGCACTGTTCGGCCGTGACGGGGCTCGACCAGTTTTGCCCGAGGTAGCGTATGATCTCCTGTATGCCGGCAACGACGCGCTCCGTCGGGTAAGGCCCCTCTGCCCGCCGCCCCTCGCTCTCGACCAGCGCACAGACGAAAGAAAGAGCCGAGAGCCGCCGCGCAAACACCTCGCCGCCCTGCGGGCGTGCCGCCCCCGCTTGCAGAAAACCGACATCCAGCCCGCGCGCCGCCAGTTCCGCTTTTGAAAAAAGGCAGGGCGCGCCCGGCGGGTTGGTCAGCAAAAACAGGGTAAAGGGCTCTCCCCCCGCGCCCGCGAACGCCGAAAAGATGAGCGAGGGATGCAGTTTCAAGACGTAATAGGCCCCCGGCGCGCCGCCCGTCATATCGATACGGTGCACTACGCCCGAGCGGAACAGCAGCAAGTCGCCCTCGTCCGCCTCATAGGGCACGCCGTCGGCCCATACCCGATAGCGCCCCCGCACGATGTATAAGAACTCCGCCGCCTCGTGCATCTGCGCCCGCGCCGTCTGCCCCACGCGATCGTTTTTCTGCAAAAACAGTTCGTAGCCGTAGGCGCGCATGTTGGCGTTCTCCGCCTCCCGATAGACCGCGTCCTGCATGATTTCACCTCTTTTTAGAGATTTCTGACATTATTTGATACGATTATTATAGCATAGACGCAAGACATTTGCTATACTGTAAGCGGAAAAAGTTTTTCTTTTTCGAAATTTTCATTTGAAAAACGGAGGTACAACATGGAAAGAATCGTCAATGTGGGCATTATCGGGTGCGGCGGCATCGCCAACGGCAAACACATGCCGTCTCTGAAAACCGTGCCGGGTGTGCGCATGGTCGCGTTCTGCGATCTCATTCCCGAGCGCGCCGAAAAGGCCGCGGCGGAATACGGCGCGGAGGGCGCCAAGACCTACACCGACTACCGTGAACTGCTGGCCGACCCCGCGATCGAAGTGGTGCACGTACTGACCCCGAACCGCGAGCACGCGCAGATCACCATCGACGCGCTGTACGCGGGCAAGGACGTCATGTGCGAAAAACCCATGGCCAAGTGCGCCGCCGACGCCAAGCGCATGCTGGACGCGGCAAAGGCCACCGGCAAAAAACTGACTATCGGCTATCAGCACCGGCAAAAAGCTCAGTCGCAATATGCCAAAGCCTACATCGAGTCGGGCGCGCTCGGCGAGATCTACTATGCCAACTGCTACGCCATTCGCCGTCGCGGTACCCCCAACTGGGGCGTGTTCCTCAACGAAGAAGAACAGGGCGGCGGCCCCATTATCGACATCGCCACCCACTCGCTCGATCTGACGCTGTACCTGATGAACAACTACGAGCCGAAAATGGTGCTCGGCAAGACGCACAAAAAACTGGATCACCCCGAGGCGGGCAACATCTGGGGCGACAACGGCGTCAGCACCACCCCGCTCGAAGAGGCGGCCTGCGCCATGATCGTGATGAAGAACGGCGCCACCATCATGCTGGAGACGAGCTGGGCCCTGAACACCGAGCAGCCCATCGCCGAGGGCAGCTGCCGGCTTTGCGGCAGCAAGGGCGGCCTTTCCATCATCAACGACAAACTGGTGCTCAACAAGGTGGAATACAACCGCCAGAACACCACCGCGGTCGATACGTCGGCCGGCGGCGTGGCCTTCTACTCCGGCACCAAAGTCACCCCCGCCGTCACCGAGGCGCACAACTGGATCCGTGCCGTCGTCGAGGATACCGACCCCGTCGTGCTGCCCGAGCAGGCCTACGTTGTGTCGCAAATTCTCGAGGCCATCTATACCTCCTCCAAGACCGGCAAGCCCGTCTACTTCGATTAAACGGGCAACGGTATGGAAAAACCGATGAAAGTCGCCCTTTGGGGCGCCTGGCACGTGCACGCGCCGCAATACCTGAAAGAGGCGATCGGGGCGGGCGCAACCGTGGTCGGCGTGTATGACAAGGACGCGGCAAGAAAGAACGCGATCGCCGAACAGTTCGGCGTGCCCGCGTTCGCGACGGCCGAGGAACTGCTGAAAAGCGACGCCGAGGGCGTGATCGTCTGCACCGCCACCGCCGAGCACGTAAAAGTCATTCCCGCCGTCGCCGCCGCCGGCAAAGCCGTGTTCACTGAAAAGGTGCTGGCCCTGACCGAGGCCAACGCGCTGGCGATCAAAGCCGCCGTCGAGAAAGCGGGGGTACGCTTTGTCATCTCCTACCCCGATCTTTATGCCGGCGACGTCAAGGCCATCCGGCAGATACTCGACGCGGGCGAGATCGGGCAGGTCAACTACTTCCGTTTTCGCAACTGCCACAACGGCAGCACGGGGCGCTGGCTCCCGCCCCACTTTTACGACCTCGCCGATTGCGGGGGCGGCGCCATGATCGACCTCGGCGCGCACGGCATGTATCTGACCCGCGCCCTTTTTGGCATGCCAAAGGCCTACCGTTCCGCTTTCACGCACACCTATCGCGAGGGCGAGAACGCCTTTGCCTGCGACGCGGCCGTTGAGGACAACGCCGTGACCGTGATGACGTTTGAGGGCGGCGCCATCGCCGTCAACGAGACGGGCTTCGTCACCGTGGACTGTCCCAAAAACATCGAGATCGGCGGCACGCGCGGCTACATTCGCTGTATGAGCCACAAAGTCAGCAAAAGCACGCACGACACCGAGCACAAATGGGTCGACGTGCCGGCCGAGGCGCCCGACCCCTCGCCGCTTTTGCAGTTCCTCACGGGCGACGTTCTGCCCGGCTGCGGCATCGACGACGCCGTAGACCTGACCCGTATGATGTGCGGGGCGTATCAAAACAGATAAGCGTATCCGCAAGGACCGCCGCGGTTTTTCGCGGCGGTCTTTTGATTTTGTCATATTCTATTGACAATTTGTTTACACTGTGTTATACTATGTGAGAAATGACGACCGTCATTTACTTCACTAAAAGAAAGGAATCATCATGAAACTCAAAAGTTTACTCGCATTGTTGTTGTGCGCCGTCATGCTGTTCGGGTTCGCGGGCTGCGCGGCAAGCAAAAAGGACACGCAATATTGGGATGAAACCACCTGGAAAGATGCCGACGGCAACGTCTATCTGGTCACGGTCGGCGGCAAAAAACTCGCACTGGACAAAGGCGAAGATGGCATGATCTCGCCCGACGGCAAAAAAGCCGTTATCTGGAACGAAGAGGGAGGCACCGCGCGGGTCGTGACCGTCAAATCCGGCAAGTCAAAGGCGATCCCCCTTGACGACAGCCGTGCGATCGCAGGACTGGGGGCAGAAGGAGCTTACGGCGACGTGATGCTGTTTGAGGTGGAACTTTATACCGATAACACAAAAGAAGATATGACCGGCGAATTGTGGCTCTATTCCCTCAAACAGAATAAATTTTTCCTCAAACTGGGCTATGAAAAAACGACCAGCCTGACGACCGCCCGTAACGATACGGGCAAAACCGCCCTCGCCTACGTGGAGGACGGAACCCTCTACACCTATGTTCTGGGCGACAAAAAACCTGAGAACAGAGGCTCGATCGACAAAGAGGCCACTTTACAATACGTCTCGCCCAACGGCCGCACCGTGGTCTGGGCCGAGCGCACCACCGGCAGCGACGGCAAGAAGACCGATACCATTCGCATGCTCTACAAGAAAAAGACGATCGACGTCACCACCGTGCAGGACGCCAAGTTCAGCCGCTACGGCGTTGACGGCAGCAAAGACGGCAACTATACGGTCGTCTATGACGGCGAAAAACTCTATCAGATCAGCAAGAACAAAGTAAAAAGCGAAACCGCGATGGCTTTCTCGTCCGTTTACAGTATTTCCGTCAACGCCTACACCGACGACGGCCCGCTCTCCGAATCCAAAGGCAGCGTCAAAGGTATTTACGCGCTGTCTGAAGACAGTCTGTACTACATCACGGTCAAAGGCGACAAAACCAAACTGGCGACGAGCGTCACGAGCTTCAATATCAAAGACGGCCATATCCAATACCGCAAAAACGGCGACCTTTACGCCGCCAAAGTCAAAAAGGACAAACTCAAAGACGAGCTCAAACTGAAGGCGGACGCCTATGTCGGCGAATTCTCCGAAGACGGCAAGTATGCGTACTTCGGCACCCTGGATGGCGCGCTCTATGCCTACCGTTTCGGCGATAAATCGGCCAAAAAGGTCGCCGAGGACGTCCGGACGTATTACATCACGCGCGACGGCAAAAAGGCCGTGTATCTCGCGGACTTCGGCACCGATACTTCTCGCGGCGGCACGTTGAAAGTCTACACCTACAAATCCGACAAGAGTACGACCATCGCCGAGGGTGTCAGATATATACAGAACGGCCCGAGCGAATACATCGACGCCAAGTCCTTCAACTACGCCGAATACAGCAGCACCAAAGGCGAAAGCATGTACCTGTACGACGTCAAGCACTGCAACGGCAAGAAAGGCAAAACGATCCTCGAGGGCGTTCACTGATCCTGCCCCTGCCACAACAAAGACCGTCCCGGTTTTCCGGGACGGTCCTTTTCATTTAAGCGGACAAAAAGCGCGATGCAACGCCCGCCGCCATTCGGCAAGAGTATTTGACCGCATCCTTGCTTTCCCCGACGGGGAAGGCTGCTTACAGCGCGATCATCACTCCACCGTCACCGATTTGGCGAGATTGCGGGGGCGGTCGACGTCACAGCCGAGCAGGCGCGCCGTCTCATAGGCGATGCACTGCACCGCCACGAGCGCCCCGAACAAGGTGGCCGCGGGCGCGCTTTGCGGCAGGCGGATGACGCGGTCGGCCGCGTCCGCCGTCACCGTCGCGTCGCGGCGGCAAAGCAGGGTCACGCCCGCCCCGCGGCTGCGCACCTCGCGCAGGTTGCTCTCCGTTTTTTCAAACAGGGCGGGATCGGTCGCCAGCACCAGCACGGGCGTGCCCGGCTCGACCAGCGAGATGGTGCCGTGTTTGAGTTCCCCGGCCGCATAGGCCTCGCAGTGAATATAGGAGATCTCTTTGAGTTTCAGCGCCGCCTCGGTCGAGAGCGCGTAATCCACGCCGCGCCCGATATAAAAGACGTGTTCGTGGTCGATAAGGCCCTTTGCCACGGCGCGGAACGTCTCGCGTTCGTCGAGCATCTCGCGCATGGCGGCGGGCGCGTCCTCGACAAGGCCTTTTACGATAGCGCCGGCCGTCTTTTCGTCGGCGTGCCCGTTGGCAAGGCCCGTCGCGGCCGCAAGCGCCCACAGCGTGGCGACCTGGGTGCAATAGCCCTTGGTGGTGGCCACGGCGATCTCGGGGCCCGCGTAGGTGTAGACCCGACGGTCGGCCTCGCGCGCGATGGTCGTCTCGACCGCGTTGACGATGGCCAGCGTGGGCAGCCCCTGTTCTTTCGCGTAGCGCAAAGCCGCCAGCGTGTCGGCGGTCTCGCCGCTCTGCGAGATGACGATGACCAGCGTGCCCGGGCGCGTCAGCGGCGGATGATAGCGGTATTCCGAGGCGATGAACACGGCGGCCGGAATGCCCGCCACGTCCTCAAAAAACCGCTCGCCGAGGTAGCCGGCGTGCACCGCCGAGCCGCAGGCCACGATCTGTACCTGCCGCACCGTGGAGAGAAAATCCGCGTCCACGCCGTCCACCGAAAAATCGGGCAGGCCCGCGGCGTTCACGCGGGGCGAGACGCAGCCCGCCACCGCACGGGGCTGTTCATAGATCTCTTTTAACATAAAGTGATCGTAGCCGCCTTTTTGCGCCGACTCGGGCGTCATGGTCGTCTCCTCGAAAACGGGCGCGAACGGGGCGCCGTTTTCGTCAAAACAGGTGACTTCGTCGCGCGTCAGGCACACGATCACGCCCTCGCGCACGGGCCAGTACGTCCGCGTGAACGGCAGAAGCGCCGTCATATCCGAGGCGATATAATAGCCGTCCGCGCCCTTTGCCAAAATCAGCGGGCTGCCGCGCCGCACGGCAAAAATTTTGCCGGGATAGCCGTCAAACAGCATGCCGAAGGCATAGGCGCCCCGCATGTCGCCCGTCGCTTTGCGAATGGCGGTCACGGGGTCGCCCGTCTCTTCAAAACAGGCGTTGATCAGCGCCGCCGCCACCTCGGTATCCGTCTCCGAAGCAAAGGTAACGCCCTTTTGTTCCAGCGCCGCGCGCAGGGCCTTGTAGTTTTCGATGATGCCGTTGTGCACCAGCATCACGCGCCCCGCCCGGTGCGGGTGGGCGTTGATGTCGGAGGGCGCGCCGTGCGTCGCCCAGCGGGTGTGCCCGATGGCGCAGGAACTGCCCTCGATGGGCTCGTCGCGCAGTTTTTCTTCCAATACGCCGATGCGCCCTTTGCACTTGACCAGTTTGACTTCGTCGCCCGTCTCTGCCGCAATACCCACCGAGTCATACCCGCGGTATTCCAGCACGGAAAGGCCTTTCATCATTTTAGGCACCGCGTTGGCGGTGCCTGTGTAGCCGATAATGCCGCACATAGTCCTATCCTCTTTCTCCCACGCCGAAAAAAGTCCCGCAACGTTCTTTTTTTGAACGTCGCCGGCCTTTCGGCATAAGTAGAAAGAAACGGGTTTTTGTTGCGCGGTCGCCCGCGTCTTTGCTCCCGTTTTTACGATCGGCCCTTTTTGCCGACCGGAGGAGTCCCCGCCGAATTTTCGAACACTCCCCACCTCGTCAACCGCGTGCGGTGCGGTCTGGCGCTATCATATCCCTGATTTTCGGGGAACGGCTTTTGCCTCAACGCCCGCGCACAAGCCGTTCTTCTGTGCGTCGGGTGCTTTTATTCGTCGCGTTTTTTCACCACGTTGCCGGCCGTTTTGTAAATATGGCCCTCCGGCACGTAGCCCCGCACCGACGAGAGCGGGTAAACGGTGGCATGCCGCCCGATGACCGTGCCGGGGTTTAAGACGCTGTTGCATCCCACCTCCGCGAAGTCGCCGAGCAAAGCGCCCAGTTTGCGCCGGCCCGTTTCGATCGCTTCATTTCCCACATGAATGACCACGTTGCGCCGGTCGCTTTTGATGTTGGAAGTCACGGCGCCCGCGCCGAGATGCGCACGGTAGCCGAGAATGCTGTCGCCCACGTAGTTGAAGTGCGGCACTTCGACCCCGTCGAACAACACGCAGTTTTTGAGCTCGGTGGAGTTGCCGACGACCGCGCCCGCGCCCACCACCACGTTGCCGCGGATAAAGGCGCCCGTTCGGATCTGCGCGCCGGGGCACACGATCAACGGCCCCGTCAGCGTCGCCGTCGGCGCGACGGTCACGTCACGCGCGACCCACACGTCTTCGCCCCGCTGTTCATACACGTCGCGCGGCAGCGCCGCGCCTGTTTCGCGAATGAAATCGCCGAGGGCGTCAAATGCCTGCCACGGGTATTCGAACGACGCCAGCCACCCGTAGCAGATCGAATGCTCCGGTAAGGTGAACAGTTTGCCGAATTTCAGTTTTTCTTTGGCTTCCATACGATTCCTTTCAGTTCTGTGCAAGTCCTCTTGCACGAATGACGGATACGATGCCGTCCACGATTTTTCGACACCTTGCCTCGGTCTCTGCCTCCGCCATGACGCGTATGACCGGTTCCGTGCCGCTTTCGCGCAGCAGCACGCGCCCGTCGCCGCCCAGCGCTTTTTCGGCCGCCGCCAGCGCCGCCTGCACCTCGGAGTCGGCTCGCACCGCGGCCTTATCCGCCACGCGCACGTTGACCAATACCTGCGGCAACATCTTCACGGGTTCGGCCAGTTTCGAGAGCGGCTGTTTGCTGCCGATAACGGCTTCCATGACTTTGATGGCCGTCAGAATGCCGTCGCCCGTGGTGGCGTACTTGCTGAGAATGATGTGTCCCGTTTGCTCGCCGCCGATGCAGTTGCCCGTGGCCAGCATGTTCTCGTAGACAAAGCGGTCGCCCACCGTCGTCTGCACATAGTCGATGCCCGCCGCCGTCAGCGCGCGGTAAAGACCCATGTTCGACATGACGGTCGTCACAACGGTATTGTTGACCAGTTCCCCGTTCTGTTTGAGCGCATGACCGAGGATATAGAGGATGTGGTCGCCGTTGACCACGTCGCCGTGCTCGTCGACGGCGATGCAGCGGTCGGCGTCGCCGTCAAAGGCAAAGCCGATGTCAAGGCCGTTTTCCTGCACGTAGCGCGAGAGCGCCTCGATGTGGGTGGAGCCCGCGCCCCGGTTGATGTTGAGACCGTCGGGCGACGCGTTGATGGCAAAGACCTTTGCCCCGAGCGCCTCGAACACGTTGCGGGCGATCATCCACGCGCTGCCGTTGGCGCAATCCAGACCCACCCGAAAGGGCTTGAAAGAATAGCGCGACAGCGAGATGAGATAGCCGATATACCGGTTGCGCCCCGCCGCGTAGTCCACGATCTCGCCGAGATCCGCGCCTGTGGCAAAGGGAATGCGGGGCGTTTTCAGCCCTGCTTTTTCATAATCGCCGTCCAGGTATGCCTCGATCTTTTCGGTGGTCTCGTCATCCATTTTCTCGCCCCGTCTGTTGACCAACTTGATGCCGTTGTCGGTGTAGGGGTTGTGACTGGCCGAGATCATGACGCCGCAGTCAAAGTCGTCGTTGGCCACCACGTATGACACGCTGGGGGTGGTCGTCACATGCAGCATATACACATCCGCGCCCGAGGCCGTGAGGCCCGCCACGATGGCATACTCGAACATGTAACTGGATCGGCGCGTGTCCTTGCCGATCACGACCCGCACGCGATGCCGGCCGCCCTCGCCGTAATACCACCCGAGGTAGCGGCCTATTTCATAGGCATGCTCAGAGGTCAGCGTGACGCCGGCTTCTCCGCGAAAGCCGTCCGTTCCGAAATATTTTCCCAATCCGTTCACTCCTTTCTATGCAGGCCCGTTGGGAATCGGGCATAAAAACAGACGCCCTGCCGCACAACAAGGCGCCTGTAACAGTATAGCACAGTTTGGCCGAAATGTCCACACAAAATGCGGATTTATGCAAAAAACTATTGCAGCATGTAAAGTTGGTAGTAACGGCCCTTTTGCAGAAGCAGTTCGTTGTGCGTGCCCTGCTCGATGATCTCGCCGCGCGACAGCACGAAGATGCGGTCGGCGCGCTGAATGGTCGAAAGACGGTGCGCCACGACCAGCATGGTACCGATCTTCATCATTTTTTCCAGCGAATCCTGAATGATGATCTCCGTCTCGGTGTCGATGTTGGCGGTCGCCTCGTCGAGAATGAGAATCTCCGGCTTATGTATGACGGTGCGGGCAAAGGAGATCAGCTGGCGCTGGCCCGCAGAAAAGTTGTTGCCGCGCTCCCGCACTTCTTCATTCACGCCGTTTTTCAGTTTGTCGATAAAGCGATCGGCGTTGACCAGGGCGCAGCTCTTTTCTACTTCCTCGTCGGTAAACTCGTCGCCGAGCGTGATGTTGTCGCGCACCGTGCCCGCAAACAGGAACACGTCCTGCAGCATCTGACCGAAATGGCGGCGCAGCGACGCGATCTTGATGTGCCGGATGTTGACGCCGTCGAGCAGGATCTCGCCCCGTTGGATGTCGTAATTGCGGCAGAGCAGCGAGAGAATGGTCGTTTTGCCGGAGCCCGTCGCGCCCACAAAGGCCGCGGTCTGCCCTGCTTCAATCTTAAAGGAGACGCCTTTCAAGACCCATTCGTCGGGCACGTAAGAGAACCACACGTCGCGAAATTCGATCTCGCCCCGCACCGCGTCCATCTCGACGGCGTCCGGCTCGTCGACGACGTTCGGCTCTTCGTCGAGCAGCGAAAAGATCTTTTCGGCCGAGGCAAAGGCCGACTGCAGGCGGTTAAACTGCTCCGCCAGCGTCTGCACGGGGTTGAAAAACTTGTCGATGTAGAGGTAAAAGGCGACCACGGTGCCGCCCGTCACGATCTGCCCGAACAGCGTGCCGCCGGAAAGATAGCCGCGCCCCGCGAAAAAGAGCAGCAGCAGCACCGCCGACCAGTAGAGCACGCTGATGACCGGGCGGAACACGCTGAACACCATCACGTGCTGCCATCTGGCCGACGTCAGCTTTTTGTTCTTTTGTTCAAACAGCGCCTGCGTCTCGTCCTCGCGGTTGAAGATCTGCACGATCTTCATGCCGGAAAGGTGTTCCGAGAGCATGGTGTTGAGGTCGGTCGTCGCGTTTTTCTGCATGCGGTGCGCCCGCCGCGAGAAGTGGCGGAACAGCAGCGTGAACACCGCGATCAGCGGCAGAAAGCACAGCACCAGCAGCGCGAGGCGCGCGTTGAGCACGAACATGGCCGCCGTCACACCGAGCAGGATGAACAGATTTTTAGAGCAATCCACCAAAAGCCCCGTAAAGGCGGTGGAAACGCCGTCCACGTCGTTGGTGACGCGCGTCACCAGCTTGCCGACGGGTATGGCCGAGAGCTGCGCGTGCGAGAGCGATTCGATCTTCGAGAACAGGTCGAGCCGGATGGCCGTGATGATCTTCTGCCCCGTTTTCTGCAAGAGAACGGCCTGATAGTACATGGCGATCATGGCCACGATGACCACGCCGGCGTACACCGCGACCGAAATCCACAGCCGCGAGAGCGGGAAGCCCGCCGTCTTGACCGTCTCCTCGATGTACGAGACGATGAGGGGCGACACGATCTCATAGGAGATGGCCAGCGCCATCAGCAAAAAGACGACGACAAAACTTTTCACGTGCGGGCGCGCATACGGCAGCAGACGTGCAAGCAGCGCGCCGTCCTTCATGTGTCGGTCGCTCGTGCCCTCTTCGGTGTTGTCTTTGACGAGAAAGAACGCCGCGGTGAAGATCGTGAGCAGCACGCCGATCACGGCGCCCGTCACGATCAGGGGAAAGTACTCATACATGGCTCTCCACCTCCCGTTCTTCCTCCAGTTTCTGCAGATCGACGGCGCGGCGGTAAGAAGCGCAGCGGGCATACAGTTCCTCGTGCGTGCCCACGTCGAGCACGCGCCCCTCGTCGAGATACACGATCTTATCCATGCCCGCGACGGTGGAGATGCGGTGTGCGATGAGAATGGTGGTCTTGCCGAGGCGTTCCCGGCGCAGTTCGCCGAGAATGTGCCGCTCCGTGTCGGTGTCCACGGCCGAGACCGAGTCGTCGAGCACCAGAACGGGCGCGTTCTTCATCAGGGCGCGCGCGATGGAAATGCGCTGTTTCTGCCCGCCCGATACGGTCACGCCGCGCTCGCCGAGCACCGTGGCGTATCCGGCATGGAACTCGGCCACGTCGTCATGCACGCCCGCCATGCGGGCGGCCCGCTCGACGGCGTCCGGCTCCTCTGTGTCACAGGCAAAGGCGATATTGTGCGCGATGGTGTCGCTGAACAAGAAGTTATCCTGCGGCACGTAGGCGGCGTTTTCGCGCAGAGAATGAATGGTCATCTCCGTCACGTCATGTCCGTCGAGAAACAGCGTGCCCGCCGGCACGTTCCACACGCGCAGCAAAAGATCGACCAGGGTCGTCTTGCCCGCGCCGGTGCGCCCCGTGATGCCCACGTTCTCGCCCGCCTTGATGTCGAACGACACGTCGACGAGCGCGGGCGTCTCGGCGCCGGGATAGGTGAAAGTCAGATGGCGGAAGGAAATATCCCCCCGAACGGTATCGAAATCAGCCGCATCCGGCTGATCTGCCACAGAGGTTTTCGCCGTCAGCAGCGCACCCACGCGCTTGGCCGAAGCATGGCCGCGCGCCGTCATGCCGATCAACTCGGAGATGGCGATGCAGGGCCAGATGACCGCGTCGAAATAGCCGAGGTACTCGACCAGCTGTCCCACGTTGAACACGCCGAGGTGCACCAGATACCCGCCGTAGCCGAGCACGATGCAGATGACCGCCTCGATGAACAGCGTCAGGCCCACCTCGAACATCATGTCAAGGCGGGTAAAGGCCACGTTGGCCTTTTCGTTTTTGCCGTTCAGTTTGCGGAATTCGCGCAGTTCGTGCGCCTCTTTGACAAAGGCCTTGACGACGGCGATGCCCGTGAACATCTCCTGCGAAAAGTCGGAAAGGTGCGAAAAAGCGGCCTGCCGCTCGTCCCACCGTTTCTCCATGAACTTGTCAAGGATCACGGCCATGCCCGCCATCAACGCCATGGGAATGAGCGAAAGCAAAGTCAGCGTCAGGCTCATGCGCGCCATGTTATACAGCGCGATACCGCCGAGAAACACCACGTCGCACAGCATGAGAATGCCCCAGCCGAAGCAATCCTGAATGGTGTCGATGTCGTTGGTAAAGAGCGACATCAGGTTGCCGATCTTACTCTCGGAATAGTAGTCCTGCGAGAGATGCCGGCAGCGGTCGAACATGCGGGTACGCAGATCGCGCTCCACGCCCACCGAGACGCTGCTGAAGCAAAGACGCCACAAAAAGCGGCCGCCGAGCATGATGAGCATGACGATAATGACGGGCAGACAGATCCGACGCAGCAAAAAGTCCATGTCAAAAACAAAAACGGTCCCGTCCGTCTCAACCGTGCCGGTGTTGATGCCGTTGACGACCTGCCCGATGAGACGCGGGATTCGTAACTGCACGATATCGATCAGAATGACCGAGATGGTGCCGATCAAAAACAGCCAGCCGTATTTCAGGTAATATCCGTTCGTGTGCTTACTGAACAGCATAGCCGTTCCCCCCTTTCATCGAGTTGTGGCGACGCGGATATCTGCATTATAGCACGCTTTTTTGCAAAAGTCAACGCACGGCGGCCCGTTTTTACGCTGCAAAAATGCCCCGTCGCCGCGAAAAAGCGCGAAAAAGTCACTTTATTGACGAAACCGATACAAATAATGTATTCTTGAGATCCTTTTTGTTAATATTGACAAAAATAGCGATTTAGACTTGCATTCGCGCATGGCGCGTGTTATACTGATAGCAATAATTAAACATTGGCACAACCGGAGCGATCCGGCGTCGCAAAGCTACAGGGCCTTACGCAGGCAGCCAGTTGCACGTTTCCGCACGTATGCGGGCGGCGTTATTTGCGGTGTCGCGCTTTGGCGGTACCGTTTTGTTTTTCTGCGCACGGGCGCATATTTCGGCAGAAAGGAGCATGACATCGTGTTGCCGTCCATCCGTAATCGTGTACGCATCTATCTGTATCTGTCTTCGGTCGTGATGATCGCGTTGTTGCTGCTGCTCTTCTGCGTCGTGCAGGTCATCATACTCCGTCGGCAGGCCGTGACCGACGCCGACGTTCTGTTCGATCAGATCGGTCAGGTGCTCGGGGATAACGAAAAAGAACTGGAGCGTGCCACCGCCGATTTCAAAGAATCCGCCATACGCGACGCCCGCGCCGCGGCCTATCTCGTCGATGAAAACCCCGACCTTGTCAACGTCCACAGACCGGATGACAGCATGTGGGAACTGCGGTACATCGCCCGTCTGCTCGGCGTCAGCGAGATCCGCATCTTCAACGACGAGGGCGAACTCATCATCAGCACCGATTCGGACGTCGTCGACCTCACCTTTGACGACGAGCGGATGAGCGCTTTCAAACCCATGCAAAACGACCGCACCGCCGACATGTGCGAGGCATTCTCGCCCGACGCGCTCGACGACAGATCCGTCGTGTACGCGGCCGCCTGGAGCGCCGAATATATCGTGCAGGTCGGCGTAAAACCCGACGCCGTCGTGGCCGTTACGAATCGCAACGATTCCTCGCGCATCTTCTCCATGCTGAACGTCAATCCGGGCGCGGCGATCTATGCCGTCGGCAAAGACGGCAGCATCGTGGGCACCACCGAAGAGGGCGACGTCGGCAAGACCGCGGACGAAGTCGGCCTGCCCCTGTCGCGTCTTGCGGCCGGCAAAGAAAGCTTTTCCGTCTCCCTGCACGGCGAAGTCAGTTCCTACTGCGTGGTCCACCGGCTGACCAACGGCTATATCGTGTATCTCGAATCCAACCGCACGCTCTATCACGATATGCCCATCTATTGCCTCATCATGTTCATCGCCTTGGCCATAGCGGATCTGATGCTGATCCTGGTCGTGCACTGGTATATCCGCCGCCACCTGATCGACAGCATCGACCGGGTCAACGCGTCACTGACCGCGATCGCAGACGGCAACCTCGAGAGCAACGTGAACATCACCGACAGCCGCGAGTTCTCCGAGCTCAGCCGCCACATCAACCAGATGGTCGAGAGCATTCTCGGCAACACCGATAAGATCTCTTACGTGCTGCAAAAAGCCAACCTCAACGTGGGCGTGTACGAGTACAACCGTCTGATGAAGCAGGTGCGCCTGACCGCCGGCATCGGCAAACTCTTCGGCGTCAGCGAAGGGCGCATGCAGGAGTTGGCGCGCAACACCGCCGTGTTCCGCCACTTTGTCGATCAGATACGTACCAACATGCTGCCCGACGTGGAGAACATCTATATCGTCTCGAACGAGAACGAGACCCGCTTTGTCAAGATCGAAGAGATCAACTGGGGCGGCGACGTGTTCGGCGTGGTGGTCGATATGACCGAGGCCGTGCGGCACCGCAAGCAGCTTGAAGAGGAGCGCGACATCGACCTGCTGACGGGGCTTTACAACCGTCGGGGCGCCGAGACGCGCCTGACCCCCCTGTTTGCCGATCCCGCGGCCATGGCCCACGGCGCCATCGTCATGCTGGACGCCGACGAACTCAAGATCGTCAACGACCGCTTCGGCCACGACGACGGCGACCGGTATCTGCGCAAAATCGCCGACGTTCTGGGGCAATTTTCGCTGGAACACCGCCTCGCGGCCCGCGTGGGCGGCGACGAATTCGTTCTGCTGCTGCACAGTTACGACACCGAAGAAGAACTTTCGGTGGCGCTGCGCCTCTTGCAAAAGGCGCAGGAGAACACCTCCGTCACGCTGCACAACGGCGACAAGATCCGGTTGAAATTCTCCTACGGCTATCAGCATACGGCGCCCGGCGCCGACTACAACGCCCTGCTCTCCGCCGCCGATACCATCATGTATGAGAACAAGCGGCAGCGCAAAGAGTTGTGGAAGAAAAACAACGCCTGACCGAGAAAAGCCCCCGCGGGGGCTTTTCTGCTGAAAATACCATCCTGTCAAGTAAGGAGAACGCCTATGGCCCGCATTTACACCTCGGCCGATCAACTCATCGGCAAAACGCCCCTCTTGGAACTGACCCACATCGAAAAAGCGGAAAAACTGCAGGCGAAAATACTTGCCAAACTGGAATACTTCAACCCCGCCGGCTCGGTCAAAGACCGGGTGGCCCGCGCCATGATCGACGACGCGGAGGCGACGGGAAAACTGAAGCCGGGTTCCGTCATCATCGAGCCGACTTCCGGCAACACGGGCATCGGCCTCGCCTCGGTGGCGGCGGCGCGCGGCTATCGCATCATCATCGTCATGCCCGAGACCATGTCGGTCGAGCGGCGGCAGCTGATGCGCGCTTACGGCGCCGAGCTGGTGCTGACCGAGGGCGCGCTCGGCATGAAGGGCGCCATCGCCAAGGCGGCCGAACTGGCCGAAAAGATACCCGACAGTTTTGTGCCGGGGCAGTTCGTCAACCCCGCCAATCCCCGCGCGCACTTTGAGACGACGGGTCCCGAGATCTATGAGGATACCGACGGACAGGTGGATATCTTCGTCTGCGGCGTGGGCACGGGCGGCACCGTGACGGGCGTGGGCGAATATCTGAAATCGAAAAATTCCGCCGTGCGCGTGGTGGCTGTGGAGCCCGCCACCTCCCCCGTTCTCTCCGGCGGCGCGCCGGGGCCGCACAAGATACAGGGCATCGGCGCGGGCTTTGTGCCCGAGGTACTCAACACCGCCGTTTACGACGAGGTCGTGCCCGTGGCCAACGAAGAGGCGTTTGCCGCCGCCCGCCGCATGTGCAAGAGCGAGGGGGTCATGGTGGGCATCTCCTCCGGCGCCGCGCTGCACGCCGCCGTGTGCCTCGCCAAACGGCCCGGGAACGCGGAAAAGACCATTGTCGTCCTGCTGCCCGATACCGGCGACCGCTATCTCTCCACCCCGCTTTTTGAAGACTGACGATGGACGACAGCGCTGTGCCGCGGCACGGCGCTTTTGTTATGTCGCGCTTGACACGGGCGCGCTCGCGTGCTATAATGTTGATTTGATCTGATACGGTAAGGAGATGTTTGTTACGCAAACCCTGCTCGCGCTCTCGGTGGCGCTGCTCGCGGGCCTTTTCATGTCCCGCCTGACGAAAATATGGAACCTGCCCGCCGTCACGGCCTATCTGGTGGCGGGCGTGCTGATCGGCCCCTACTGTCTCGGTCGGCTCGGCGTGGCGGGCCTCGGCTTTGTCTCCGACGTCGACGTGAATACCTACAGCATCATATCCGACGCGGCTCTCGGCTTTATCGCCTTCACCATGGGCAACGAGTTCCGCTTAAAAGACCTCAAACGCACCGGCAAACAGGCCGCCGTCATCGCCGTACTGCAGGCGTTGGCCGCCACGGCCGCCGTCGATATCGCGCTCTTTATCCTGCATCTCATCATACCGGATAAACTCTCTCTCCCCGCCGTCCTGATCCTCGGCGCCATCGCCACCGCGACCGCGCCCGCCGCGACGCTGATGGTCGTCAAACAGTATAAAGCAAAGGGCCCCGTGACCGATATCCTGCTGCCCGTCGTGGCGCTCGACGACGTAGTGGGCCTGCTCGTCTTCGCCGTCTCTTTCGGCGTCGCAAAGGCGCTGGAAAGCGGTCGGGTCGATCTGATCTCGGTGCTGGTCAATCCGCTGATCGAGGTCGTCGTTTCCCTCTCGCTCGGCGCGCTTATCGGCTTTGTCTATAACTTTGCCGAACGCTTCTTTCACTCCCGCAGCAAGCGCATGAGCATCTCAGTCGCTTTCGTGTTTCTCGCGGTGGCCCTCTCCATGCTCAAATTCCGCATCGGGCCCGTCACCGTCGGCTTTTCGTCGCTGCTCGTGTGCATGATGCTCGGCACCGTGTTCTGCAACCTCTGCGACTTCTCGGAGGAGTTGATGGACCGCATGGACCGCTGGACGGGGCCCCTCATGGTACTGTTCTTCGTCATCAGCGGCGCGGGCCTGGCGCTGTCGGTGTTCGGCGACTGGCAGATCGTGCTGGTCGGCGTGATCTTCATCGCGTTCCGCTCGCTCGGCAAAATGCTCGGCGCCAAATATTCCGCCCGCATGGTACACGCCGAGCCGACCGTGCAGAAATACCTCGGCGTGACCCTTCTGCCGCAGGCGGGCGTGGCGCTCGGCATGGCCCTGACTGCCTCCACCATGGGCGCGACGGGATTTTTCGTGCGCAACATCGCCCTGTTTGCCGTGCTGATCTATGAACTTGTCGGGCCGCTGCTGACCAAAACGGCGCTCGACAAAGCCGGCGAGATCTCCGAAAAGCCCATCCCGCCCCGCCTTTTGGCCGAACAGCAGAAAAAGAACGGCGATCCGCCCGCGGCAACGTGAAAAAGCCTGACGGATGATTTATAAGAAATTATCCCACACAAAAGAAAGCCACCGACTGTGATCGGTGGCTTTTTCGATATATCGGCTGACGCCGGTTCGATATACGCGCTTTGCGCGTTCGATATATTTGCCGCGCAAATTCGATATGATATAAATTTCTCTCTTGTCCCGCGGGACATATCGAGCCGTCAGGCATATCGTGTCCCGCGGGGACATATCGAACATTCCGGCAGAAATTTATATCGACGCGGTGTATTCCCAGCGGAATACACCGCAACTTATGGTTGTCAATAGGTCGACATCGGATCAATGGTCTCGCCCGAATACAGCCGGCCGAGATCGCGTATCACCTTTTCGACGCGGGTGCGCGAGGTGTAGAATCTGCCCACGCCGCCCATGGTCGTAAAGGCCTCGCGCGGATACGTGTAAGAGGTGTAATAACAGTAATGCTTTTCTACCGTCTCGCCCGTCTCTACATAGCGTTTGGTCTCGCTGTCGTATTTCAGCAGGCGGAAGTGCAGCGTCAGCGTCAGCGTGGCGCCCGCTTCGCCCGAATCGATCAGGGCCTGTTGTTCGGCCTCATCGAGCGACGACATGCCCGTCAGGGAGGTATAGAGCAGCGATTTGTAGAACAGTTTGAACTGATAGGTGTCAAACACCCGGCCCTGACTGTCCCGCACCGTCATTTGATCGGTGGGGATGGAGTCGGTCTTTTTCATATCCTTGTTCAGCGAGGCGGAATTATCCAGATAGAAGGTGACGTCATGCCCGTTCGGGAACGTGCCGCCGCCCTCCGCCACGTGCACCGTCATCCAATCGCAATAGGCGATATAGTCCGAGAAGATGCGCGGCTCGATCCAGTCGATGGAATCCCAGAGCAAAAAGTTCATCTGCTCTTTCGGTATGGCCACGATCATGCTGTAACCGGCCGCCATTTTGTCAAACGCGCCGGTCTCCACGTCATAGATCATGCAGGTGTTGTAGACGTAGTAAAAACCGCCTTCCTGCAGGGGGCTGATGAAGATGCGGTGTTTTTCCTGGTTCTGCCGGCTGATGGAGTCGCTGTCCGTCTCCTCGTCGTAGGTGCGGACAATGTTGAACGTGAAGCTCAACTCATAGGCATAGGAGGCGGCGTCAAGGCCATACGACGCCAGCCAGGCGTTGTATTCGTCGGTATCCATGGCGGTACGCTGCAGCGACGCGACGTAAGAGGGCGACCAGGTGTACATCTGATACAGAATGGTGTCGGCCTTGGTCGCGTCCACAGAGTATCCCGGCATGAGGCCCGTGGTCACATAGGGGTAGCTCGCGTAAAAGGTATTGTTGCGCTTGTCGATGGAACCGCTGTACGAGAACTGGATGATCGGGTCGTCCGGCTCGGCGGAGGTCGCCACTTTCAGGTCGGTCACGTCAAAGTAGTTGCTGCCCGTCATATAGTTGGAGGCGCCGACGGGCGGGATATATTGCTCGACTGTGCCGAACAGCGCCTGTTCGGTGCCGCCGTAATATTCGGTGGCGTCCACACGGCCGAGGATATAGACGTTCTCCCGGTCGTCATACCGGGCATAATACCCCTCTCCCGTGGGCACGAGATCGCCGATGACGACCTTGTGCGTGACGCCGCCGTCGGTCCGGATGATAAAATAGACCTCGGCGTCGTCGGGGTTTTCGGGCAGGCCGTATTCGGCATAGCCGTATTGCCGCACCGTCTCTTTGTCGAGCCGCATTTTAGTCACGGTATAGCCGGTGGCGTTGACCAGCGTGGCAAACAGGCCCGCAGAACTTACATCCAGGTCGGGGCGGCTGTCCGGCGCGAAAAAGTTCTTGACCTGGCCCGTCGAGCTGTCAAGCCCGCTGTAGCGCACCAGACAGAAAGAATCCACCCGGTTGTGCACCTCGATCGAGGCGATCTCGCTTCGCTCGATATGGGGATAGAGCAATACGTCATACGTCAACCGTAGTGCGTCGAAGCGGGTCGTCTCGTCGCCCTCGACCATCACGGTGGCCACTACGATACAGGTGCCGTCCTTTTCGTTGACGTTGACCAGCGTCGAGGCCGCCGTTACATAGTTGCCGCTGCCGTTGACGCGCAGTACGTTTTTGTCGGCGTCGCGCAGTACGTATTTACCGTCCTGCTTGACGGCATAGTATTTCACGCCGTCCACCGGATCTACAAACACGATCCGTGAGGTAAAGTACAATGTCACGGCCAGCGCCGCCGCCAGCAGAGCCACGACGGCCGCTATGATGATGGTCGCGCGGCGCTGACGGCGCAGCGAGGATTGTACCCGCCGCGGCGCCGGTATCTCTCTCGGTGTTTCCGTCATGCGTACTTTCTCCTTACCATCACGACCACGCCGACGGTCAGCGCCGTCAGGGCGGGCAAAAGGGCCAGCACGATGGTGTACTGCCTGGCGGCTTTCACCGTCATATTCACAATGTCGGTGCTGGCGTAGTACTTGCAATCCAGCGAGACCGGCACCGAAAGACTGCCCATGGTGTTGCAGGCGTAAGCCAGCACCGTCCGGTTGCCGTAGCGCGAATCAACGGCCCCCGCCCCCGCAAACGCCGTCGAGGCGCTCGCTAAAATAAAGGAGCGGCGGGTGCGGTTGTTTTCAAAATCGTTCACCGTCTGGCAGGCGAGCAGCATATAGTTATATCGCTCGTCGTCTTCCTTGTTCACCACAAGGCCGCCCGCCCGCGCGGTCGCCGAAGTCGAAGACTCAAATACCTTGTAGCACAGGCGGTCGACGGCCCCCGAGTTGTAGCGGGCAAAGTTATACGCGTCGTCGTATTGTACGTACTCCACGGTATAAAGATCGGCAAATTTCAAAGCCGTCGTATTGGGAAAGACCACCGTTTTGGGGTCTTTGGAGGCGCGCAGCTGCGCGGTGATGTCAGCGCCGGTGCCGCCCACCGAATACGTGGCCACGTTGGTACGGCCGTCGGTCGTCAGCGAATTGTCCGTATCCTGCACCTGATAGATCTCGTCGCTCTTGCGGGCGATGGCGATGCCCCACTCGCCGAGGAACTGCTCGAGGTTCGGCAGTTTCGGCGTGTGATCGTTGAAGAACACCATCATCGAGCGGCCGCGCGCGAGATACGCCTCGAGTTTATCGATCTCCGAGATGTCGCTTGAAGCGCTCCGCTCCAGGAAATCGACGGTCGGGCCGTAGATGAGAAGCAGACGGCAATCGTCCGGAATATTCTCGTGCGCCAGATCGACAAACTGAATCTTGAAGCCGATCTGCTCCATCAGCAGCAGCACGGCGTTATCCGTGTTGAACATATCCTCTTCACCGTGACCCGTCGTGACGCAGAGCAAAGGCGACTCGGCCTGGGTCACCGCCAGAACGGCCGACACCAAGATCTGTTCGCCGTTGTAACCGGTGATGGTCTGCTGCGTGCTGTCAAAGGTAAAGAACTCTTTGAGCGCGTGCACCCGCAGCTCCGTGCCGCTCTTGATGACCACGCTCTGGGTGTTGATGGCCTTGCCCGTGCGCTCGCTGTATCCTTCGACGGCGCGGGGATTGGCGTAAATATCGACGTATTCGATTCTGATATTGCTATAGGCCTTGGCCATATCCTCGACGGATTTCAGCACCTCGCGCTGGGTGGTGTTGGATTCCCACACCTCTTTGGAGTCGCAGAACTGCACGACCACCTCTTTCGTCTGATCCATGGTGCCAAGATAGGTTTTAGCCTCGTCGGAGAGGGTGAAGCGGGGCTCGGGCGTCATATCGATATACCACAGGTTCTTGCGTGCCAGCGCGGTAAAGATCGCGTTGAACAGAATGACCGCCGCCACCACGACGATGGTCAGCGCCACCGAGACGCTGCCGTAGCGGAATTTTTTGGCGTGAATGAAATTCGGAGTTCTCATATCGGCGCCTCCTTAACCCCAACGGCGCTTTTCATATACGCGCACCGTCAGAAACAGGAATATCGCCACGATCGAGATATAATAGACGACTGCGGCAAAGTCAAACAGCCCCAGCGCAAACCCTTCGTAGCGGGAGAGAATGGAAATCCAACTGAACACCGCGCGCACGGGGGCGGCTGCGATGAAGTTATTGAAGATGCCGATCAGCATCATGCCGACCAGCACGCCGATGGTGATGACCGCCGCCGACAGCTGATTCTCGGTCAGGGACGAGACAAACAGGCCGATGGCGATAAAGGCGGCCCCGATCAGCATGACGCCGATGAGACACCCCACCATCTGCCCGCCGACGGGACCCACGTGCGAATCGACGGTCGACTGGGCTTTTTCGGCGATGGCATAGGAAAAGAGCGGGAAAAAGTTGATGCACGAGGCAAGGATCGTTGAGACGAACAGCGTCAGCGCCGCCAGATATTTGCCCATCACCATACCGGTAATGGTGACCGGCGTCGTCAGAAGCAGTTGTTCGGTGCGCATTTTGCGTTCCTCGGCAAACAGCCGCATGGTCAGAAGCGGGATCAGAATGACAAAGACGAACAGCAGATATTGAAAGTAGGCAGACGTGTCGTAATTGGCTTGCTGAATGGTCGTATAGGAACAGATCAGCGACGCCACCGTCAAAAACACGCCCACGTAGACGTACCCCACCGGGTTGATGAAGTACGCGCGCATTTCTTTTTTGAATATGGCCAGCATACGTTTTTCCTTTCCCTGCCCGTGTCAGTCATCGCCCTGATACGGCTCGATATTTTTCTGCTTTTCGGCGGTAGAGGCGATGATCGAGGCGGCAATATCCTGCTCGACGGGCAGGCCCTTGCCCCGTTTGCCGCGCCCTTTTTCGGGGGCGGCGCCCTCCGACTTGTCGACCACCGAGATAAAAATGTCCTCCAGGCTCATGCCGATCGACTCAAACCCCACGATGGGAAAAGAGCGCTCGGCCATGGCGTAGAACAGCGATTTGCGAATGTCAAGGCCCTTTTGTGCCTCGATCTGGTAGGTATAGGCGTCGCCGTCGCGCGTCGGGAGCACGTCCGCATAAACGACGTCGTGCCGCGCGCGCAGAAGCGAGAGCACCTCTTTCTGCGGGCCGCAGATCTTGATGGAATAGCGGCTGTTGCTGCCCGCCACGCGGTTGATGTTTTCGGTCATCTCGTCGGCCACGATGCGGCCTTTGTTGATGATGATGATACGGTCACACACCGCCTGCACTTCCTGCAAAATGTGCGTCGAGAGCACCACGGTATGATCTTTGCCGAGCGTGCGGATGAGGTTGCGGATCTCGATGATCTGCTTGGGGTCAAGGCCCACGGTCGGCTCGTCGAAGATGATGACGGGCGGGTTGCCGATCAATGCCTGCGCGATACCCACGCGCTGCCGATAGCCCTTTGACAGGTGGCGGATGAGGCGGTGATACACGTCGGTCAGTTTGACGACCTCACAGATCTCCTCAAGGTGCTTCGTGCGGTTGAGGTCGCACTTTTTGAGGTTGTAGACGAAGATCAGATATTCCTCGACCGTCATATCGGGGTAAAGGGGCGGCTGCTCGGGCAGGTAGCCCACGCGCTGTTTGACGGCGAGCGGCGCGTCGAGCACGTTGATACCGTCCACCGACACCCGACCCGAGGTCGAAGAAAGATAGCCGGTGATAATGTTCAGCGTGGTGCTCTTGCCCGCGCCGTTGGGGCCGAGAAAGCCCACCACTTCGCCGCGGGCGATCTCAAAACTGACGTCGTCCACCGCGCAGTTGGCGCCGTAATGCTTGACCAGATGCTCGACTTTGATCATGCTCGTTTGCGTTTTTTCCGGCATGTCGTTGACGGGCGTCTTGATGAGGTCTTCGTTTTTGCTCATATCCGTTCCTTTCCGCGCCCGAGGGGCGCGCATACGCAGGTTACAGTTAAAATCAGTATATCATACTTTATCGTAATATTCAACCGTTTTCGCCCGCCTTTTGTGCACTTTCTTGTGACAGTTTAATGAAATTTTATAAAATATTGCGCCAAAACCGTCAAAAAAGCCGCCCAAAGGGCGGCGGGAAACGGGTCGCGTCAGATTTGTTTGTGTACGCTTTTGTATTCGTCGTAATAGCGATAATAGGGACATCCGCGGGTGTCGCCGCGCAGAAAGCGGCCCATTTCGTCCTCGTCGAGGCGCATATCGCAGACGTAGGTTTCATATTCCTCGTCGTAGTCGTAAAACTCACAGGTCTCGCAGTTTCCGCTCACCATTTTCTCCTTCTTTTCTCCCACGTGCGGCGCCTCCCTTCTCTGTCTTGATTATACCACATCCGGCGGCACAAAGCAAGCCCTTATGAAAAGCCGAAACACCCGGGCAGAAAGCCGCAGGCAAAGTGCGCCACGGCGCAGCCCCACACGCACCGCTCCTCATGAAAGATCCAGCCCGTCAGCAGCATCAGCAGCATGGAGAGCAGCATCATGCGCACGCCGTAGACCACGTGGAACATGCCGAAAGTCAGCGCCGACAAAAACACGGCAAGCGGGCCGCGCCGCCCCGTGACCAGCTCGAAGCTGTAAAGCATCACGCTTTTGCCGAGTATCTCCTGGAACGGGGCGACCAAAAAGTAGGTCGCGCGGGAAATATCCCCCCGAACGTGCCACGAAAACGCATATTCCGGCTGCCCCACAGACACAAGAAGCAGCCCCGCCGTGAGCGTCAGCGCCACGCCCCCGCCGAGCGCCAGCGACCGGAACAGCGACCGCGCCGGCACGACAATGCCCATCTCCTCAAAGCGCATGGGGGTCGTCAGCGCCAACGCGACGAACAAAAGGAAGGCGAGCACCTCGATCAGGCGCCCGTAATAGTAGAGCGGAAAATCGAAATACGCCGACAGGATCTGCCAGAGCAGCAGATAAAGCGCCAACGTCACCAACAGCAACAGAAGCGTCCGCACGGCAAACCGTTCCTTTTCCATCCGGCCACCCCCTTTTCTTTGCAGTATCCGTCGGCCGCCGCTTTTCTATGCGCGGGGGCGCGCCCGAAAAACAAAAATTTTCGCGTTCCCCCCTTGACAAACGCCAAACACCGTGCTATGATAGGTAGGCACGCCGAAAGCGTGTATGCGGCATTAGCTCAGTTGGATAGAGTGCCTGGCTACGAACCAGTAGGTCGAGGGTTCGAGTCCCCCATGCCGCGCCACGACGAAAGGGTACCTTCGCGGTACCCTTTTGTCGTGCATGGGGTGCGAGAACCCTCTCGCCCTCGCGGTCGGGTGCCGCGGGGGCGGCGATTCGGCCGGTTTTGCCCGTGTGCGGTGTGGAGTTTTGCAGGTTCGGGCGGCAAAACGGCGGCGGGAGCCGACGAGGCCGACATCGATGAGCAAACGCCTGCGTTTGCGTGTGGTTCAGAGTCCCCCATGCCGCGCCACTATAGAAACGCAATTTGTCTACCAAGGCAAATTGCGTTTCTTTGCGCCCTTTTGACGTTAAAGGATTGAAAAATTCACAGTTTTTTGCTATAATTAACAAATAGAAGATCATAAAATCAACACCGGAAAAACACAACCATGAAGAAAGATAAGCGAATACAAGCTATAATATTTGCTCTTCTGGCGGCGGCGTTTTACGCGATAAACGTGCCGCTTTCCAAACTGCTGCTTGCGCACGTCGGCGAAACGACGATGGCGGCACTTCTATATCTCGGCGCGGGCATCGGAATCGGTATCCTGTCACTGTTCAACCGCAACGACAGACAGAAGTCCGAAAAGCTAACAAAGAGCGATCTGCCCTACGTGATCGGGATGATCGTCCTCGATATCGCCGCGCCGATCTTTCTGATGCTCGGCATCAGCAGGGGATCGTCGGCAAATGCCTCGCTTCTCGGCAACTTCGAGATCGTCGCGACGACAGTGATCGCGCTCGCGGTCTTCCGCGAAAAAGTCTCCGGAAAACTGTGGACGGCGATAGGACTGATCACGCTATCAAGCGTTATCCTCTCCTTGGAAGGCACAGACAGTTTCAAATTCTCTTTCGCGTCGCTTTTCGTTCTCGCGGCAACGGTCTGCTGGGGACTTGAAAACAACTGCACACGAAAAATCTCATCCAAAAACACCTACGAGATCGTCCTGTTGAAAGGCGTATTTTCGGGACTCGGTGCGTTGATCATCGCGCTCATCAAACGCGAAGTTTTCCCGGAGATCGGATATATCGCGGCTGCGCTCGGATTGGGCTTTGTCGCATATGGACTGAGCATTTTCCTTTACGTCCGCGCGCAGAACACGCTCGGCGCAGCGAAAACAAGTGCGTATTACGCAGTCGCGCCGTTTATAGGGGCTTTCCTTTCGTTCGTTATCCTGCGCGAGACGCTTTCATGGACGTATCTTGTCGCTCTCGCCGTGATGATCGCCGGAACGGTATTCGTCGTGATCGACACGCTTTCGCATAAGCACGCACACGAGCACACGCACGTTTTCGTACATACGCACGACGGCACGACCCACGAACACACCGTCACGCACAGCCACGAGCACAACCATTATCTAACGGACGACAGACACGAACATCATCATTCGGTTGAAGAACTTGAAAAGAACGGTTGAGCCAAAATCCTGTTTATAGAGACAAAGCGTGTACCTTTTAGGTAGTTTTAGTTAGGTTTCGTACCTTTTGGGTAGTCTTTTACATGAAAGAAACCTGATTTGTCTATCGGACAAATCAGGTTTCTTTCAACTAAGTGTTCCGCTGACGCGGAACGTGAAGCAAGGCTCCGCCTTGTGAAGCGCGCTTCACGCGTGAAGTGTGCCTTCGGCACGATATGCGGGACACTTAACTTCACTTTGCGGCGACGCCGCAAAACTTCACTACGCCGTAAGGCGTAACTTCACTTGCGCCGCAGGCGCATGCTTCACGAATTCTTCATCTGCCCGCAAGGGCAAACTCCGCTATTGAAATAATCACACTTTTCGAGTATAATGAAAAAGAAAAGAGTTCGACAAATCGGGATTTGCCGAGTTGGTAAACGAAGCAAAGTTTGGAGTTACAAAATGATAGAGTGGGTATTTTTTGACATTGGATCGACTCTGATTGACGAGACCGACGCCGACCTTCATCGCATCCGAGATATGATTGCCGGAACGGACGTTACAGCGGAAGCTTATTGCGAAAAACGTTTTGAGATGATCCGCAAAGGTATCGGGGGAGACCAGGGAGCGATCGAGTTTTTCGGTCTGACAAAAACGCCGTGGCACAGCGAAGATGAAAAGCCGTATGAAGACGCTGTCCCTGTGTTAACCGAACTGAAGCGCCGCGGAATTAAACTCGGCATAATTGCCAATCAACCGCCCGGAACGGCACAACGCCTTGAAATATGGGGTATGCTCGAATATTTCGATGTCATTGCCGCCTCGGCGGAATTAGGGATATCAAAGCCCGATCCCGTTATCTTCCAATGGGCGCTGGAACAAGCGAACTGTATCGCACAGAATGCGATAATGGTTGGAGACAGACTCGATAACGATATAGCCCCGGCGAATCGCATGGGAATCCACTCTGTACGTTTGCTCCGTGGGATCGGTGCTTATCATGAACCGCAATCCCGCGACGAATTGCCGGAATACACAATCCGGATGCTTGCGGAAATTTTTGATTTGGTTTGACAAATTCCGGTTTGGCGGGCTTAAGCACGTATCATTTTGGCGTTCTTTCTATGGCCTTTGTATCATTATGGCGCTCTTTTACATGACGAAAGGGTACCCTTGCGGTACCCTTTTGTCGTGCATGGGGTGCGACGGTCCCCATGCCCCAAAATTACGGTTTTATATTGAAAATCCCGCGTTTATCGGATATAATAAGAAAAACCGATCGATCGGATCTTACGGAGAAAAACTATGACGATATTCGATATTTCGCAGGAAGTGTTCACCTGTCGGGTCTTCCCCGGCGACCCGGCGCCGGAGCGAAAGGTATTGCGCGCCACGGCAAACGGCGACGTGTGCAATCTGACGGCTTTTTATATGTGCGCGCACAACGGCACGCACGTGGACGCGCCGTTCCACTTTTTGCAGGACGGCAAGACCGTGGACGCCGTTCCCCTTGCTGCGTTCGTGGGGCCGGCTTACGTGGCGGAACACGACGGCATCGTCTCCGGCGCCGATGCCGAGGCCATATTTGAAAAAGCAAACGCACGCGACCCAAAAGCGGCCAAACGGATCCTCGTCAAGGGGGCGGCCGTGCTATCGGCGGATGCGGCCAAAGTATTCGCCGCAAAAGGCATTTTGCTGTTCGGCAACGAGTCGCAGACCGTCGGGCCCGAAGACGCGCCGGCGGAAGTGCACCGTATCCTGCTGGGGGCCGGCGCGGTTTTGCTGGAAGGCATCCGCCTTGCGGCGGTGCCGGCGGGCGTTTACTTTTTGTGCGCGGCGCCGCTGAATCTGTCGGGCGCGGACGGCGCGCCGTGCAGAGCCCTTCTGACGACGATCGAAACATAAAACCGATCCGCCGCGGCGACTTGATTTTCGGCGCCGGGTGTGCTATAATGATATAAAACGCCCGTTATGATCTTCTTTGTCGTGCGCGGGGCGCCTGCCCTTTTGCCCGCGCGATCCCCATTGAAAGGATAACCTATGATTAAAGAGTACGTATTGCAGAACTGGCCGCTGATACTGGTCTTATCGGCGTTTGCGATAGCGCTGCATATCACGGTGTTCCTCGACAGAACGACCATCCGCCGCCTGTACGTTCTGATCGCCGGGGTGTTTTTGCTCTCGCTCGTCGTGTTCACGGAGTTCGAGTACGCGGCGCACGCCGACGAGCACATGCTGCGCGCCGTGCTGATGGCGATCCGCTACAGCGCGACCCCCTTTATCGTGGCGCAGATCATCTATACTTTGATCAAAAAGCAAAGTTGGTATATCTTTATCCCCGCGATCGTGCTGACGGTCATCGACGTCGTTTCGATCTTTACGGGCATCGTTTTCCGGGTAGAGCCGGATAACAGTTTTGCGCGCGGCGTGCTCGGCTACCTGCCCTTTGTGGTAGCGGGGATCTACTGCGTGATCTTGGTCTATCTGCTTCTCAAGCGCA
>Ga0310690_10001343_pt1 | contig 43765 bp, 33 predicted proteins | sample AusTroGonzalo_MG_2_FD_207661 | JGI IMG/M metagenome (GOLD analysis project Ga0310690, IMG submission 207661) | Bovine rumen microbial communities from tropical cattle in Woodstock, Queensland, Australia - Gonzalo_04 (v2) (version 2) | ecosystem: Host-associated > Mammals > Digestive system >... | reverse complement strand
CTTGATGATGCCGATGACGTCGAGAATGTCGATGGACAGGTCTTCGTTCATGTCGGCGGCCTCGAAGATGAAGGGCTTGGGCTGCTGACCGGCAGCATAGTTCACCGTGGTAATCACGTCGAGCACGTCCACCTCGGTGTCGCCGTTGGCGTCGCCTTTCGAGGCGGTCAGCGGAGTGACGGCCACCACGTTCGAAATGTCGTATTCCTGAAGGTCGGTGCTCAACACCTTATAATAATAGTAGTAGGTCTCGCCGGGCACGACATCGTAATCGATGTATGACGTAGCTTCAACATCGACAATGTCTTGATTGATGCGGATGGTGTCGTTCTGCTCGCCATACCGATAGACATTGAATCCCATGGCATCCTCGAAGTTGTTGTTTTCGTTGTTCCACGTCAGGTTCACGCGACCCAATCCTGCCTCGGCAGCGAAGCCTGTTGCCATCGAGCCGGCAGCCTGGATGTTGATGTTGAAGCGGGTCTTCTCGTAAGGAATCTCAAAGAATTCGTTGTCCTCCGCGCCATACACATAGATGCGGTTCAGTCCGTCGCTCTTCATCTTTCCCGTAATGGTCTTGTAGGCGGTGTAGATGGTGCCTTCCTCGTTCCAACTGCCGTCTTCTGCAACACCGTTTTGCGTGTAGGGTTCGCGCACGCCAAACGAAATCTGCGGAGCCACAGCCTTGTTCATCGGACGATTGAAATACACCTCGAACTTATGGCGTCCGACACCCAACGGTGCCAAATCCTCAAATTCGTCTTGAGCGTCTTTTCCGTTCACCACCACTTTCCAGACAATGCCGTGGGCTTCAGCCACAGGAGTCGTACGCATGTTACTAAGGTCTATCTGTCCGAAAGTATTTGGTGCATTGCCTATTTCATAAATATATGGACGAATGATGTCTTCACGACTGGTTCCCAAATAAGATGGCTTTTCAGACTTATCAACTGCTGGCGTTGATGTATTCATAGCCAAGGAGTAATATTTAAACAGGTATTCCCTAGGCAAGTCTACTTCATGCAACTGGGAGAAATTGTTGAAATAATTGTTGTAATGCAATTGACTATAATTTGCTTGTGATGTTGGGCTATTATTATAGGAGTCAAAGAAATTGTTGACAATATTAGAATATATAAGTTCGCCATAACGATTAATATCATTTCCTTTACAAAATCCTTTAGCCCCCATACATGTGATTCTCTCACCTTCCAAGTTGGAAAAGAAGTAATTAGCAGAACCTTCTGCAGGTTGTAGTGTACAGTCTTTCATATAAGGATAATATGAAGAATAACGATTAGCATTATAACCATCTATCTTACAATACGAAATGGCATCGCGAGGATTATGAAATGTATACCAAGAAAAGAACGAAAAAGAGGCAGAAGTATTTCTAGGCTTTTCTTGAGAATATGTCGTCGGATACTGTCTCAAATATTCCTCCCAATCACTCAACATTTGTAGCACAGCAGGGGTCAAATAGTTAGGATCGGTTAGCAACTCCTGGCAAAATGAAAAATCACTAGAATAATCCTCAATGTAATCAGATAATTGGAAAACTTTACTAGGACTTATATCATTAGCTCCGTAATAAACTCTCACAGACTTTGATTTAAATTCAATGGGGGTTGTCTCAGTAGGCAATAAAGTAAAGAGAGTCTGTTCATCATTGGTATAAATTGTTTGATTGTTATATGAATGCCGTCCTATGTTTTCATGCGAACTAACACCGTTCCATATAGCACCATTATGACCTGTAAATATGATAGGTTTCTCTGGTGTACCATCTGCTACTAACTTACCAAATGAGGAAAGACCCACTCCTTCGGAAAATTCTAGACGAGCACCAGGCTCGATGGTTAGCGTAACACCTTCCAAAACACCAATATTGTCATTAACAAAATAGACATGGTCGGCGGTCAGCGTGCGGTCTTCAGTAATGAGTCCGCTGATTTTTACCATATTGGTAACAATGATGGTAAAGGGCTGCTCAATGGTATTCAAACTGCCATCGCAAGTGGCTACCATTTTCATTTTAATATGACGGTTGTCGGGCACATCGCCTCTGATGGTCAGCGTTAGCGGATTTTGGCTGACACCCTTACCGTATGGCGAGAGGTTCATACCGAAATCTACTGGCTCGTTGGAGAAGGTCACAAGCGTTGGATCTTCATATTCGTCACCCATCTCCAGATGGAGCTTGATGTTGCTGGCCGCTCCAAACACTGTGCGCAACACAGGATAGATGCTGATGGTTTCGCCCGCGTCGCATTGCCCGTCGTTGGAATAATCAGCCTCGCCGTCGCCAGTGAGTTCCTTGCGGTCGTTAAACTGCATACCTAACAGAGCTAGTTCGGCGGGTCGCTCGGTGATGTCGTAGGCTCCAATCAGTGAGGCACTGTGGAGCAGGTCGCCCCAGAGAATTTCTTGATTTTCATATTCTTTGACCATCTGTAATGCAGAGATTCCGCCTGCCACCAAAGGGGCTGCCATCGACGTGCCGTTGAAACGCTTGTAGTTGCCGTTGGGCACGGTGCTCAGAATATCAACGCCCGGAGCACTCATCTCGTAATTGTAGCCATCATCGCCGTAGGTGTCTTTCTTAGCTGAGAAATTGGGGCCGTCGCAGTCGAAATTGCTGAAGCCAGCAAATGAGCCGTCCTCCTTTGTTGCCTGAACACCCAAGACAAACGAGTAGGCTGCAGGGAACATCGGACGATATTCTTCCTTTCCGCATTCGGGATAGATGCCGATGCCATCGTTACCTGCTGCTGCCACAATGACTGCACTTTGATAAGCTCGCTCCAAAGCCTGACGGAATGCTTTGGAGTTGGCATCGGTTCCCAAACTCATATTGAGCACCGTTGCGCCGTTTTGCACGGCATAGTCGATACCTTTGACAATGGTGGCGATGTCGCCCGTGCCGTCGCTCTGCATCACGCTGACAGACATGATAAGGGCACGAGGGTTGGCACCAACGATACCGACACCATTGTCGGCTGCGGCAGCAATGCCGGCCACATGGGTTCCGTGGGAATTAAAGTCGCGGATGTTGCCCGTGTTGTTGATGAAGTCCCAACCGTGCACATCGTTCTTAAAGCCGTTGCCATCGTTGTCGTAGCCCTCTTCACCATCAGCCTCAGCGGCATTTGTCCAAAGGTTGTCCACAAGATCGGGGTGGGTGATGTCCACACCCGTGTCGATGATTGCAATGACGGGGCGCTTTCCGTTGACAATAGGTTTGGTCCAGAGTTGGTCGATGGCCATATCGCCGATGCCCCACTGCTGGGAATATAGCGGATTGGCTGATGGGTTGGGACAGATCGTCTCGTCGGTAGGTTCACCCATGATGAAAACCTTGTAGTTTGGCTCGGCAAATTCCACCTCTTGCAGTTCCTCCAAAGCCTTCACCAGTTCGCGTGACTGCATGGCTTTCTCTTCGTCCATCTTGACCAGATAGAGTTGCGAAAGGTCTTTTTCCTCGATGGTTGTTCCGTTGAACGCCTTTGCTTTGCGCATCTTGCGACCCGGCTTTTCGTTGGGTAGCAATTGCTCCATGTCATTGACACCAAACTTCTGGAGCACAGCATCGAGTTTGCCGATGCCTGCACTCTTGAATTTGCCTTGGACACGGCGCACTTTGGCTGGTGCTCCGTCTTTCATCTTCACAATCACTTGGCCAGGCACGAAATCGTGACCGAACCGTGAATCAATTTTGTACACTTCATCCTCGTTGTCATTCGAGACTTGCGAGAATGCCGGCATCGCTGCTGCAAAGAAGAACAGCGACAGGCCTAATGTTAAAAGGTTACGATGTTTCATTGAATTTGTAATTATTTAATTTTTGTCCATTTATCTTTAAAACTTTGTATATGCTTCAAAGTTACATTATCTACACCAGTTTTATTTTGTTTCCATATAGTTGCGCCGTTTCTTTTCATTTGTGTATCTCCCATTTCATCATGCGTAAGAACATAGTAATGGGAGATATTTTAATTAGACACCGCAAAATTACCCCACTTTCTCCCATTCTCCAAACTTTTTCCTTGTCATTTGGCTTGACTTTTCGTGTCATTTCGTGTCATTCTTTGTCATTTCGCGCCAAATGCTTAAAATGGTGATATTTATGCGATTTTTTTGGTAAATAAATCATCAAGTTGTGGTGAATTTTTGGTAACTTTGCACCGAAATTGTTATAGATTATGAATCAAAAAGACTATAGGAAACTATGTGAGGCCGTGGAGCGCGAAACTGGAAGAACGCTCACGGCGGCATCGGACTTCAAATGGCTCTCGGAGCAAATTTTGGAACGGACCCACGAACTGCTGAGCGACTCGACGCTGATGCGACTCTGGGGATATCGACAAGGTGTGGAACCGAGAAAAGCAACGCTCGACATTGTGGCACGCTATCTGGGTTTTTCTGTCTTTGCGGCTTTTTGTAGAGAGAGAGAGAGAGAGAGAGAGAGAGAGAGAGAGAAAAGGCTACGGACAACGAATCGGAACCGAACAGCGAGAGCGAGGCTGAACCGATTGCAAAGAACGAGGTCGAACCGATTGCGCAGAACGAGGAAAGTGCGAAAAAACCATATTTATTGTATGTCATCATCGGTTTGTTGCTGTTGATGATTGGCGGCGGCATCTATTCGCTGTTGCGCCCGACCCAGAAAAACCACGATTCCTATGTTCTGCGAAAGGGTGAGCGCTTTCCAACCTACGAATCCTACCTGAAACTCTTCGGCATCACCGAAACCCACAACCGTCCGTGGAGCCAACCGCTCCCCCACCATCACAACATCATCGTTTTCGGCGGAGAGTATCAGCATCCGAATTGGGGCAACGAGGGCGACACCGCCGACCTGCTGCCCTTGCGCTTCGAACGCTGGCGTAGTGATTATTTCTCAGCAGAAATGGAGGCCGTGTTCAATCGTGAGCGTTACGACATAGAAAAAGAGAGCAAGCGCCTCATCATCACTTTTATGAAAAACCTTGTGGACACAGGTTTCGTCTTCTGCGGCGTTTACCGTATGTCGTTGGAGCAGTCAGACACGACAAGGCTCGTCTGGGAACGTGTTGCCGACGAACTCGACCTGCTCAACATCGAGTATCTGGAGCAGTTGCGACATTGAACGGCGAGTTGGTTTTAAAAAAACTCCCTGCACTGTTTTGAGTGCAGGGAGTTTTCAATTAGTTCCGAAACACCAACCCATCGCCGAACTCGTCGATGATGACGGGCTTTTCGCGGCTGACTTCCTCGGCGAGTAGGCGCTTCGACAGTTCGTTGAGCACGTACTGCTGAATGGCGCGTTTCACGGGACGGGCACCAAACTGCGGGTCGTAGCCGACTTCTGCCAGGTAGTTGATGGCCTGCGGTGTCCATTCGAGTTGGAAGCCCTGCGGAGCAAGCATTTCGCGCACTTTTTCCATTTGCAGCGTGACGATGGCGGAGATTTGTTCGCGCGTCAGCGGCTGGAAGGTGATGATTTCGTCGATTCGGTTGAGGAATTCGGGTCGCATCAGCACGGAAAGTTGTTCGCGTGTGGCGTTCGACGTCATAATAATCAGCGTGTTCTTGAAATTGGCGGTGCGACCTTTGTTGTCGGTAAGGCGACCATCGTCGAGCACCTGCAACAGCACGTTGAACACGTCAGGATGGGCTTTTTCGATTTCGTCGAAGAGCAGCACCGAATACGGCTTGCGGCGCACGGCCTCGGTGAGTTGGCCGCCCTCGTCGTAGCCCACGTAGCCCGGAGGCGCACCGACGAGTCGGCTGACGGTGTGCTTCTCTTGATATTCCGACATATCGATGCGCGTCATCATCGTTTCGTCGTTGAAAAGATACTCGGCCAGAGCCTTCGCCAACTCAGTTTTGCCGACGCCCGTCGTACCGAGGAAAATGAACGAGGCGATGGGTCGTTTCGGGTCTTGCAAACCGGCACGGGAGCGTCTGACGGCGTCGCTAACGGCCTGAATGGCCTCGTCCTGCCCGACGACGCGGCGATGCAACTCGTCTTCCAAATGCAGCAGTTTTTCTTTTTCGCTCTGCAACATCCGCGTCACGGGAATACCCGTCCAACGCGAAACAACCTCGGCGATGTCGTCGGCGGTGACGGCCCCTTCCAAACCTCCACCCGTGGGGGAGGCTTTCTGTTGCGCCATAATGTTATTCAGTTCTTCGTTCTTTTGTTTGAGCAGGCCGTAGCGAATCTCCGCCACACGACCATAGTTGCCTTCGCGCTCGGTACGCTCGGCTTCGAATTTCAGTTGTTCGATTTCCTCCTTCACCTGCTGATATTTGTCGGAAAGCGTTTTTTCGCTCTCCCACTGTGCCCGCATCTGCATTTCCTGTTCACGAAGTTCGGCGATTTGCTTCTCCAATTGCTCGATTTTCGTGGAGTGTGAAGTGTTGAGTGTATTCGGGGCTTCACGTCGAATACTCTCTCTTTCGATTTCCAGTTGAGCCCTTTTTCGCATAATTTCGTCGAGTTCCTCGGGCACTGAATCGCGCTCCATCCGCAGTTTGGCGGCGGCCTCGTCCATCAAGTCAATGGCTTTGTCGGGCAGGAATCGCTCGGAAATATAGCGTTCCGATAGTTTCACGGCAGCGATGCACGCATCGTCCTGAATCCGCACTTTGTGGTGGTTTTCGTAACGCTCTTTCAGACCACGAAGAATCGAAATGGCCGACAGTTCGTCGGGTTCATCGACCATCACCGTCTGGAAACGGCGTTCGAGTGCCTTGTCTTTCTCGAAATATTTCTGGTATTCGTTGAGCGTCGTGGCACCGATGGCACGCAGTTCGCCTCGCGCCAGTGCCGGTTTCAGAATGTTGGCCGCGTCCATCGCGCCCTCACCGCCGCCAGCCCCGACGAGCGTGTGGATTTCGTCGATGAAGAGGATGATTTCACCTTCGGACTGCGTCACTTCCTTCACCACGCCCTTGAGTCGCTCCTCGAACTCGCCTTTGTATTTTGCACCAGCCAACAGCGCACCCATATCGAGCGAGAAAAGTTGCTTGTTTTTCAAGTTTTCGGGCACGTCACCGCGCACGATTCGCTGTGCCAAGCCCTCGACAATGGCCGTCTTACCCGTGCCCGGCTCACCGATGAGAATCGGGTTGTTTTTCGTGCGTCGCGACAGGATTTGCAACACACGGCGAATCTCGTCGTCGCGCCCGATGACGGGGTCGAGTTTGCCCTTCCGAGCATCATCGACGAGGTTTTTCGCGTATTTCGAGAGGGCTTGGAAATTCTCGTCGCCACTCATCGACTGCACCTTCTGACCCTGTCGCAGTTCGCCGATGGCCTGCTGAAGCGTCTTCTCGGCAATGCCAGCATCTTTCATAATGCGGCTCGCCGTACTGTTCACACTGAGCAATGCCAACAGCATCGGCTCCACCGAAACGAATTCATCGCCCATTTTCTGGGCTTCGTCGATGGCTTTTTGCAAGACCTGCGAAGCCGCATTCGAAAAATACGGTTCACCGCCCTGCACACGCGGCAAATGGGCGATTTCGCCCTCGACGAGTTGTTCCAACTGCCGCCCGTTCACGCCCGACTTGCCGAACAGGTAGTCGGTCACGTCTTTGGCTTTCTGCATCACGCCGTAGAGCAGGTGAACCGGCTCGATGGCCTGCTGTCCAGCCGTTTGCGCACGCCCTGCAGCCGCCTGCACAGCCTCTTGCGCCTTGATGGTAAATTTGTCTAAAGTCATCATTTTTCCTCCTTTTTATATTTTAATTATTAACTGTCAACTATCAACTCTCAACTCTCAAACCTTGCGCCAACCCCGAAAAACCGCCATTTTGTCACCTTCGAGCGACGAAATGGCAGTGTTTTTTCTTCAAAACTTCGATTCAGCCGAAAGGGTTACGGTCGAAGCAGGTAGAAAGCCGATGTCGTATAGAAATTTCTGAGGTATTTCAGACTCGACAAAAAAGCGTTGAGGCGGCGCGGCGTGAGGCCGAACTTTTGCTGATAGTGGGGATTGATGAACCAGAGCGTGCGCCGCTGCAGCGTGTAGCCACCATCGCGGCACAGCCGTTCGAAGTGCTCTATCGACATTCGGGCCCGCTTGATGCTCAGCAGTTCATTGACGCAGTTGTCGCCATTGCCGCAAGCCCTGACAATCGCCTTGTAAAGCGGGTTCGGCAACAGATGGATAAAAGGAAGTTTCCCTGCCAGACCGCGACAAATCTGCTGATGACCGCCGAAAGGCATCTGCCACGCCGGAAAACCGAAGAAAATCAGTCCGTTGGGCTTCAAAAACGGTCGGATATGCTCGAAAAACTCGCGTTTGTATGGCTTTTCGATGTGTTCAATGACATCGTGGATGAGGACGAGGTCGAAGCGCTCGTCGTCGGTCGCAGGTTTCTCGGCGAGAATGAAATTCTGGCTGAGAAACGTGGCTTTCTGGCCTGCCTCGGCGAAAAATTCGCGTGCCTGCGCAATGCGCGTCTCACTGAGGTCGATGCCCGTCACCTGACAGCCGATTTCGGCAAAGGGCAACAGGTTTCCGCCTTCGCCACAACCGATTTCCAACACGCGTGTCTGCTCTGAAATCTCGATTTCCGGTCGTAGATAGTCGATGTAGAACGTCCTTGAGGTGTTGGCCAATTCGTTGAAATACTGCTTTCTGTTTTGATGTCTTTCTTGCATGAAAAGCCGATTTTGTCGATAATTGTTTGCAAAGTTACGATTTTTTTGTGTTTTCGGTCGATTCTGGTCCGATTTTTTTCGTTTTTCGCATCCGAAAGGCCAAATTTAGGCCTAGATTTTAACTTTTGCGAACCGCCTGAACGATTGCGAATTATTGCAAACCATTTTTCTTGCAAATGTGATTTTTTAGTGCTATCTTTGCATCGAAAATCAATCAAAATCAAAAAAATGAACGAAATCCTAACCCAACGAGAATGGCTGTTGCTGCTGATTGTTGCAGCAAGTTACGTGCTACTGTTTGTGCTGACGGTGCAGAACAGCCGGCGAAAGGTGCTCGACCTACAAGAACGATTGAATAAGGTTCGCGCGATGCAGGAGGAGCAACAGGCGCAAAGTCGGGAGGGAATCGACCAAAATCGCCAGAAAATCGTGGAGTTGGAGGCGCTCATCCGAAAGTTGGGCGACGAAAATTCGGTGTTGAAGTTGGAATTGGAGGAGAAAAAGACGCGGTTGGACTACACCAACCGAATGGCCGAACTCGAGAGCGAAAAGCGCAGTCAGGCTGAGAGCGTCATCTTCGGCAGCGACATCTACGGACACATCCAGCGACTGCTCGACAGCGGCGACTGTATGGGCAACGACGAATGGCGACGCTTGGAACAGGTGGTCAATTCGGTCTATACGGGCTTCACCGAGCGGCTCTACGGCCTTTATCGGATGAGCGAACAGGACTACCACGTGAGCCTTCTGGTGAAAATTCGGTTGCAACCGAAAGACATCGCCACACTCACGGCCCACTCGAAGGAGAGCGTGGCATCGACGCGCAGCCGACTCTATCAGAAAGTGTTCGGCGTGAAAGGCTCGTCGAAAGACTGGGACGACTTTTTGTTGGGACTATAAAACAATTAATCATTCATCACTAATCATTTATCATTATGATCGAGTACTTATCACAACACCTTTGGCAGATGTGGGCGGTGATAGCCGTCGTCTGCCTGATTCTGGAGCTCACGGCAGGCGATTTCTTCATCCTCTGCTTCTCCATCGGTGCCGCCTTCGCCGCCACAAGCGCGGCCTTCGGTGCCGGATTCTACGTGCAACTGGGCGTTTTCGCCGTGTTCACGTTGGTGAGTTTGTTTTTGGTGCGTCCGTTTGCGCTGCGCTACCTGCATCGCAACGACGAAAACCGAGTGAGTAACGCCGACGCGCTTCTGGGGCGCAAGGGTCGGGTTGTGGAGCCGATTGAGGCCGACGGCTTCGGTCGCGTGCAAATCGACGGCGATGTGTGGAAGGCCGTGACGAAAGGCGACGAGGCCATTCCCGTCGGCACAAACGTCCGCGTCATCGATCGCGAAAGCACCATTATCACCGTGGAACTAATCGACGATTGACAAATGGCTCGACCTGTTGAAATCGAAACAACCATTCAACAATTAACAATTATCAATTAACAATTTAAAATTCAACAACTATGGACATTATGAGTTATGTACTGATTGCCATCGCAATTTTGGTAATTATTTTCGTGAAGATGGCGCTCGTCATCATTCCGCAGAGTGAAACGAAGATTATCGAGCGTCTGGGCCGCTACTATGCCACGCTGAACCCCGGTATCAACGTGATTATCCCCTTCATCGACCGCGCCAAGCAGATTGTCGTGCTCCAGCGCGGACGCTACGTTTACAGCGACACCATCGACCTGCGCGAACAAGTCTATGACTTCGACCGCCAGAACGTGATTACGAAGGATAACATCCAGATGGAAATCAACGCACTGCTGTATTTCCAGATTGTCGATCCGTTCAAGGCCGTCTATGAGATTTCAAACCTGCCGAATGCCATCGAAAAACTGACGCAGACAACCCTGCGTAACATCATCGGTGAACTCGAACTCGACCAAACGCTGACCTCGCGCGACACCATCAACACGAAACTGCGTGCCGTGCTCGACGACGCCACCGACAAGTGGGGCGTGAAGGTGAACCGCGTCGAATTGCAGGATATTATTCCGCCGTCGTCGGTGCTCAACGCGATGGAGAAGCAGATGCAGGCCGAGCGTAACAAGCGTGCCGCCATTCTGACGTCGGAAGGCGACAAGCAGTCGCAGATTCTGCAATCCGAAGGTGAAAAAGCTGCCACCATCAACCGCGCAGAAGCCGCTAAGCAACAGGAAATCCTGCGTGCCGAGGGTGAAGCACAGGCTCGCATCCGCAAGGCCGAGGCCGAGGCAAAGGCCATCGAACTCGTCACCGAGGCTGTCGGTCAATCGACCAACCCTGCCAACTACCTCATCGCCCAGAAGTACATCTCGATGATGGAAGAACTCGCCCACAACGACCAGACGAAGACCGTCTATCTGCCCTTCGAGGCCACGGGCGTGCTCGGCTCCATCGGAGGCATCAAGGAAATGTTCAAAAACGGATAACTATGAAAAAATTATCAATCGCGAAATGGAGTATGCTGGCTGCCGTCAGCATACTCTTTATGGCTTGTTCCGAAAACTATTCGCGTGGTGAAAAAGTCGGTACAGTCATCGAGTTTGCCGAATCGGGACTCATCTGGAATTCTTGGGACGGAAGGTTGAATCTTACACAAACTGGTATGAACACCGCCGGTGAGCCATTCACCTTTTCGCTTGATAACGACCGAACCGACCAACAACATCTTGTTGATTTACTCTATCAAGCACAGATTGAAGGTTGGAAAATCAAGGTAAAATATCACAAGGTGATGGGATGGAACTGGTTTGGGAACCGTGGCCGTTCTGACTATTTTGTCGATGATGTGACCATTCTTGACAAAGACTTTGCCAACCCTTTGAAAAATATGAAAGGCGAAAGGAAAGGTCAGATTGTTGATACGATTTTCGTGGTTATCGACAAGTCGCAACTGAAGAAATAGCCACTATTCTATCAGAATTTTCGGTATTTTTCTTATCATTGATTGACTGCAAAGGCTATCATTTTTCGCAAAACATTTGTCACTATCGGACATTTTTTCTATTTTTGCACCGTCAAAAAAACAACATCCTATGAATATTTGTATTGTAGCGGGCGCTCGCCCGAACTTCATCAAGGTGGCGCCGGTGATTCGGGCGATTGAAAACGCTCGTGCGCATGGTCGCGACATCGGCTACACCCTTGTCTATACGGGTGCGGAAGACGACCCGACACTCGAACCGTCGCTGTTCGAAGACCTGCAAATTGCACCGCCACAGGTGTTTCTCGGCGTGACCTGCGAGAATCTCAACGAACTCACAGGGCAGGTGATGTCGGCCTTCGAGCGTTATTTGCAGTCGAATCCGACCAACGTGGTGATTGTCGTCGATGACCTCGCCTCAACGATGGCGGCGGCGATTGTCACGAAAAAACAGGGCATCAAACTGGCGCATATCGTGGCCGGAACGCGCTCGTTCGACATCAAAATGCCGAAGGAAATCAACCGTCTCGTCATTGATGGTCTTTCCGACCTGCTTTTCACCGCCGGAATGGGCGCGAACTCAAATGCCACACGCGAAGGTGCCGAACTCTCGAAGATCTACACCGTCGGCAACATCCTGATGGACACGCTGCGCTTCAATCGCAATCGACTGAAAGCCCCGTCGGGACTAGAACTGCAGGCAGGCAACTACCTCGTTTTCACGCTCAATCGTAAGGCGTTGCTGGCCGACCGCGAAAACCTTCGCCGAATGATTGAGGCGATGATTGAAAATGCCGGTGGAATGCCGATTATCGCGCCATTGCGCGGAAAAGCGAAGGAAATCGTCAGCGAAATCATCGAAAATTCAACATCGGCGCAGCCGACCATTCAAAATTCAACATTCAACATTCAAAATCCCCTCTCCTACCTCGAATTCGGCTGGCTCACCGCCAACGCCCGCGGCATCATCACCGACTCGGGCAACGTCGCCGAGGAAGCCACTTTCAACGGTGTGCCCTGCATCACGCTCAACAGCTACACCGAGCACATCGAAACGGTGAAAATCGGCACGAATGAACTCGTTGGCGAGGATGCCGTTTTACTCGGCGAAATGACGGCGAAAATGGTGCGTGGCGAATGGAAGGACAGCGCTCTACCCGACCGCTGGGACGGTCGCACAGCGGAGCGCATCGTTCAGATTTTGATGGAAATTTGAGGGTCTTCCCTGCAAAAAAATGCGAATCTCTTGCAAAGGTTCGCATTTTTTTGTACCTTTGCCCCCGATTCGCAGAATGCGGATTAAGGGGTGCTGATTTTTTCAGACATGAGAATCGGCTGAGATGATACCCTCTGACCTGAACAGGGTAATGCCTGCGTAGGAAAACGGACTTCTTCTGCCCCTTATTGCGTAAAATAAGGAGTAAAAACAATGAAAAAACAGGTATTTTTAATGGCTTTGACGGCGATTTCCTTGAAGATTTCGGCCTCGAACCTTCGTGTCGTTTCGGAAACAGACACGACCGCCGTCGAAGAGTTGCACGAGGTGGTTGTGCAGGGTGTTCGAGCACAGAAAAACGCGCCCTATGCCGTGGCAAACATCCAGAAAAAGGAGTTGCAGGCGTTTTCGACAACGGGACGCGAACTGCCCCTTCTTTTCTCGCAAACACCAGGCGTGCTGGCGTGGAGCGAGAACGGACTTGGCACGGGCACGACCTACCTGCGCATTCGCGGTGCAGGCGATTCGCGCATCAACGTGACGCTCGACGGAGTGCCGCTCAATTCACCCGAAGACCAATGCGTTTTCTGGGCGAATATGAACAGTTATGCATCGCTGCTCGGTTCGGTGCAAATCCAGCGTGGCGTAGGTGCCTCGACGAATGGCGACGGAGCCTTCGGCGGAACGGTGGCACTGGCCTCGAAATCGCCCGACACGAAGCCGTCGGCCGAACTGACGGCGAGCGTCGGCTCGTACAACACCTACCACGTCGGTGCTTCGTTTTCGACGGGCATCCTCTGGAACCATTGGCTGCTCGACGGCGCCTATCACGAAACCAACACCGACGGCTACATCCACGGCACGGGCGGGCGGTCGGGCTCATACTACGCCTCGCTGCGCTACATCACTGATAATTTCACCCTCGCCTACAAGAATTTCGGCAATTTCGAGACAACTGGACAGGCGTGGAACGGCGTGACAGCGGGCGACAACGACCTTTCGCTGATGGACGGAACGTATGGCGAAAAAACAGGCATCAAAACCTACAAAGATATGTACGACCGAGGTCTCGGCAAGTATAATTCGCTCTTCGAAAGGCTCAAATACGACAAAAACGGCGATTTTGCCCGCGACGAAAACGGCAACTACCTCACCGAGCGCTATTCCCTCACGAATCACCTCTTACCTCCCACCAACTATTATTGGGACAAAACCACCGACCATTTCTGGCAGAGCCACAACATTCTGACGGCTGCGTGGACCATCCATCCGCATTGGACAACCACCGCCTCGCTGCACTACACCCACGGCTACGGCCATTACAATGAGTTCCGATACAACAACAAACTCTCGAAATTCGGCCTGCCGACCCTCACCGTCGATGATGAAAAAATCAAACGCAGCGATTTCGTGCGAAAAAAAGGACTCAAACAAGACACTTACGGTCTCATCTGGAATGCGAACTACAAAAATCGCAACTGGGACATCATCGGCGGCTTGTCGCTTCAGAATTTCACGGGCAACCACTTCGGCTACCTCACCTACGCGTCGAATCCTTTCGTCAGACAGCATCTCATCTGGCTCACCTATCCCGAAATCAATGGCGCGGCAGAACTTGAACCGAACTACAAATACTACGATTCCGATGCCCGAAAATTCGACGGAAACGCCTATCTGAAGGCTGCCTATCGCCTCACGCCGCAGTGGGAAATCTTTGCCGATGTGCAATATCGCCACGTTTCATACAAAACTGACGGCTACAACGACAAATTCATCGACAACGGTGACGGAACCTATTCGAAACACTACCTCGACATCAACGAAAAATACCATTTTTTCAACCCGAAGGCTGGATTTGCGTGGCACAACGACGGTCATCGCGTCTATGGCTCGGTGGCGATGAGCCATCGTGAGCCCGAGCGCAATAATTTCACGGACAACGGCCACTATCCTGCGCCCAAGGCCGAGCGCGTCACCGACTACGAACTGGGCTATCAGTTCACCGCGACGAAGTGGCACGTCGGCGCGAATGCCTATTGGATGGACTACACCGACCAATTCGTGCAGACGGGACAGGTGAGCGACATCGGCGAATCGCTGACGACGAACATTAAGTCGAGCTATCGCCTCGGCCTTGAACTGACGGCCTCGTGGATGGCGACGAATTGGCTCACCGTCGAGGGAAATGCTGCGCTGAGCCAGAATAAAATCAAGGATTTCGACGAGTTTGTCGAGGACTGGGATTTGGGAGTGCGCCAGTTCCACTACGACCATTCCACGCTCGCCTTCTCGCCCTCGACCATTCTCAACGGCTTCCTACACTTCCACCACCGCAATTTTCAAGCCACTTGGCACACGAATTTCGTCAGTCGGCAGTATCTCGACAACACCGAAAACCACGACCGTTCGCTGCCTGCCTTTTCGCGTTCCGACCTCAATTTGACCTACACGATTCCCGTCAAAAACGATGGGTGGGGCATTCGGAGTATGGTGTTCGGCTTGAATTTCGGCAACATTTTCAACGCCCACTACGCTGCCAGTGGCTGGGTCTATTCCGCCATTGCCGAGAGTTACGGCCACACGCCCGACAATCGCTATTATCAAATCGGTTTCATTCCGATGAGCGGTTTTACTGCGCTGGGAAGTCTCACACTTAAATTTTAAGCCTCACCAACTATGACCTTCTCCTGGCTCGACCTCCTCACGACGATTCTCGGCTTGGCCTACATCATCCTTGAATACCGCGCCTCGATTTGGCTCTGGGCGGTCGGTTTCGCGATGCAGTCGCTCGGCATCGTGCTCTATTACGAAAAAGGGCTGTACGCCGACTGCGGAATGGAATTCTACTACCTCGCGATGACGGTTTATGGTTGGTGGAATTGGGCGCGACGAGGGAAACGAGGAACGAGAAACGAGGAACGAGAAACGAGGAACGAGGAGCGAGAAGCGAGGAGCGAACTTCCGATTCGCCATTTTCCGCTTCGCCTCGCCCTGCTTTGGACGGCGATAACGCTGACGGCGTGGGCGACAATTTACTATTTCCTCGTCACTTTCACCGACTCTCGCGTGCCCGTCGCCGATTCGTTCACCACGGCCCTTTCGTTCGTCGGCATCTGGGCGTTGGCACGAAAATACCTCGAACAATGGCTCATTTGGATTGTCGTCGATATTGTCACCTGCGGCCTGTATTTCTACAAGGAAATTCCCTTTAAAGCCTCACTCTACGGTCTTTACGTCGTCATTGCCATCGCAGGCTATCACAAATGGCGGAAAATGATGAAAAACGAGGAAAAAAGTCGATAAAAAAAGAAAATCAATGCTTTTTACATTGATTTTCAACGTCTTTTCAGTTTGAAAGAGTTCTCGATGCTGAGAATTTCGTCGGAGAACGAGCGGTCGATTTTCAGCCGCTGTTCCACCTGCGTACAACTGTGGATGACGGTCGAGTGGTCGCGTCCGCCGACAAGTTTGCCGATGCGCGAGGCGGGCATCCGCGTGTATTTCTGCGCGAGGTACATCGACACCTGGCGCGCCGTGACCAGTTCGCGCTTGCGACTCTTGCTATTGACGGCGGTCGTCGTCACGCCGAAGTGGTGGCAGACCGTTTCGAGAATGTCATCGACGGTGAGCGGACGGTCGTCGGTCTTCACCGCACGCTTGATGATGCGCTCGGCCAGTCGCATGTCAATCGGACTGTTATAGACGACGCTGTACGCCATCAGCGAATTGATGGTGCCTTCGAGGTCGCGCACGCTGCCGTTGGCCGTCTCGGCGATGAATTGCACCACTTCCTCGGGGATTTGCAGGCCGTCGCGCTGGATTTTATGGTGCAGAATGTCGATGCAAAGTTGCGCATTGGGCTTTTCGAGTTCGGCAATCAGACCGCACGAGAAGCGCGTGAGCAGGCGCTCGGGCATTCCTTCCAAATCGACGGGCGGACGGTCGCTGACCAGAATGATTCGGCGTCCGTTGCGGAACAAGTGGTCGAAAATATGGAAGAAGGTCTGCTGCATCTTGTCGTAGCCCATCCATTCCTGAATGTCATCGACGATGAGCACGTCGATGCTCTGATAGAAGTGGATGAAATCATTAAACGTGTTCTGCCGCGTGGCGTCGCCGTATTGCACGTGGAACAGCCGCGCACTGACGTAGAGCACGCGCTTCTGCGGATAGAGTTGCACGATGCGGTTGCCGATGGCGTTGGCGAGGTGGGTCTTTCCGCAGCCCGAGGGTCCGTAGATGAACATCGGGTTGAACTGGCTGTTGTTCGGATGCTCGGCTATCGACAGTCCCACGCTGCGCGGCAGTTTGTTGCTGTCGCCTTCGATGAAGTTGGCGAAAGTCTGTCGCGGATTGAGTTGCGGGTCGAGTTTCTGCGGCTGTGCGGCGTCGAGTGTCGTGGGCGACTGGTTGGCGCGCCGTTTCGGCTGCTCGGTGCCGTTTTCAACTGGGTCACCCTGCAAAACCTGTGTGATTTGGTGGGCGCTGTCGGTCACGACGCGATAGGCCAGCCTCACGCCCTCGCAGAACGTGCGCCGAAGAACCTTCGTGAGTAAGTCCACATAGTTCTCCTCGAGGTACTCATACACGAATGGGCTGGGCACCTGCACCGTCACCGTCTTCGTCTCGTCGTTGAACGATTCGAAGGCGATGGGCTTGAACCATGTTTTAAACTGTTGCTCGGAAACATTCTCGCGGAAGAGCGCAAGGGCTTTGTCCCAAGCAATTTTAGGACTTACATTCATCGATTTTTCGGTTTTTGATTTTGGTTTTGGAATGAGTTTGAATTCCGTCTGCAAAATTACTCATTTTCTTCGTAATATGAAAATCTTATCGTGCAATTTTTTTGATGGAGAATTATGAAGAAAAATGTTTCATGTTGTCTAAATGGTTATATTTGTGCGATTTACGTTGTGTCGGCTACGAGTCGTGTTTTTGACCTGTGTTGCACATTTATAAGTATTTGAATATCTTTTAATTACGTAGTTTCGTTAATGAAAATTACTTTAATAGTGAAACATCATTCCGAATCGACGTAAGATTCTGATAAAAAAGACTTTCGGAATATTCCGAAAGTCGTGAAACATCGAATCTTTTATTTAGATTGATTCTAATTAAGCAAAAATTATTTGTCTTTTCTTCCGAACACCGACACGTTGATGTAGCGTCTGGGATGCTCGCGAATGTCGTTGAGCAGTTGCTCGGCGCTGTGCATCGTTTCGTTCAGTCGGTTGTAGAGCGTCGGGTCGTTTAGCAGCAGCCCCATCGAACCGTTTTTGTCGCTGAGTTTGGCCGTGGCCGACTGCAGGTTGGCGATGGTCTGATCGACGCGTGCCATCGTCGCCTCCAAATCCACCGACGAGAGGTTTTTCGTCAGTTGCTGGGCGTTGTCGAGCACGCCGTCGGCCTTCGTCATCAGCGGCGGCAGTTGTTGGTTGAGGTTGCTCATCAGCGCGTTGAGTTGGCGCGTCGAGGTCGTCAGGTCGCGTGTGATGGCCTCGGCGTTGTGCAACGAACGGGCGAGGGCTGGGTCGCCACTCAGCGCATTGAGGTTGGCGAGGATGGAATCGAGTTTCGGCAGCATTTTTTCCACCTGCGGCAGCATCTCGGCGGCACGGCTCATCAGTCCGTCGTTGGCAGCGCCCCGAATGGTGTCGCCCGTGCTGAGCATTCCCATTCCACGCTGGTCGGTGGGCGGCAGATTCAGGTGCATTTTCACGTTGCCCATGAAGTCGCTCGCGATGGTGGCGGTGGTGCCGACGGGCAGTTGCATCTGGTCTTCTTTCAGGCTAAAGCGAACCACGATGTTGCTTTTGCCCGTGTAGTCGTACTGGATTTCCTTGACCACGCCGACGCGATAGCCGTTGGCGAGAATCGGCGACGACGATGACAGTCCACTGACGTCGTCGAACGTGACGAAATAGACGTTTTTGTCTGAGAAGAGCGACATTCCTTTCAGGAAATTCATGCCAAAAAACAGGATGATGATGCCTGCGATGGCGACGAGTGCTATTTTAATCTCTTTTTTCATTTTTTTCTTGCTTTAAATTCTGAAATGGCTTCATTGACGTTGATTTTCACGCCGTTTTTGAAGGCGATGATGAATGCTCCGGGGAATTTGCCGAGAATTTCCTTGCGCAGTTGGGCGATGGCGTTGTAGTCGGTGGAGTTGCCGACGGTGTATTTGAAAAGTCCGCCTTCTTCGTAGAATTCGACATTGGCAAGTCCCTTGAACTGGCTGTCCTTGGGCGAACGCTTCGTGCGTCCCGAACTGATTTGCACCTTGAAAATCGGGGCATCGTCCTTCACTTCTTCCACCACTTTCGGGGCTTCTTCGGGCTTCTTTTCCTCGATTTTCGGCTCTTCAGGTTTCTTTTCCTCTGCTTTTTTCTCCTCCACCTTCTTTTCTTCTGCTTTTTTCTCTTCTACTTTCTTCTCCTCCACTTTCTTTTCTTCAATCTTCTTTTCCTCGACCTTTTTCTCCTCCACTTTCTTTTCTACGACTTTCTTGTCGGCCTCTTTGTTCGTTGGGTTCTGACTCCGTTTCATTTCAGCGCGAGCCGGTTCATCCTTTTGCTTCACATTCTGTTCAGTGACCTTCGGTTCAGTTGTCTTTTTCTCCTCTTTCACTTCCATTTGCTTTTCCTTTTGGACAGCAACCGTTGGCTCACTTCTCTTCTCTTCCTTGATATCCGAAGGCCGATAAGGCACGTTCAGACCGTCGAAATACTTGTTTTTATAGGCGATGAAAGCCTTGAGAATACCCCGAGTATAAAGGGCGACGGAACTTTCTGCATTCAGGAATCGTTCTTCGTCGGGATTCGAGATAAAACCGAGTTCGAGCAGGCATCCGGGCATCGAAGTGAGGCGCAAAACGGCCAGATTGTTCTGGTGGGCACCCTTGTCGGCGCGTCCTGTCGCGGCGCAAACGTGCTTTTGCATCAGTTTCGAGAGTTCGACGCTGCGCTCCATGTTCGCGTCTTGGATAAACTCGAAGAGAATGTTGCTCTCGGGCGAGTTCGGGTCGAATCCCTGATAGTGCTGTTTATAGTCTTTTTCCATCGAAATGACCGCGTTTTCGCGCTTCGCCACCTCCAGATTCTGCTTGATACCAGCCTTGCTGCCCGTCGTTTTACTCTGTCCGAGCGTATAGGTCTGGTAGCCGCGCACCGACTTGCCATTGGCGACCGAATTGATGTGGAACGACAAGAAGAGGTCGGCCTTGTTTTTGTTGGCGATTTCGGCCCGTTGCCAGAGTTCGAGGAAGCGGTCGGTAGTGCGCGTATAAACCACTTTCACATCGGGACAGTTGCGCTCGACGCTTTTTCCGAAAGCCAATGCGTATTTCAACGCGAGGTTTTTCTCCTCCGCCTTCGAGATTTTCCCCACGCAGCCCGCGTCCTTTCCACCGTGTCCGGCATCGATGACGAGCACGAATTTCTTCGCCTCCGTCGCCGACAACGGCAGAAAAATGGCCAAAATCAGCAGCAAAATGCTTTTCGACACCTTATTATATATTATGTTGAACTTCACCCTTTACTTTTTTACCTTTTAATCCTTTCTCCTATTCACCTTTACCTTGACTTCCGCGCCGTCGCAGTCGGCCCCCATCGGCGGATTCCGTTTGACAAGGGTCACCTCAGCATTTCGGGCGGCAGGAAACTCGTTTAACAATGCCACGCAAATGCGCCACGCCACACGCTCAATCAACTGGCAGGGCTGCATCATCACACGTTTCACCACCTCGTAAACCTCGGCGTAGTTCAGCGCATCGGCCACATTGTCGGTGGCGATGGCACGACGCATGTCATACGACATTTTCACCGACACTTCATAGTCGTTGCCGACCACTTTTTCCTGCTCCAACACACCGTGGTAAGCGTGGAAGCGCAGGCCGCGCAGCGTCACCTGATTGGTCACCAATTTGTAGTTCATAGTTGCTCGTCGCTTCCTTCAGCGGTGTATTTTTTCAGGGCACGCTCCACGCCGACTTTCCACGTGTTGATGCTCTCGTCTTGCAAGTCGAGCGACGCCACGAGTTTCACGACGTGGTCGATGGGCATTCCGTAGCGCAGCACGCCCGAAATCAGTTTCGCGTAGTTCCAATATTCCTTGTTGAACTTCTCTGAAAGTCCCTCGACGGTTGTCTTGTAACCACGTTTGTTTTCAAATTGGAAATCGTAGCGCTTCGTGCCGTCGTCGTTCACCTGCTTGATGATTTTTCCCTTCGTCACGGTTTTCGGCAATACGATTCCCTCGTCATCGTCCTGCAGACCGGTGAAAATCTCGTAGGGTTTCCCGTTGAGCAGGCCCACGAAAGCCACCCATTTCTCTTTGTTGTTCTGGAATCGCACAACGTCGCACTCCAGTTCCTTCGGCCTGATGGCCACGACAGGATTGTCGTTGATCATGTCTGTATTCATCGTTTTGGGTAATTTTACGCCACAAAATTACGAAAAAGTTGTCATTGACGAAACATTATTCGCAAAAACTTGACGGAAAAGTGCTTATTTTTGGAAAAAAGATGTAATTTTGCAAGGAAAAAAGTTCGACAAAATGGAAAATTTCAGACTACCAGCGGAGTGGGAAGCGCAATGGGGCGTGATGCTGACATGGCCGCACGAAGACACGGATTGGAAGCCGTATTTAACGGAAATCACGGAAACTTTCGTGGCGATGTCGCGAGAAATTGCTGCTCGTGAACATCTTTTGATTGTGGTTCCGAAGGCGGAAATCGTGCCCGAGGAAGTGCGGAAGATGGAGCGCGTGGTGATTTTCGAGTGTCCGACCGATGACACTTGGGCGCGAGACCATGGGCCGATTGTTTTGGTTGAGAAGTGTGGAGTGTGGAGTGAGGAGTGTGAAGTGAGGAGTGAGGAGTGTGGAGTGAGGAGGCTTTGGCTCGACTTCCGATTCAATGGCTGGGGCGAGAAATTTCCGGCGGAAAATGACAATCGGATTGTGTCCCGGCTTTTCGAGGAAATGACGAGGGACGAGGAACGAGAAGCCAGGAATGAGGAATGTTCAATGCTCAATATTCAATGTCCAATGTTCAATGTTCAATGTTCAATGTCCAACTCTCAACTGGAGAACCATCAAGATTTCGTTTTGGAGGGCGGCAGCATCGAAAGCGACGGTCGCGGCACGATTTTCACAACGTCACAATGCCTCTTGGCGCCGAATCGCAACCAACCGCTCACCCGCGAGGAAATCGAGGCCGAACTCAAACGCCGACTGCGTGCCGAGCGCGTCGTGTGGCTCGACTACGGCAACCTCGTTGGCGACGACACCGACGGCCACATCGACACAATCGTGCGCTGTGCACCCGACGACACGCTGCTCTACGTAGGTTGCGACGACGAAAACGATGAGCAGTTTGCCGATTTTCAGGCGTTAGAACAGCAACTCAAAAGCCTTCAAACTGCCGACGGAAAGCCCTATCGACTGCTTCGATTGCCGATGCCAGAGGCTATTTTCGAGGAAGGAGAAACGAGGAAAGATGAACGAGAGCGCCTGCCTGCGACCTACGCCAACTTCCTGATTCTCAACAGCGCTGTCCTCGCTCCCGTTTACGGTCAGCCCGAAAACGACGCGGAAGCCCTTCGCGTCATCGGCGAAGCCTTCCCCGACCGCGACATCATCCCCATCGATGCCCGAACCATCATCCGCCAGCATGGCTCCATCCACTGCCTGACGATGCAGATTCCATCGTAAATTTGACAAAATATCAATTTTCTGCGATAAAATTTTCAAAAATATTTGTTTGTTTAACTTTTTTTGATTATCTTTGCCGTCGAAATTCTTTCAAAATTGAATTTATTTTAGTTTTTATCATTGTTTCACTTAAAAAAGTAAGTCTATGAAGAAAATTTTTACTTTTAAGAAAAGTTTGTTCGTCGCTGCGATGCTGCTCATGGCAGTAGGTGCTCAAGCGCAGTTGAAGTACGTTCCGCTTTACGGACAACTCAAGGCCTATCCGGTTGGAGCAGGTAAAGTTTATGCCGAGATGTCGGGCTTGGGCGTTGCGCCAGAAGGTGCCAACTACGCAGAGCCTGCCGACGAAGTCAATGTGAAGTTTGCCTGCCGTGGCGTTCAGCCCAATGGCAACTACAAAGGTTATGCCGTGCCGAATGAGGGCTGGGTGCTTGCTGGTTTCGCAACCCAGAAATATGAAGACGGTGAGCCCATGATTCCAACGGAAGTTGAGTGGACAGACAATCCTCGCACACTGAAATTAACCTCGCAGGTTTATGCCAAAGCCGACATGACTTCCACGCCTGAAGAGGCATTCCAAATGTTTCCTAACGACCCCGACGAGGTTCACTATGCTCTGTTCACACGCGTGACGGTTGGCATCGATGCTTTCAACTCGAACCTCGGTTCTGTCGCTATCGACAAGGCGGTGAACGACGTTGGCACAGAAATCACACTGACGGCAACGCCCGACTATACGAAAAAAGCAAGTTTCCTGCACTGGGTAGAAAAAAGCACTGGCAACAAAATCACCCAAAATCCTTACACAGTTACTGTGAAGGGTGCTGAGCACTACGAGGCTGTGTTCACCAGCGAAAATCTTTTTGCTGTGGAATTCCCTGCCGAGGGTGGTTATGTGGAATACTATAAAGAGGAAAACCTCGCTTATTTCCCCTCGACCGTGCTGCGCGTAAATTGCATGAATGAAGATTTGAAGAAGAAAGACGAAGTGGGTTATCTTGAGATTGAGAACTACAAAGAAGCCATTCCTGCCATGACTCCGACCTATTTCTACGGTCAAGGAACGCAGTATTTCTTAGACGATCCTTCTGACAAGACTTCGACCATGTTCTATTTCGGAACACCGCTCGAAAAGTGGAGCGGCGATGACGGCATTGAACTCAGCACTTACACCATCACCATCAAGATTCCCGTCAGTTTCTACGAAGACAAAGACTCTGTCGTGGCCGACATCAATGGTTACCTGCTCGACACTGAGAAGAACGTGTTTGAGCGCGTTGCCAGTGGCTTTGTTCCTGCCAACCGCGTGTTCCTCGCCATTCCCGTCTTCTTCCTCGACCAAATTGAGGAAGGCTTCATTCCTGACTTCATCTACCTTTCGGAAGAAGATGCCCAGGTTGACGGAATCGACAATGTGACGGAGAAAAATGCTGCGAAGAACGGCAAGATTTACACCCTCGACGGCAAGCAAGTGACCTCGCCGAAGCAAAAGGGTGTCTATATCTACGACGGAAAGAAACTAATTTTCCGAAAATAATTTGAAGTATATCGAAGAGGGCGTGTCTGGCGTGATGCGATACGCCCTCTTTTTTTGACTTTTTCATCATCTTTTTATTATTGATTATGCAAAGGAAGAGGAAACAATGGCTTCGGGCCGTGCTGCTCTGCGTTGTTGTGCTGTTCGCCTCCGTTCAGGCACAAGCCCAGATGACCGTCGCCGGCCACGTTGTCGATGAGGACGGCGAGCCGCTGATTGGCGTGGCCATTCGTGAGAAAAACGGCGAAGAAGCCACCGTGAGCCGCATCGACGGCGAGTTTCAGATTACGGTGAATGGAACTGCCCCACAACTGGAATTCAGCTATATCGGCATGAAAACGCAAGTCGTCGCCATTCGCAAGAACGAAACGGGCTTGACCGTACGGATGGAACCCGACCACCAGCAGGTATCGGAGGTCGTCGTGACAGGCTATCAGCGCATGAGCCGTCGCGAATCGGCAGCCGCCATTTCGCAAGTGAAAATGAAGGACGTTTTCACGCCCAGTGCCATGAACCTCGACCAGATGTTGCAGGGAAAAATCCCCGGTATGGCCGTGATGATTCAGTCAGGTGAACCCAGCAGCACGCCGACCATCCGTATTCGCGGAAACTCGACCATCAACGGCAACAAAGCGCCCGTCTGGGTGGTCGATGGCGTGATTATGTCGGACATTGTTCCCTTTACGGCTTCCGATTTGAACAGTCCCGATGCCGCCTACCTGATTGGCAACAATATTTCGGGTGTCAGTCCGCAGGACATCGAGACGATTACCGTGCTGAAGGACGCTTCGGCAACGGCCATTTACGGTGTGAAGGCTGCCAACGGCGTGATTGTCGTCACGACGAAGAAAGGCAAGGCTTCGGCACCCAACATTACCTACGATTTTAATTTAAACACGAGCACAAAACCCTCGTACAGCCACTTGCAACTGATGAATTCGCAAGAGCGCGTACAACTTTCCAAGGACATTTTCGATGCTCGACTGCAATATCCGCGTGTTCCGACGCTCGAAAGCTACGAGGGTGCCTTGCAAAAACTCTTTAACAAAGACATCACACAGGCGGAATTTGAACGAGAAGTGCGCTACTACGAACTGATGAACACCGACTGGTTCGACATTCTTTTCCGCAATGCCACGACGCAGAACCACAACATTTCGCTCAATGGCGGTTCGGAGCGCGTGCGCTATTATGCTTCGATGAGTTACAACGACAGTCCAGGTATTGCGAAAGGCTCGGAAAGCAATCGTTTCACGGCTCTCAACAAGGTTTTCGTGAAAATCAACAAGATTTTCGACGCTGAGTTGAAACTCGAAATCAGCAATCAGAAAAACACCGGTTTTTATACGGTGACACCCTTCACGGAAGCCTTCAATACCTCGCGAGCCATTCCCGCGTATGGCAGGGACGGCGAACTCTACTATTATTCCAGAGGCAATGTGAGCAACAATTTAAACTACAACGTGCTGAATGAACTCAACACGACGGGAATGGAAAGCACATCGCGGCGAATGGGCGGCGTTTTCAACCTCAATGCCCGACTGTTGGAAGGGCTTACCTACACGCTCACCACGTCGTATTACTGGAACAGCAACAAAAACTACCAATGGGCGACCGACCACAGCTTCTACGTTACTATGAAGCGCGGCTATCCCTACGGAGCTTACGAGCACGGCGACAGCCAATATAATTCCTCGCCACTTGCGCAGGGCGGAATCTACGTTTTGGCGAATACTTTTAACGATTCCTACACGGTTCGCAACACGCTGAACTACATCAATGTCTTCGCTAAGAAGCACGAGGTGAATTTTTTCGCCGGTGTTGAGATTCGTGCCGACAAATACAACGGAAACGGCCAAGAATACTACGGCTGGGAAGACCAGTATGGACAAAACATCAGTCCAATTTACACAACGGGCTATTTGGGCAAGTTGCAGCGTGGCGAACTGCGTCCGAAACTTACCGACCAACTGACGCAAATCGGCTCTTATTTTGGTAGCGCGAGCTACACTTTCGATAACCGCTATGTCATCAACGGAAACATTCGTTCCGATGGTGCCAACAAGTTCGGCAGCAACCCGAAATATCGTTGGCTGCCCACGTGGTCGGTGGCAGGAAAATGGTATGTGTCGAACGAAAAATGGTTCCGAAAGATGAAATTTATCGACAATTTCGCCATTCGCGCTTCCTACGGTATTCAGGGCAACATTCACGACGATTCGACACCTTATCTAATTGTGCAGATGAGTGACTATGACGACATCACAGGCCTGCGCAAGGGCTTTATAAACCGCCTGCCGAACCCTGATTTGCGTTGGGAAAAGACGAAATCCTATAACATCGGTGTTGATGCCTCGTTCTTCGAGGGTCGATTGACCTTTACCTTCGATAAATACGGAAAACGTACCGAAGATTTGATTACGAATATGACCGTTTCGCCGACGACGGGTCGCAGTTATTTGTCGATGAATGCAGGAAAAGCCATCAACGATGGCTACGAAGGTGCTATCAGCGTCGATGCCATCCGAAGCAAGACCATCGATTGGAACTTGTCGTTCAACTTCTCGCACAACACCAACGAAATTCGCTATGCCTACGAAGCAAAACTGACCGACAAGGAAATGTTCGAGAATATGGTGGCAGGCAACGTGGCGACGCTCGGACAGCCGCTCGGCACGATTTATTCGTTCAAATTCGCCGGATTGTCGGCTGAAAACGGCTATCCGTTGTTCTACACGACCGATGGCCGCAAGGTTCACGAAGGCGACTATGAGGCGATGGAACTCGTGCCGTCGGGCAGTATCTATCCCGATTTGACGGGCGGTTTCGACACTCGTATCACTTACAAGAAAAACCTCAGTCTGAGCGTCGGATTTAGCTATCAGGTGGGTGGAGTGAAGCGTTTGCCGTCGTTGTACGACGATCTGAATTATGCTTTCGACCCGACGCGAAACGTGCCGAGCTTCTTCAATAACCGTTGGCGACAGCCCGGTGATGAGGCCGTGACCAACATTCCCGCGCTATACGACAGGACGATTGCCAATCATTTCCCCGACGAATTGGTTGGACACTACGACGACAACGTTGCCAATAGTGTGACGATGGTAAGGATGTATGACAAGAGCGACATCCGTGTGGCCAAGAGCGATTTTTTGCGATTGCGCAACATCACTTTGAGTTATCGGCTGCCCCACGAATGGCTGCGACCGCTTCACATTCGCGAAATGACCCTTCGTTTGCAGGGAAGCAACCTGTTTACCCTCAAATCGAGCAAATGGGAAGGTCTTGACCCCGAAACGGCCTACGCGAATATGCCCCTGATGCCGAGCTACAACTTGGGAATTAACATTATGTTCTAAGAAAGGAGGAAACAATGATGAAATACAATCATATATCAAAAATGATGTTCAGTGCTCTTGTGGCATTGATGTTGAGCAGTTGCGACGACTATCTGAAAGAAACCTCGCCCGACCTGCTCATACCCGAAAAAGTCGAGGAGTTTCAGTCGGTGCTCAACGGCGAAGGTTATCTCAAATTATTGGATGATGAAGGTGATTTCGTCCATCTGATGACCGACGATGTCACGGTACTTACCTCGTATGACTCGCGTAATGCGATGGAGGAAGGAGAAGACATTGTTGCGCTGTATCTGGGCAAGGGAGCATATACGTGGGCGCAAGACATTGAATACTACGACGTGGGCTACGATGATTTTTACAGCAAACGCTACACAAACATTATGGCCTGCAACATCATCATCGAAAACGCCGAGACGATGAAGGGCGAACGCAACCAAGTGGCCTCGTGTGTGGCGCAGGCCTATACGCTGCGTGCGCTGTGCTATTTCTACCTCGTCAATCTCTACGGAAAACCCTACAATGCGGCGACTGCGGCCACCGATATGGGCGTGGTGTTGCGGTTGAAGAGCGAAATCGTGCGCGACCAACCTGCCCGGAACACGGTGAAGGAAGTCTATGACCAAATCAACAGCGACCTTGACAAAGCACTTGAATACTGGAAGGAAGCAGCAGTGAGCAGAAGCAAATATCTTATTTCGGAACGTGCCACGCAGTTGCTCAAAAGTCGCGTCGCACTATTCACAGGCGATTGGGAAACCGCCATTGAATACGGAACGAAACTGTCCGAAGGCAACTACGACCTTTATAACATCGGAAAAATCCCGTCGGAGGAACTTCGGATGTACGATGCGCAGGAAGACTACATTTTCCTCAACATCAACAACAATTCGGAAATCATTTTTGCCTTTGGCAAACCAGATTATAAATCCAGTCGATTTATGGAGTTTGTGAGGCTTATGAGTGGAACGATGTTCGGTGTTTCACAAACCGAGGAAGGCGACCTGCTTCCGCTCTACGAAGAAGGCGATCAACGCTATTACGCATTTTTTCTGCAAGCCGTGACCGATAAAGGCGAATATAAAGACTATCGCCACGCACCTTACAAGCACTATTCTCCGAAATATTGTCCGCAGGCGATGCGTACCAGCGAGGCAGTGCTGAACGCTGCCGAAGCCTACGTGCAAAAGGGTTCTGATGCTGACAAAAACGAGGCTGTCAAACTGCTGAATTTGCTTCGCAAGAACCGTTTTACGCCTGAAACCTACAAGGAACTGACCCTCGCCGACTTCGCCACGACCGCCGATTTGCTGCAATTCGTGCGCGACGAGCGTCGTCGTGAACTTTGCTTCGAGGAAATCCACCGTTGGGCCGACCTGCGTCGCTATGGCTGCCCCAGTCTGAAACACGTTTTCTACGCCTCGAAAAACTCCTCTCCAGAGGTCTATGTACTTGAACAGGGCGACCAGAATTACACGCTGGAACTGCCCAAATCGGAACTTGACTATAACACGGTAATCGAGTCTGCCAATCGCAGAGCCATCTTGCCACAATAACGAAATCATGATGAAAAAGATATTTTTGACAGCCGTCGCTTTGGCGACATTGCTTTTAGTCGGATGCGGCGAAGACGAACTCACGCCGCAGGTCGATACGTCGTCGGCTTACGAGAAATACATCGTCGAAAATGCCACGCGCACGCCTGCCGATTCGCTCATCTACGAGTGGTTCAAGCAGTACAACACGGCTTTTGTCTATCACATCGACGACAAGGACATCCGTTGGTTGTGGTCGAGCAAATTCAACTTGATATACAGGTCCTACGACCCGAATGTCGAGAAGGATATGGAGATGCTGCTGAAGCAGTTGAATCTCGTCAAGCAGAGTTTTCTGGACAAGTACGAGGAGGATTTCCTGCGGCGGAATCTGCCCTACAAAATTTTCCTTCTGAAAGACTTGCAGACTGCGCAGACGAGCCTGAAATACAACTATGTTGCAGCCGCGACGAACAATCAGGATGCCATTATGATTGCCTATTTGCAATCGACGGGGCGCGCCTATTCCGCACCCGTGTTGGAGTCGGAACTAAGCAACCTCTTCGGCGCATTCTTCTACCAGCGGCTGCCCGTCAAACCGATGAAGTTCATCAACAGCCGCGTGCGCGTGAAATACACGCTTGTGACCGTGCCCGAAGACCCCGCCATCGAGGAAGAACTGAAAATCAAGCCCGATTTTGAGAATGAAGACCACGAGGCCAATGTCTGCGGCTTTGTGAAAGGCTATCTGCCCACTCACGTTCAAGCCCCCGGTGAGCAGCAGGATTTCACCGATTTCCTGTGGTTCATCACACAAAACCGAGGCTTGTGGATTCGCCAGCGCACGCAGTTCTACAAGCGTTTGGCACAGCGTGGCCGCTATTTCATCGACTTCTATCGCGAGCAGTTGAATCAGGACTTAATTGAGTTGCAAAACAAGAAATTTCCTAACGACCGAGTGACCTACGAGGATTTTATTCCACAATAACCCTTTTAACACTTTAACCCTTTAACATTTTAACATGGTAATGAAACGGTTTTTATTCATATTTTTATTGGCGATACTATCCGTCGGACACGCGAAAGCGCAAGGCATCGTTTTCCACGACAACACACCGTGGGCCGACATCGTGAAAATGGCTGAGGAACAAGACAAACTCATCTTCATCGACTGCTACACGACGTGGTGCGGACCTTGCAAAGTGCTGGCTCGCGAGGTGTTTCCGCAGCAAAAAGTCGGCGACTTTTTCAACCCGAATTTCATCTGTGTGAAGTACGATATGGAAAAGGGCGACGGAAAAATGCTCAACGAACGTTACAAGCAGCATATTCCAGGCTATCCGACCCTGCTGATTATCGATAAACAGGGCAACGTGAAGCAACAAATGGCTGGTTTTCAAGAGGCCGACGCACTGATTCAAAACGCCCAGATGGCACTGAAAGGACGCGACCTTTTCACGCTTCAAAAAGAGTACCAATCGGGTAATCGCGATATTGATTTCTTGGTCGATTATATGGCGAGTCTCGAAGGTGCATTCCTCAAAGACGATGCCCGAAAAGTGGCCGACGAGTACCTAAAAAGCCACGAACCGAAAGAACTCGACAGCGACCCCGTGTGGCAGGCATTCGGCAAGTACGTCACCGATATCCATTCGCCTTCTTTCGACTATCTGGTGAACAACGCGGGACGCTACGGAAGCATACTGAGACGCGACCGACAGGCCATCAATTTCCAAGTGAAATCGGCCTGCGACCGCGAATTGCGCAACTTCTTCCGCCTTCATTTCAACGAGCAGGGACAGCCCGACGCTCTCGCCACCGACACGGCGTGGGCCGAGAAAGTCATCTGGTATCTCGAAAAAACGGGGCAGGCTGGTGCCGATTTGTACAAACTCAACCTCTACATCCACAAGCAACTGATCAAAGGGCAGTACGACGAGGCTTGGCAGGCCGTGAAAATGGGCGTGAAGTCGCGTATGAGCGGTTTTTATTCGATGAAAGTGGGCGACTACATCGCTTATCTGGCACCGCAGACACGCGACAAAAAGGTGCTGAAAGACTATCTTACGGTGATGGAAGGTTTTCTCAACCGAGGCAACTCGACCGAATACACCGCCTACAAAACCCTCGCCGACCTCAACCGCCGACTCGGAAACAAACAGTTGGCCGAGCAACAGCAGAGCCTCTACGACACAGAACTGGCGAAGGAGAAACAGAAGTTTCAAGAAATTTTCAATAAATAATTCATCATTGACCGACTATGAAAAGAAAAATGACAACGCTGCTGGCACTCGCCGCGAGCCTTTGCGCCACAGCCCAGCAACAAACCTATAACATCACGGGTACAGCCATCGGACACGACGGCACGAAGGTGATGCTCGTCAGCGAAGACAAATCGCCGATTGACTCGACGGTGGTGGCCGACGGGAAATTCCAACTCACAGGACCGCTCACCGTGCAGATGGCGATGTTGAGAATGGGAGGCACGTCGGAAGCCATTATTTTGCACGAAAAACCAATTCAGATGACCTTCCAACGGGTGAAAAGCGAGCGTCGTGGAAAAGCGATTGAAGTGCCTGAAATCAAGGTGCTCGACGACAAGGAACACGACCTGCTGAAAGACATCAACGATATGCAGATGTTCGAGATGATGACGATGATGGCCATCGCTTTCAGCAAGGACGAGCAGGGCGAAACGATGCGCGACAGCCTCGCCCAAATGTGGATGGGCATCAAGGAGCGCAACAAGGCGTTACAGGACAGCATCGCGCGGAATTGTCCCGACAACTACGTAGCGGCATTCGTGATGAACCAATTTATGTCGAAAGACCACAGCTACGCCGATTTGAAGCCGATTTACGACCAACTTTCCGACCGTGTGAAAGCCTCGGCCATCGGCCAGAATCTCACGGCGACGATGGAAAAACTCAGTTCGATTGGCGTGGGTAGCATCGCACCCGACTTCACCCTTCCTGTGCCCGACGGCACGGAAATTTCGCTGAATTCGCTGCGCGGAAAAGTCGTTCTGATTGACTTCTGGGCATCGTGGTGCGGTCCGTGTCTGCGCGAGGCTCCGAATGTGCGGAAAGTCTATCAGAAATACCACGAAAAAGGTTTTGAGGTGCTCGGCGTGTCGCTCGACGAGGCTTCGAAGCGCGAGGCGTGGCTCTCGGCCATTGACAAGCACCAACTCACGTGGCTACAAGGCTCGACACTAAAAGGATGGCAGTGTCCCGTTGCCAAACTTTACAACGTCACTGCCATTCCTGCTATGTTCCTGCTCGACCGCGAGGGTCGCATCGTGGCGACAAATGCCCGCGGCGAAAAACTCGAGGAAGAGGTCGCGAAACTCTGCGAATAACCCCTACTCTACCACCAACCGTTTGCCAGCCGTCATCATGAAAGGCTGCAGTTTGTCGTAGCCGACGGTGAAAGAGGGAAGACCGGCGGCATAAGCGGCGATTTCGTATTGGTTATAGACGAAACTGACGCCCTCGGCGGTGAACAGCGGCGGACACTGTGGCAGGGGAATAAAGTGGATTCCAGCCTCGTTCATAAGGTGGTCGGCCAATTCGGCTTCGCTGCCCATGCCAAAATATTCGACGAGGCCATCTTTGAGAATTTGTTGGAATTTTTCACCACTTGTTTCTGTGAAAACATCCCAACCGATGCGGCGACCGTCGCTCTTGCGGAAGGTCTGTCCGAAATAGGGCGCGAGGCCGTGTGCACCACCGAGAAAGACGTCGCGCTGATTAGTGAAAGTAACCCAGTTTTTGCCTTCGGCGAGTTTCTCTATGACCAACGAATCGTAGTAACTGATGCCCATTTCCTTGAAACTGGGATTGTCTTTCACCATCTCTGCGTAATCTTTCTGATTGCTCTCCGAAAGTTCCTTGATGTAGTGGTCGATGAGGGCGGCCGTATCGGCCAAAGCCTTTGTATAATCGGCATTTTCAGCATCGCCGTAGGTACCGCCCAGTTGTTCGTCAATCCATTCGTTGAGGGCGACGGACAGTGCCTCGCCATTCTTCACGACGGGGAAGTCGATGCGGAGTTCATACGTGCCCGTCGAGTCATTGAGATGGCGTACTGCGGTGGCTGTTTCCACCATGATTTCATCATTGTTTTTGGGTTGCTGACAACCTGTCAGTGCGATGGCGACACCGAGTGCCAACCATGTGCGAATTTGATTTTTTTTCATCGTTTACTTAGATTTTTGAATTAAAAAATGATTTGATTTGTATCAATATTTTCTAATAAAGATTTAACTGATTAAAATTGAAAATCTTTTTTCGTCCATTCGTCATCGGTGTGAAGGCGCAGGACGACATTGCCATTGGAACCATCGAAAAACGTGCCTGTGCAACGCGTAATCTGGTTGATTTTCACGGGCACTTTCTCAAACACTTTTTCTATGACGGTTTTTCCTTCGGCATCGGTCGCCGTCACGGTGATTTTCAGTTCGTCTTCCTCTTCGTGGGGGAAGGTGAAAATTTCGAATTCAGCCTTTTTCCCACGCATCTCGTCGGTAATCGGGCGCGTTTCCGTCTGTCGCGAATTGATTTTTCCGAAGCCCGTCCGCGCATCGAACGTACTACTGCCACCCGTGTATTTAAAGGTCATTTCTACGACATTCTCGGGCACTTCGTCCTCCGTCACCAACTGAAATTTCGCCACCGCTCGACGCAGTTTCACCTCGTGCGAACGCTCGTCCTCGGCTTCCAAATCGCTGCAAAAGTAAAAGGTGTCGGTCACTTTGTTGTTGGCGAAACGAATGCTGTCGGGCTTGCTAATCGTGGCGTTTCCCGTGCCGCTGTGGGCGAGGATGACCACCGTGTATTGCTTGTTTTCAGGCACGGCGACCGAAATCTGCCCAAACTCCTCGTCGCCGATGATTTGATTGGTGGTGTTCAGTTTGCCTTCGTCGCTAAAAATGGCGAAATTGATGCGCGTGCAGACGTTGCTGACGTCGGTCGAAGCACGCGAATAGTTCAGGTTGTCGTCGAAGGGAATCTGCTCGAAATGGGTGATGTTGAATTTCAACCTGACGAAACCGTCGGGCGTCACCACCTCATTGTCCTCGAAAAAATCGAGAGAGGGACGCTCGCACGAGGCCAGAAACAGGCCAAGAAGGGCTGTCAGGGCGATTTTCAGTCGTTTCATCATCGTTTTCGCTTATAATTTGACTGTTTTTTGCAGTAGAATCTGGTCTAACAGCACCATCGCAGCCATTGCCTCAACGATGGGAACGGCTCGTGGAACGACGCAGGGGTCATGGCGACCGTGCGCCTGCATCGTTGTTGTATTTCCTTGAATATCAATGGTTTGCTGCGGCTGAAGAATCGTCGCCACAGGTTTGAACGCCACTCGGAAGAAGATGTCCTGTCCGTTGCTGATGCCACCCTGGACGCCGCCGCTGTGGTTGGTTTTCGTCGTAAAACCCTCGTCGAATAGGTCGTTGGCCTCGCTGCCGCGCTGGAAAGCACTCGAAAAACCGTCGCCAATCTCGAAACCCTTCGCCGCGTTGATGCCGAGCATCGCATAGCCCAGTCGGGCGTGTAACTTGTCGAACTCGGGTTCGCCGATGCCCACCGGACAGCCTTTTATGACGCAAGAAATCGCTCCGCCAACAGAATCGCCCTCAGCCTTGATTTTCGTGATCAAATCCTCCATCTGACGGGCTTTTTCAGGGTCAGGACAGCGCAGAGGATTCGTTTCCGCCAGCGTGAAATCGAACAGCTTGTAATCGCTGTCGAGAACAATGTCGCCAACCTGCGACGTATAGGCTTGAATGGTGATGCCGAGCCGCTGCAGCGCGAGTTTCGCCAATGCTCCGGCCACCACGCGAGCAATCGTCACCCTCGCCGACGAACGACCGCCGCCACGATGGTCGCGAAGGCCGTATTTCCGCTGATAGGTGAAGTCGGCATGCGAGGGTCGGAACAGGTCGCGAAGCGCGTCGTAGTCGGCAGAATGTTGGTTTTCGTTTCTGACGATGAAGCCTATCGGACAGCCCGTCGATTTCCCCTCGAAAATGCCACTCAGCAGTTCCACGCGGTCGCTTTCGTCGCGGCTCGTCGAAACTCGACTCTGCCCCGGACGACGACGGTTCAACTCGGCTTGAATGAAGTCCAAATCGATTTCCACACCAGCCGGCATCCCATCGACAACGCCGCCAATGGCATCGCCGTGGCTCTCGCCGAAAGAAGTCAGCCTGAAAATATGTCCGAAAGTGTTGCGCATCGCCTCAAAATTTTATTTTCCGCAGCCTCCACAGCCACCATTTCCGCAATTTTCATCGTCGCAATCGCCACCGCAGCAACCGCCGCAAGCACCACTCGCCAACTGACGGATGACCTGCTGGATTTCGGCCTCGGAAGCTTCGTGGCAATGTACCACAGTACCTCTGAAATTCAGTGTTTTGCCTGCAAGAGGATGGTTCAAATCGACCACGACCACATCGCTGCGAATCTCGAGAACGCGCCCAAGGAAGCGGTCGCCCGTGCCATTTTGCAGGGGAATGACGGCATCAACGTAGATGTGCTGGCGATCGAACTGCCCATCGACGACAAACATTTCGCGGTCGAGTTCCAGCACGCTCTCCTCCAGATATGCGCCGTAGGCCTGCTCGGGTGTCAGCGTGAAATCGAAAGTGTCGCCGCTTTTCAGGGGCTGCAACTGCTGCTCGAAAGCCTCGAGCGCGACTCCGCAGCCACTGATAAACTCGAAAGGTGTTTCCGCCGTCGCACGCTCGATGAGGTGGCGTCCGTCTTCCTCGAGGGAAAACAGGTCGTAGGCCACGCTAAACTGTTTTTTTACGTTTTGTTCCATTGTTTTTTCTGAATAATTGACTGATTTGTGGTGCAAAGGTACGAAAAAATTTGGAAGAAACATTTTTTTTTATTTACTTTGTGGCATGAAACGATGGATATTTCTCTTTTTTCTGATTGCGATGCCCCTGTTTTCGGGCTATGCGCAGAAAGCGCAGTTGCACAAAATGTCGCCGATGCTGCGGCAGTTGGTAGCGACGAAAAAGGCACCGCAGGTTTGTGCCTTCGTTCGCGTCGAAGGCGATGCCGAGCCGATTTTCCGCCAATATGGCTGTCGGGAACTGGCTCGAAAAGGCGATATTTACATCGTTTCGATTCCTGTCCATCAACTGGGAAAATTGTCGCAAGAACAGAAGGTCAAGCGAATCGAGGCACGGCGCGGCCACGAGATTCACATGGATTCGGTGGCGATTCAACTGAACGCGACTCCGATTTACGAAGGTCGAAATCTTCCCTCGGCATTCACGGGAAAAGGCGTTGTCGTGGGCGTGATGGACATTGGTTTCGACCTGACTCATCCGAATTTCTACGACGCAACGGGCACGAACTACCGCATCCGTCGGCTTTGGGACCAGATTACGAACGACACCATCGGTAGCGCATTCTACGTGGGTCGCGACTACACCTCCGAGGCTGAACTGCTCGCGCTCGGCTGTTGCTACGACGGCAAAACGCAAACCCACGGAACCCACACGCTCGGCACGGCAGCCGGCAGTGGCTACAACAGCAAATATCGCGGAATGGCCTACGAGAGCGACATCTGCCTCGTTGCCAACGCCACGACCGAAGACATCGCCCTCATCGACAGCGCCGACTACCACAAATACACCTTCGCCACCGACGCGCTTGGCTTCAAGTACATTTTCGACTATGCCGAACAAACGAATCAGCCCTGCGTCATCTCGTTTAGTGAGGGTTCGCAGCAGGATTTCTACGGCTACGACGTGCTTTACTACGAAATGCTGAGCGCACTGGTTGGTCCTGGGCGCATTCTCGTGGCCTCGGCAGGCAACGAGGGGCGCAAACTCTCCTATATCCACAAAGAACGAGGGCGCGAAAAAGCGGGCACTTTCATGCGAAATTCGAGTAAACGCCTCGCACTCACAGCGAAAAGCGACGCTCCCTTCACGCTTCGGACGACGATTTACGGCGAAGAAACGGCCACGATTGACATTCCGACGAGCCGCGTCATCGCGCTGGAGGATTCGTGCCTCACCGACACGATTCCAGCCTGCGGAAACGACTATTTTTTCACCATCACGGCCTATCCGTCGTGCTATGTTCCTTCGGCAACTTGTTTCGACATTGAAGTCGGAATGGACGGAAAAGTGGGCAACGACACACCGATTTCCTTTGAATTGATTGGTGAAGAGGCAGAAATCGAGGTCTATCGAAGTGTGGGTTCGATGTACGAAAACGGCCTGAATCCGCTGCTGACCGATGCCGTCGCTACCCACAACATCCATTCGCCGTCGAGTGCGCCTCGTGTCATCTGTGTCGGGGCGACGAGCTATCGCACAGGCATCACCAACTACCTCGGCGAATACCGTCCCTACAACCAAGGCACCAACGGACAGCGCGGTGGCTATTCGTCGGTCGGACCGACCTACGACGGCAGAATCAAGCCCGATGTGATGGCGCCAGGGACGAACATTATTTCGTCGTACAGCAGCTATTATCTCGAAAACAACCCCGAGGCCAGCGACATTCGCTCCGATGTGGAACACTTTGATTTTCAAGGTCGTACATATGCGTGGAACTCGAATTCTGGCACTTCGATGGCAACGCCCGCCGTCGCTGGAGCCATTGCCCTTTGGTTGCAGGCCAAGCCCACGCTCACGCCCGAGGAGGCGATGGAAGTCATCAGTCGCACGAGCAGCCACTACGACCCGTCGCTCACCTACCCCAACAACCTCTACGGACACGGTCAAATCGACGCGTATCGCGGTCTGCTCGACATTCTCGGCATCGATGCCATCCCCGAAATCTCTTCGACCCACACGCCCGTGAGCGTTGTGCTCGACAAGGGACAACTGACGATTCAAATTCCCGAAAACGCGACCGAAAAGTCCTTCCGCGTCGCCGTTTTTTCGACCAACGGAACGCGAGTCGCCCAATTCGAGGCCGACGGTCGCAACCAACGCTACCATTTCTCGCTTCCGACGCTTCCACGTGGCATCTACGCCGTGCAACTCAGCGGAAATCCGTCGGTGAGCGGTTCGACATTGGTCAGACATTAAAAATTGGCACGAAAATTGCTCGAAAACGATAAAAATTAACTTAATATTCAATCAATTATTCACAAATGAACAGAAAAATGATGAAAAAATTATTTGCCATCGCATTCGTCGGTGTTTTTGCGCTCTCGGCCTGTGCCCAGAAAAGCGCCAAAGAGAGAAAGGAAATCAGCTACACGGTGAGCGGAACTTGCCCGGCTGACGTAAAAAAAGTGTACATTATGGACCCGTCGCTGAACCAGCGTGTGCCCGTCGTCGATAGCGTCGATGTGGCAGACGGAAAATTCCACTACATCGGCAAGGCAATGGAGGAGTCGTTCCTCGGTGTCGCCGCCTCAACATCGAAAGGCCCCACGATGTTCATCGTCGATGGAACGCCTGTGGAAATCGACTTGGAAAAGGGTACGCTGAAAGGCTCGAAACTCAACGAGAAATACAACGGTTATCAGGCCGAATACAACGCGTTCGACAGCCGTCTGGAAGAGATTTGCGCCCCGTTCTTCCAAGCCCAAAAAGAGGGTAAGCCGCAGGAGGAACTGATGGCGATTCGAAACGAGGTGGTGAAGAACATGGAGCCGGTCACCGAAGAGTTGAACAAGTTCACGAAGCGTGTCATCAAGGAGAATCCCGACAACGTGATTCCCGCTGCTTTCATCACGAATGTGATGTACGACTACGAACTGGACGAACTCAAGGAACTCATCAGCGACAAATACGCTTACAGCGACCACCCGATGCTCGACCGCGTGAAGAAACATGTCGAGGCTGAATCGAAGAAACAAGCCATCGTCGGCCAGCAATTCATCGATATCGAGGAACCCGACGTCGATGGCAATATGCACAAACTGAGCGAATACGTCGGCAAGGGCAACTACGTGCTCATCGACTTCTGGGCTTCGTGGTGCGGTCCGTGTATGCAGGAAATGCCGAATGTGAAGGAAAACTACGAGAAATACAAGGCGAAGGGCTTCAACGTGGTTGGCCTGTCGTTCGACCGCTCGAAAGACGCTTGGGTGAAGGCCATCAAGGAGAAGGAACTCGACTGGGTACATCTCAGCGACCTGAAATTCTGGCAGACCATCGCCGCCTCGACCTATGGCATCAACGCCATTCCGTCGTCGCTCTTGGTCGATCCGACGGGTAAGGTCATCGCTCGCGACCTGCGCGGTCCGGCACTCGGCAAGAAACTGGCTGAAATCTACGGAGAATGATTCAACCAATTAACTATTAACAATTGACAAATAAAAAAACTCCATTTGCAGCGTTGCAAATGGAGTTTTTCGTATGGGTTGGAAAGAGGATTAAGCCTTTTTCGCTGTTGTCTTCTTGGCAGCAGGCTTTTTCTCGGCCGTTTTCTTCGTCGTTTCTTTCTTAGCAGTCTCCTTCTTGGCGGTTTCTTTCTTCGCCGAAGCCTTCTTTTCAGCGACTTTTTCCTCGACTACGGGCTTCTCTTCGACCACTTGCGGCTCTTCCACGACAACCGTCGGTTCTTCCACCACTTCGGGTGCTACGGGAGCAGGCGTCGTCTTGCGAATGGCGCGCTTGCGCTTGGGCTTCTCTTCCGTGCTCGAAACCAGTTTCACACCAGCCAGTTCGGGGTCGATCATGATGCGACCGCAATACTCGCAAACGATGATTTTCTTGTGCATTTTGATGTCGAGCTGACGCTGTGGCGGAATCTTGTTGAAGCAACCGCCGCAAGCATCGCGCTGCACATAGACAATACCCAAACCGTTGCGGGCATTCTTGCGGATGCGCTTAAAACTGTTGAGCAGACGCGGCTCGATTTTCAGTTCCAACTCGGCGGCCTTTTCCTTCAGTTTTTCTTCTTCCTCGCGCGTTTCCTGCATAATTTCGTTGAGTTCGCTCTTCTTCTCTTTCAGGGCGGCCTGACGGTCTTTCTTCAACTCCTGAGCGTGTTCCAAATCCTTGGTGCGCTCTTCGATTCGCGTGACAGCCTCCTTGATTTTTTTCTCACAAAGTTCGATTTCCAACGTCTGGTACTCGATTTCCTTGTTCAGCACGTCGTACTCGCGGTTGTTTTTCACCTCGTTGAGTTGCGCCTGATAGCGATCGACACTGGCCTGAGCGTCGATAATCTCGCCTTTTTTCATCGTCACAGCGGCCTGGAAATCCTTGATTTCGTTCTGGATTTTCTCAAGTCGCGTGTTCAGACCGGCGATTTCATCTTCCAAGTCCTGCACTTCGAGCGGCAGTTCACCGCGCAAGGCACGCTTCTCGTCAATCGCCGAAAGCGTCATCTGCAACTGATACAGCGCTTTCAATTTCTCCTCTACTGAGAGGTCTGTAGGATCTTTTTTTGCCATAACTTTTAAATTTACAATTTTACGATTTACTATTTATTTTACGATTTTGATTTCAAGATTTAGAGATAGAGAATGGGATTGGTGCAGGTTTCTGCAATCGTCACGGGCAATTCGGGATGTTCTTTGACGATGATGTCGCGAAGAATCTCCGTTGTGAACTGCTCGCTCTCGTAGTGGCCGATGACGCAAATCTGAATCTGCTGTTCGTGACCGAAAAACTCGTGATAACTCATTTCGCCCGTCACGTAAGCGTCGGCCTTCGCACGAATCGCATCGCCGAGCATAAACGAACCCGAACCGCCACAAAGCGCCACCCAACGAATCGGTCGCGTCAGCAACTCATTGGCACGCAGCGAAACAGCACCGAACTGCCGCTTCAGCAGGTCGATAAAGGCTTCTGCCGACATCGGCTGCGGCAACTCGCCCACTACTCCACTCCACTTGCCATCGACCACCGGTCCTTGCAGCGATTCCAAACCCTGCAAGCCCAGTTTCTCGGCCATTTTGAAGTTCACGCCACCCTCGGCATTGTCCAAGTTCGTGTGCGCCGCCACGATGGCCACGTCGTTCTTAATCGCCTTCATCACGGCACGTTCCACGTAGTTGCCGTCGCCGATGTGTGCCAACTTGCGGAAAATGAGCGGATGATGGGCAACAATCAGGTTGCAGCCCTTGTCGACAGCCTCATCGACAATGGCCTCCGTCACGTCTAAACACAATAATACCCCTGAAATCTCCGCCTCTGTCAATCCAACTTGCAAGCCAGCATTGTCGTAGCTCTCCTGCAAGGGCAGAGGCGCGAACCGTTCAAGGGCATCCATCACTTGTCTGATCTTGATTTTTTTCTGAATCATAGAACGAAAGTATCACGCCAATATTTTAACGGTGCAAAGGTACGAAGAAAAGTTGATTCGGATTTTTTTAGCCGATTATTTTTTTATTTTTTTAACGATTTTCTACCACTCCGACAACTTCGCCTTGCCTTCGACGCGGTTTTCCACATCGTCGGCCAGCAGATAGAAGAAGTCAATGCCCGTCAGCCGTTCGATTTCATCGACCGAGCGCACGCAATCGGCCAAAGTCTGCTGTCCACCGCGATTTTCGTAGATGAAACCGAGCGCCTTCGGCGAGCGATTGCGACACAGCACCACCTTGAAAAAGGCATCGGGCACCCAAACCTTGTTCCGTCCGATGAATCGCTGCTCCGACGAGGCTTTCATCTTGCCATCCTTATAGGTCACGCCACGGAAAATCGGACCGCAAACGATATCGACAGCCCCGTATTCACGCGCCCACGAACGACACTGAATCTCAAGGTCGTTCCACGCATTTTTATTCATACCGTGATTCTGCGGACAGACATTCGTCAGCAGAAATGACTGCGCCATCGCCTCCTCGCTCCATTTGTTGTCGCCCGCCGGACACATATGGCCACGGTCGTAGCGCGAGTTGTAGTAGTCGTTGAGCGTGGCACGCGGTGCCGCAACACTCATATCTTCCTCAAACACACGCTCCTCGCGACGAATCTTGCCGTAGGTGTGGCTTTTCGTCAAGTGCCACGCCACCCAGTTCGGCGTTTTCGTCGTCGCATTGTAGGAAATCGTAAAGCCCTCGCGACGCAGAATCTGCTCGGGACGGTCTTTCAGACGCGCCGGCACTTCGTACATTTTCACCGACGACGAGCCGTTGTCGTAGATTGCGCTCACTTCCGACTTTTCAACCACGTTTTCCGTCGGTTTTTGTGCCTTTTGACAGGCTGATGACAGCATCAGAATCGCCGTCAATGCTACAAAAAAGTATTTTTTCATCGTTTCAAAAATTGCCAATTAGTACCATCCTGTCGCCTTGTGAAGCCATTCCTCGAAGGCCGGAAACGCGTGCAGGGCGACGATTCCGAGCAGTGCCAGAAGAACGAGCACGAAAAGGACGATTTTCAGGTTTTTATTATTCATAACCATTCTAACCTTTGATTTGCTGTCCGACGAGGGTGTATTCTTTTCCACCCACCACGATGATGATTTGTCCGTCGCGAATCTTCTTGCAGACTTGCTCGTGGCCGTTGCCTGCCTCGTCGATGCCTCGGTTTGTTTCGAGTTCGATTCGGTTACTCTCATCGGGATTCTGCCAGATACGCACGTATTCCACATCCATTTCATAGGTGTAGCCGGGGTCGGGATTCTCGCTGCCCCACCAGGCATTTTTTCCCAACGACTGGTTGAGAATCAGCTCAAAATCCTTGTTGTAGGGAAACTGCCATTTCTCGAAATCGGGATTGGTCTTGATGTCCAGCGTGTAATCCTTGTCGTAGCGGAAAACCTGCGTGCCGTCGCAGTAGAAAATCAGGCTGCTTTCCGTCCACAGCAGCGAATAGATGTGGTAGCCGCTGCCAAACGAGCGACTGCCAGAATAGGAATAGGACTTGCCCACAGGTTTGTCGTAGCGGGCACCGAGATGGACGGTGCTCCAGACGGTTCCACTGGCGCCGATCTGTTCCATAATATCGATTTCGCCGCAGTTGGGCCATCCATCTACTGATTGGTCGGTGGGCATCATCCAAACGGCAGGAAAGTTCGAGGCGTGGGGATTGCACTTCGCCTTCACCTCGATGATGCCGTATTTGTAGCCTTTCTTCATCCGGATGCCGCCGGTAATAAAACCGTTGACCGTACCGTCGGTCGTGAGAGCGAGAAGGCGCAGTTGGCCGTCCTCGAACTTGACAACTTGGGCACGCTGTTCATTGGTGGTTGCCAAGCGCTTGTTCCACTCCGACGATGCTTTTTGGCAATAGTTCCAGTTGCGCTCCATCTTGGCCGTATTGGTAAAATCACCGGTGCAGTTGGCCAGTTCCTCGCTGCTGAGGTTGAGCAAGGAACCTGCACGCTCGGGCGTCTCCGACGAATAGACGAGCGAATAGCCCGAAACATTGATTTGGGCCGCAATTGGAAGGAGGGCCGTCACCATCAGCGATGCTATGAGTAAAGTTTTTTTCATTGCCTCCTGAAATTTTTAAGTGGCTTTTTTGCAAAAATAGTGAGTTTTAGAGAATCCGTCAAATAAATATCCAAATAATATCGAGAAATCAATATTTTTTAACAAATTGAATAATCAGAGTCGGAACCTCGCGACAAGTGGAAGATGGTCGCTAAACCCTTTTAAATAGCGCATTCCAAGATAGTTCCGACGCGGTTTCACGCCGCCGTAGGTCTCGTCGTCCTCAAGCAGAAATGGCGCATCGAAAATATAACATTCCTCCACGCGGTCGGCCATCGTTTTCGAGGCAAGGATATGGTCGAGCGAGCCCCATTCGCCCTGAAAACGGTAGGTTGCCTTCGCTCCGTTGCGCCCCGTCGCGTGGCGTGAAACATCCGTCAGACCGCCCTCCTCGATTCGGCGGATGCTCTTGTTTTCGGCATAGTCATTGAAATCGCCGGCCACGAG
>Ga0310690_10001342_pt1 | contig 43774 bp, 61 predicted proteins | sample AusTroGonzalo_MG_2_FD_207661 | JGI IMG/M metagenome (GOLD analysis project Ga0310690, IMG submission 207661) | Bovine rumen microbial communities from tropical cattle in Woodstock, Queensland, Australia - Gonzalo_04 (v2) (version 2) | ecosystem: Host-associated > Mammals > Digestive system >... | reverse complement strand
AGTGCGCGACGCGATGTTCCAGTTCGCGTTCGACAGCCCGTTGTTCGAGTTGTCGCACCACAACCCGGCATTGCCCCCGTTGAGCAGGCTGCCGCCGAGGAGGAGCTCCCTCCAGCCGTTGCTGGCCGATCCCGACTGGTAGTGCCCGTCGCACATCCCGTGCGAGGAGTCCGCGCCCGACCCGGCCTGCACGAGAAGCCCGCCGGCGTTCATCACGTCGGTGCCGTAGACCCACCCGCCGGAGGCCTGGACGACAAGCGCCTTGCCGGTGTCCGTGTAGACGGTCGAGTCGTAGGACGACTTCTCGTTCTTGCTGTCGTAGTTGACGTAGACCTCCACCCCGTCGGTGCCGGAGTAGAGCATCACGTCGCCCACGACCTCGTAGGCGCCGAGCATGCACTCGATGCCCTGGAGGAGGAACGGCTCCTTCGAGTTCGTCCTTCCTGCCGCGGTGATCGTGCCGTCCGTGCCCTGCACGGAGTCGAGGCACCCTGAGTGCCACGGGGCGGTGGAGAGCATGTAGGTGGTCGCGGTGTCCCATGTCGCCGTCGTGTCGAAGTAGACGGCGGCGTTGTTCGTGTCGTACTCCTCGATCGCGCGGATCACGAGCGCGTCGAAGACGTCGTGCATGTCCGCGCGGTTGCGGTCCGAGCTGCCCCCCGCGCGGGTGCCGAGCATCATCGTGGATCCCACCAGCAGGCCCGCGGCGTCGGTCTTGGATATGATGACCCGGCTCGTGGCGACCTCGGCCACCGTGACGTACGCCTGCGTCGTGTACCCGGTGCACCCGGTGAAGACGCTCTGCGAGTTCTTCGTGGCGTATTTCAGCAGGAACATCGTCTTGATGTACCAGTCGTCGGCGATCGACTTCCCGGAGTAGCCCGTCGACGCCGTGCGGCACTGGGTTACGAGCGAGTTGTGCGAGACCTCGCGGTTCCACAGCGGCCTCCCCGACCACGAGTGCATGTACCCGTCGGACCCCTTGCACCCCGCGTACTTCGCGTACAGCATGAACTCGCGGAGCGACCCGTCGGGCAGCTTGGCCCCTGGCTGCGGGGCGAAGCCCTCGAGCCATGTGTCGCAGATCTCGAGCAGCCAGTACTCGGAGAACTCGCGCCAGCGCCAGTAGAGCACAGGCGCCATCCTCACGACCTCGCCGTTAGAGCCGGTCAGCGAGAACGCGGTGTCGTAGAGCCGCAGCGCCGTCACGTAGGGCTTCCCGTCGGTGTCCGCGCCACCGTTGGCGTCCCAGCCCATGAACGGGAACTCGTCCTTGTAGCCGTCGCTGCCCGGGTCGGTCGCGGTCGCCGGCGTGATCGTGAGCCCGGCGTTGGCCCCGACCTTCGTGCAGGCGGTGCCCTGCGAGGCCGAGTACTTCGGGATGCGGACGCCGTAGATCTTGCCGTTGCGCTGCGACTGCATCCACTGCCCTATGCCGACGTAGCGCCCCGACGCCGAGTCGTAGAGGTCGGGAAGCTCGGCCTCCCTCTGCAGCGCCGTGCCGAGGTCGAACTTGAAGTTCTCGGTTTCGTCGCCGTTGTCGATCATCACGTAGCTGCCCCTGCCGAGCGACGCGAGGGGCGTCATGTCCTTGACCCGTACTCCCATGTTTTCTCCTCCTTATGCCTTCACCGCCGCCAGCAGCTCCCTGCCGGAGCCGTCGACGACGCTTCTGCCCGAGCCGTCCGTCACGGCCACCTCGAGCACCTCCGCGAGCCGTCCGACGACGATGGCCCGGTAGCCCGCCGCCGAGGCCTGCACGGTCTTCGTCTTTCCGGTGCCGAGTGACGTCTCCCCGTCGCCCTTCTTGAGCGCCCAGGAGAAGAACTCGTCCGGCAGCTGGCCCGTTATCTCCTCCGCGCCCCTCCATGCGTGCGCCGTGAACGTATAGACGCCGTTCTCGAGCGACACGTCGAAGTCGTAGGTGAGCCCGGCCGAGTCGCCGATTGCCTTCGCCACGTCCTCCCCGAGCGCTCCGACGGTGATGCTTCCGGCCGCGATCTTGTCGGCCGTGACGGAGCCCGTGTAGAGGCGGCCGCCGTCGAGGAGGGTCTCGTCGGCCTCGGAGCACCACATGCTCGTGTAGGTCGCGTTGTCGAGCGACCTCACCGGCCCGAACCCCACGGAGTCGTCCACGTAGACGAATCTCTCGCAGCAGTAGAACGCGCAGCCCCTCCTCGGGGACGGCATGACGTACTGCCACGAGTCCGAGGCGTCCCCGTCGGTGCCTATGGGGTCGGACGCCGAGATCGTCGGCGCTCCGGCGGTCGAGCGGTAGTAGACGGTCGCCGAGGACTTCACGGCGGCATTCGCGGAGCCCTGCGCCGCCGCGGCCTTGTTCCATGCGGAGTTTGCGCCGCTGTAGCTGCTCGACTTGCTCACCGCGCCCCAGTACCACAGGCCGTTGGTGAGCGTGGTCTTCGTGCATGTCCACAGCTGTTTCGAGCTGTCGTATTCCGGCTCGGTTGAGCTCCACCCCGTGGGCGTCGCCGACGACGTGTCGATCGTCGGCTGCGGCGCCGTGGCGGCGGTCTGGCAGTAGTAGATGTCCACCGCCTGGACGTCGACCGTGACGGAGAGCGTCACCGAGTCCATCGCCTTGACCGCCATCTACGCCTCCAGCTTCGCCGTGTAGGTCGCCTTGTCCGTGACGTCTCCGGCGCTGATCGAGAGGGTCAGCCCATCCTTGCCGGTCATATAGGTGCCGTCCTTGTACCACTTGACGGTGCCGAGGGCCGCGATCGCGGTGGAGTTCAGCTCCGTCGCGCCCTGGAAGATGTGCGCGGTCAGCGTGGTCGCGGCCTGGGTGTTTTTGAAGATGGTCCCGGCCGAGCTGGTGATGACCATCATCAGCGCATCGTCGCCGTCGTCGCCCTGGTACTTGCTCCACTTGAATCCCGAGTCGTTATAGGCCGGGCAGGTCGAGGCCGTTCCGGTGTAGACGCCGATGTATTTCGTGGAGGATGTCGGCGTGTCGGTCATGCTGCTGCCGTCCGAGTTCGCGCTGTAGCGGACGTAGGTGTAGGCGTTCTGGCCGTCGCCTCCGGTCTTCGCGACCGTCACCGCCACGGTCTTGTTGATGGTCACCCCCGGTGCCGTGATGGTCACGGCGAGCGTGATCGATGCCGAGCTGACGAGTGTGTTCGCGACCGAGAACGGTATCGTCACCACGTTGTTCGACGTGCTCGCGGTGCCGGCCGAGATGCCGGTCGGGCAGGTCGCGACCACCGAGCACGCGACCTTCGAGCCGCCGCACATTGCCGTCACTGCAATCGAGAACGCGTTGGTGGTCGCTATCGCGGCCCCGTTCTTGTCGCCCGGCACCGTGACCGAGTCGGCCGACAGGATGACGGCGTAGCCGTCGGTCAGGTCGACGATGTCGAGCTGGTTAGTTGCCTTTACTGCCATTTGCTGCTCCTTTCCTACTGCACGACAAGGGACGCCGAGAACGACGTCTTGACGTCGACGTCATCCGGCGTCACCGTCAGCCACATCCCGCCCTGCGACAGGTGCGGGTCGTTCGAGGCCATGGTCGCCCACGACCCGCCCTCGCTCCTGTACTTCCACTCGATGTACGCCCCGGGCCCGAACCTCTCGCGCACCTCCGCGATCGTGTCGAGCCGCCCTCCGCCGTTGGGGAACACGGCGACCTGCAGGACGGTCGACTCCGCGCCGTTCTTGAAGAGCTGCCCGTTGGTCGAGGTGATGGCCAGGGTCGCGGAGTCCAGCGCCGTCTCGGCCGCCTCGACCGCGTTGTCTATGTCCGACAGCAGCTCGGAGAGCGTCTTGCTGGTGCCGAGATGGATGTTCGCCCCGCCTATGGTTATGGATGCCGGCGTCGTGCCGGACGCCGGCCTGAAAACGATGTAGGCGTCCTCGTTGCCGATCGTGAACACGCGGCCCGCGTCGAACCCGATGCCGTCGTCGGCGTAGGTCGCCACGGCCGTCCCGGTGCCGTCGTAGATGGTCATGCCCGTGTTGGAGAACAGCGTCTTGTATCCCGACGAGTAGAGGACGTCGCGCTCCATCGCGAGCAGCTCGCGCCCGGAGCCGTCGACGACCGTCCTGCCGGACCCGTCCACGACGACCGTCGCGCTCAGGTGGTCGATGCCGTTCGGCAGGATCCAAAGCCCCCTCGCCGTCACGGCGATGTGGGCCATGATGAACTCCGACTGGGAGTCGGTGACGTCGAGGACGTACCATCCCTGCACTGCCGGGTTGCCCGTCGGCTGCACCACCGGACTGTAGTCTCCGCCGTCGATGAAGAAGTAGACCGTGCCCGGGACGACGCGCGTGTCGTCGCTGGGGACGAACGTGCCGTGCTCGCGGATCCACGAGAGCGTGCCTGCGACGTCCTCCACGATGGAGAGCTGCGTGAGCGCGCTCGTGGCGGAGCGGTTGGCAGAAGCCGCCGCGACGCCTGCGGCGGTCGCGTCCTCGTAGATCTGGGTGAGGGTCGTGTCCGCCGCCAGGGCCGCCTCGGCCATTTCGGCAAGGGTGCCGGCGGCGGAGTCCGCGTCCGCGACGATCTGCGCCAGGGTCGTGCCCGCCGTGTCGGCGGCGCGCTCCATGTCGCTCACGAGGGCGCTCGCGGCGTCCGCGTCCGCCAGCATCTCCGCCACGGTCTTGTCGGCTGCGGCCGCAGCCCCCGCGACGCCGTCGAGGAGCTCGTTTGCCTCCTCGGCGATGTCCTTGACGTGCTCGTATCCGGCGTCGTTGATCGACGGGACGGTGAGGTTCTGCGTCACGACGCACCGGTGGTCGACAATGTGCACGATCACGCGGTCCCCGTGGTGGACGCCCACGGCCGGCGTGACCGGGGTCGGCTCGTCGGCTCCGTCCAGCAGCGCGAAGGCCTGGCCCCCTTCGCCGAGCTGCACGGTGGCGAAGATGTCGCGGCTCGCCCTGGACGGCTCCGCCGCGAGCGCGGGCGCGAGCTTCTTTGCAAGCCGCCGCGCGGCTCGCTGGACATCTGCGTTTGCCATGTGATCGTCTCCTAGATCGTGTAGCGCGCCGTCTCGGTGACAAGGCACCCCGGCGTCGCCTCTATCGTCTGGCTCGCCACGATAGCCACGACGTCTATGCCGGCGGCGGCGTATCTCAGCCTGACCGCCGTGCCCGGCATCACGTCGGGCACGTACCCGTGGGTGTAGGTGACCTCGTAGGAGACCGCGCCCTTCTCCCGCAGGATCCTCCCGGCGAGCGCGTCGGCGTCGGCCTGCGTCGGGTTGTCGGGCAGCTCGGGAGAGAGTTCCCGGTAGAGCACCCTCCGGCCCCTCGAGGCCATCGAGGCCTCGCTGTCCGGGTCGGCGTCCGATGCCTTGCCGACCAGGCACCGCTCCCCGTCGCTCCACACCACCTCGACGGCGTTCGGGGCGTCCGGCAGGTTGCTCGATATCCTCACGCCGGGCAGGATGATCGACGAGTTGGAGTCGTCGAAGACCCTCGTCGGCATGAGCGCCCTCGGGTTCCTCACGGGCGAGAAGTACGCCCTCCCCATCGCGTCGAGCCCCACCTTTCCCCCGCCCTTCGCGAGCAGGCCCTTGCAGTAGGAGAGCCAGGTGTCCCCGTCCTCGGCCACGTAGGGCTCGGACAGGGACGTCCCCTCGCACGGCGATCCGACGGGCATCCGCGCATGGGCCGCCATGAGCCGCGCGGCGGCGGCCACGGCGTCGCCCGACGACACGCAGAACCCCACGGGTGGCCGGTCGTCCGCGAGCTCCTTCAGGGGCGTGTGCCCCTCGACGGAGCTCGATGCCCGGACGCCGTCGAAGTCGACCGACGGGGCCTGGGCGAGGAACGTCCCGAGGCCCCAGCGCTCGCGGACTCCCCACTGCTCGGTCACGAGGTAGGAGCGGATGTAGCGCTCGCCCTCCCATCCGTCCATCTCGAGCGTCGAGTGGCCGAGAGTCTCGTCGTCGTCGTCGCGGATAATCGTGCATCCCGTTACCCCGTCGACGGGCGCGACGTCGGCCCAGGTCGAGGGGTCGACCTCCCAGTACTCGTAGGTGCGGCCCATGCCGCGGGTCCAGTCGGCCACGCCTAGCCCTCCTCGCCGTACTCGAGCGCCGCGTCGTCGCGGTCGACCCGCGTCGCCTCTATCGTCAGCACGTAGCCCGGCTTGTCGTACGACCGGGACAAGGACGCCTTCGCGTGCGCCCAGAAGGCCGTGCCGCTCGGCTCCCGTATGAAGCAGTCGTCGCGCAGCGCGAGCAGCCGGCGCGCGAGCGACAGGGTCTCGGTGTCGTCGTCGGGGAACTCCGTCTGGTAGCGCGCCTTGTACCCGAGCTGGCTGCCGTAGTAGCTCACCGGGTACTTGCGCCCGGCGTACGCCACGTCGTCGGACTCGACGTCACCCGACTCGTCGAACCTCAGGTTGTACAGGCCGTCCATCCTCAGGCCCGAGTAGGCGTACGGGCGGTCGCCGAGGTCGTCCTCGTCGATGCCCTCCTGCCATTCCTCGTCCCACTGGACGACGCAGGTGGGGTGCGGCGACTCGTCTCCGAGGTCCGCGCTCGCCGTCATCCCGGTGGATGCGTCGCGCGCCACGACGTGGTACCAACACTCGCCGAAGGGGGCGTGAGGGTCGACCACGGTGGCCGAGCCGTCGTTGGGGACGCCCGTCGCGAGCGGGATCAGGACGCCGCTCGGGTCGATGCGGTACACGTCGAGCTCGACCTCCGCGTAGTCGTCGGTCGGGTCGCCGTTCGCGTCGACCGCCATGCACTCGGGCACGATTTCCGCCGTGAGCGTCTCGTCGTCGAAGACGACGGTGGCCGTGGGGGCGGGCACGTCCGAGTCGAAATCTACGGCGAACGCCCACGGCTCGGCGTCCGCCCTAAGGCCGCTCGACAGGGCCGCCGTCGCGGTGACCAGGTACGAGCCCCCGTCGCGCAGGATCGCGTCGGACGAGCCGACGACCAGCTCGAACGGGTCGTCCGATGTCGCGACGTCGCGCGAGAAGGCGACCTCGCCGGCGGGCATGACGCGCTCGCGGCCGAAGTCGTCGGAGTACGACAGGTCGGACGCGGCGACGATGGCCACGTGGTAGCCCGCCACCGCCCCGCCGCCCCCCGAGGCGTCGAGGGATACCGACAGGGGGAAGGACGACAGCGGGTCCTCGTCGGTGACCTCGTCACCCTCGGCCGACGTCTGGCGGGCTACGCACGACAGCGAGGGCTGCGAGTACACATGGAACGTACGCCAGGCCGACCACGGGGACCAGCTCGAGGACGCGCCCTTGGTGCGCACCCGCCACGCCACCTCCGCGCCGTCGGCAACCGTCGACAGCTCCACCGTGACGTCAGCCGCCGCCGTGCCGGACAGCGTCTGCCAGACCGCGCCGCCGGCCGTGAGGGCCACCTCGTACGCGGTCTGGTCGCTGCCGTCGACGCAGTTGTGCGTCCATCTCAGCCTCGCCGAGTCCGACTGCATGAACGCGGGCTCGGTCTCGTAGGTGGTCGGCGCGTCGGGCGTCGAGGCGAGCGTCGTGCCCGCCACCTTCGACCAGCCGCTCTCCCCCGTGTCGTTGACGGCGCGCACGCGGAACCACCACTTGCCCGCCTCAAGCCCCGTGGGGGTGAAGGAGGTCCCGGTGATGCCGGTCACCGTCTGCACTTCCCCGGGGTTCGTGTCGAAGTAGTCCTTGCTGCCCGCGACGTACTGGACGTCGTAGGACGAGGCGCCCGTGGCCGATTCCCACGAGACGGCGGCCCCCGACGCGCCCGATGCCTTGGCGGAAGTCCCGGTCGGCTTGGGGGGCTTCGCGAGGGCCGAGACGCGCGACGACCAGCTCGAGTTGCCCTTGGCGTTGCCCGCCTTCGTGGTCTGCACGCGGGAGCGGAAGTACCATCTCTTGCCTTCTGGCACGTCGACCTTCCAGGTCGCGGATCCCGGACACCGCCTGTCTTTCGCCTGCTGCTTGACCTTGTAGATCCAGTTGTTGTCCTTGTCTTTGCCGTCGCGCTCGGACGCCTCGATGTCGCAGTACTCGCAGTCGGCGTCATCGCAGGTCACGGTGACGGTGGCCTTGGTGCCGTTGGACCCCATCTCCACCGTCACCGTAGGGGTCGGCAGCTTGTCGGTCCTGAAGTCGTGCGTCTTGTAGCCCGACCATGCGGCCGTGAAATAGGGCTTTGACTTGTAGTTGTTCCTCGAGGTTACGAGCTTTCCGTCCTTGTAGGTCTCGGTGACGCTCACGACGACGTCCCGCGTGCGGGAGACCGGCCGGATGCGGCACCTCGCCACAATCGCGCCCTCGGGCGCCTCCCACTCGTGGCGGAACCACCCCGAGCCCGCCTGGGCGGAGGCGTTGTCGACGGTCCCATGTGAGCCTCCGAACCATTTCAGGCTGCCGGGCTTGCCCTTCTTCTTCTGGGCCTTCGTCTGGGGGTTTCGGGCGCCGGTGGCGTACTCCCAGTCGTACTCGTATCCGCTCGCGCTGCCCGACCCCGAGTGCTTCCACTGCGCGTACAGCCCGTGGTCGGACCCGAGCATCTTGCCGACGGAAAGGCTTGTGACCTTCTCGCCGGTGCGAGTGTAGGTCGCCGTGCTGGCGACGGTCTTGGTGGTTGTGTCGGCCATCCGCTAGCTCCTGTCCTCGATGTCGAGCGCCGTCACGAGGGCCTCGAGTGCCGCCGCCGCAGCGCTGCCCGGAGGGACGGTGATGTCCCCGATCTGGTAGATCCGACGGTTGTCGTAGGTCGCTCCCCCGGCCGCGCCCATCTCGGCGGCGACGGCCTGCGCGAACGGCCTCACGTGGCGGCGGTCGGAGAGCGGGATTATCGCGCCTCCCGCGTGCCTCATATGCAGCACCGCCTCGTCCCCGGCCTCGCCGACCAGTCCCACGTTCGTGAGCGTGGCCCTCGTCACGATGCCGTTGATGCCGCCGTCCGCGTGGCGGGGGATCGCCCTGATATCCTTCGGAGAGAGGCCTCCTGCCGCGTTCTGCTGCGCGAGGTTCGTCACGACCGGGATGTATATGTTCTTCGACCTCAGGTCTTCGATCTGCGCCCAGAAATCGCTCGTGTCGGCGTAGACCCTCACGGTCTTGCCGCCGATGGTCATGCCGTCGAGGTCGCCGATCTCGTCCTTCGCGATCTGGATTGTGCCGTCGTCGCCCACGGTGAACTTCTTGCCGTCGATCGTCATCGCGTTCAGGTCGATGATATGGCCCTCGGCGGTCACGACGCCCGAGGAGTCAACGTCCACGGCCTTCGGGTCGATCCCGAGGCTGTCCACGACCGCTATGGCCTTGGCCACGGCCGTGAAATCGTATCCGGCGGCCTCCGCCAGGCGGTCGAAGTTGTCCTTGCCCACGAGCTCGAGCTGCTCGATGCCTATGCCGGCCTGCCGGAGGCTCTCTGCGAGGGCGTCGCCGGTCGTGCCGATGCAGCCCGCGAACTCGTCGAGCAGTCCCTCTCCCTCGCCGAGCCGGTCGAATGCCGCGCGGTACTCGTCGGTCGTGGTCGCGGCGGCCTTGGCCGCGGCCTCGGCCTCCTTGGCCGCGGCCGCGTACTCGCCCATCGACTCGCGAGCGACGTCGACCGCCTTGCTCGCAGCCGTCTGCTGGTCCTCCAGTGACGCGATGGAACCCTTGAGCTCGTCGACTTTCGCCTGAGCCACGTTCACGTCTGCCGCGAAGCTCATGCCCGACTGGCCATCCCTGGGCCTCATGTTTGCGAGGTCGGACTCCGCCTGGGCGAGCTCCCGCCTCTGGGCCTCGAGTTCGTTGGTAATCTCGATTTGGTGCTGGACGGCGGCCTCGAACGCCGAGCCGGCGGCCTTGGCGTAGGCGTTCTCCTTGAACGCTTGCGTGTTAGCGTCGAGAGCCACGGTCGACTCGTTGATGCGGCCGGAGTAGTCGTCGACGATCTGGATGGACGAGCCGGTGAGCTCGTTGTACGCATCGATGGCGCCCTGAAGCTCGCCGAGCTTATCGGCGCTGCCATCGCAGTTGCCCGCGAGATCCTTTATCACGTCGGCGTATGCCTGCGCAGTCTCCGAGTCGACCAGCGCCTGGTTGAGGGAGTCGTTGATGGAGTCCGCAAGCTCCGCGCCTGCCTCCGCCGCGTCGAGCGCCGCGCGGTGGTAGTCGCCGAGCCGGCGGGTTGCGCCCTCGGCGCTTGTCGACTGGCTGTCGAGGCCGATGGCCGCGACGTCCGATGCGGACGCGAAGCCCTTTGAGGCCTCGGTCAGCCCCGAGGTCGCCTTCCTGAACTTCTCCTGCTCGTCGAGGTAGCTCTTGATCGCGCTCACGAGAACCATCACGCCGGCAACGGCGAGCCCGATCGCGGCGGCCTTCGCCGCTCCCATGGCCACGCTCGCGGCCATGGCCTTGCCGGCCATGTCCTCGCCCGCCTTGGCGGCGGCCTTGAAGCCCTTGGCAGTGCCGTTCGTGGCGAGGTCGAGCGTCGCGAAGCCCTTCGCGAGCGTCGAGATGCCCTTCCCGATCGTGCCGATCGCGGTCATCGCCTTCGACAGAAGCAGGAGCACCGGGCCGATTGAGGCCGCGATGGCCGCCGTCCTGACGACCTGCTCCTTCTCCTCATCCGAGAGGGAGTTGAACGCGTCGGCCGCATCCTTCACGGCACCAGCGGCCATCTCGACGTACGGGAGCAGCACCTGACCGACGGAGATCGCCGCGTCGTCCACGGCGGCCTTGGCCTTGGCCAGGGACGCGCCGGTGGTGTCGCCGAGCTTGCCGAGGGCCTCGTCGACCGTTCCGGACGCCGATTCCATGGATGCCAGGGTGCCGTTGAACTCGTCGACGCCGGCGTTCGCGATCGCTAGCGCGCCCTTGGACGCCCTCACGTTGCTCCATAGGTTCGCGAACTCTTCAGAGTTGCCCCCGACCGCGTCGCTGAGCATCCCGATGACGTCGCCGAGGCTCGCGCCGTCGGTCATGAGCTGGCCGAACGTCTTGCCCGTCATGTCCTGCAGGACGCCGTTGACCGTCGAGCCGCTGTCGGCAAGCTCGGTGAGCATGCCGTTTATCGCGGTCGTTGCGTTCGCGGTGTTGATGCCCTGTTTGGTCATCACGGCGTACGACGCCGCGAGGTTGTGCAGGTCGACGTTGTATGCGGCCGCGGTCGGGATCACGTTGCCCATCGACGCCGCGAGCTCGTCGACCGTCGTCTTGCCGAGGTTCTGCGTGTTCACGAGCACGTCGGCTATATGCGCCGCGTCGTCGGCCTCCAGCCCGTACGCGTTCATGGCCGTGGTGAGCACGTCGACGGCAGTGGCAGACTCCGTGAAGCCGGCCTTCGAGAGCCGCGTCGCGGTCTCCACGAAGCCGAGGGCGCCGGCCGTGTCCACCGAGGCCGACATCGCCTGGTAGAGTGCCTCGTTGATCTCGCTCGCCGACTTGCCGTAGTCCACGGCGAGATTGCGGGCGCCGTCGCCCATCTCCTCCATCGACACGACGGACTCGTCGGCCAGCGTCGACACCTTCGCGAGGCTCGTCTCGAAGTCCATGGCCTTCTTGACGGCCACGGTGCCCGCCGCGACCATCGGCGCCGTGATCGTCGCGGACATCACCGCGCCGGCCGTCTGCATCTTGCCCGCGATGGGCTCGAGCCTCTCGCCGACGTCGGTGAGCGCCGCGCCGACCTTGCCGAGGCCGCTCGAGGCCGCTGCCTGCTCGGCCGTGAACGCCCTGTACTCGGACGTCAGCCTGTTCAGGTTCGCTTCCGTCGCGACGATGTCGCGCTGCAGCGTGTCCCAGGCCTTGGAGGACATCCCCTCCTTGCCGATCTGGGACTCGGCGTCCTTCAGCGTCTTGAGCCGGTCGGATGCCGATGCGATCTCCTTCTGGTAGGCCTCCATCTTCTGGCGCGCCAGCTCGGTGTTCTTGGGGTCGAGCTTGAGCGCCTTGTCGATCGACCTCATCTCGCGCTTGAGCCCGCGGGTCTGCGAGTCTATGCGGTTGAGGGCGCTCGACAAGCCGGTCGTGTCCGCGCCGATCTTGACGGTGAGGCCCTTGTAAACGCCTGCCATGCCTCTCCTTTACATCATGAACGCGTCGATGTCCTCCTGGGTGGGCTTCCGGGCGCGCCCGTCCTCGCCGTACGCCACGTCGGTCAGCGCGATGAAGTCGGCCATGGTGACGGCGCGCACGTCGGAGAGGGAAAGCCCCATCCTAACCAGCGCGGCGACGTCGCGGTAGCCGTCCCAGCCGTCCCTCGCGTACCTTTCTCCGGAGTCTTTCGAGCACGGTCTCTCGGTGACGAAACAGCTCCGCCATCACGGCGGAGTCCACCACCGACACGAATGCCGCCCCTTCCCCGTCGGCGAGGGAGAAATCCGGGAACTCCCGGCACCACTCCTCGAACTCTCCCGCCAGGTCCGAGCGCGTGCGGCACATCGCCCAGCACACCCTCAGGTAGTCGGCGAGCTCGAGGGGATCCTTCGAGACCGCTGCGACGTAGTCGTTGAGCAGGTCGCCCCCGAACGCCCGCCGGTAGACGACGAACGTCCAGGGGCTTCCCTGCATCTCGATCTCGCGGCCCCAGATCGTCGCGCGCCGCATGCTACGCGCTCGGCACGGACGTGGTGGATCCGCCGGACTCGGCGGCCGGGTAGACCACATGGGTCTTGGACAGGGTGAAGTTGTCCGGGTCGTCCGCCTGGTAGATCGTGTAGTCCCAGACGTGCTCGCCGTTCCTGTCGACGCCGTACTCGGTGATCGACGCGTTCTCCGTGCGGAAGTCGACCGTCTCGCCGCGCGTGGCGTTGCTGTCCTCGTTCATCGAGGCCTCGCACCCGTAGACGAAGCGGCGGCGCTCGTACTGGTCGCCGTCTACGGTGAAGCACATGTCGAACCTCTCGGGCTTGGCGTTCTCGACGTGCACGAGGCCGCCGTTGGAGTCGATGCGCCACCCGAGCATGCGGGCGACCACCGCCTTCGGGAGGTTGGCGAGCTTCATCGTGCCGTCGCCGTTGTTCTCCTTCTTCAGGCGGTAGTACAGGCGGTCGTTCGCGTGCAGGTTGTTCGTCGAGACGTTCATCGTCCGGTTGTACTCGATGATGCTGTCGATCGAGATGCCGGCCCCCTCGTCGCTCTCGAAGAACAGCACGAGGTCCTTGAGGCCGAACGTCACCTTGTTCTCAGCGGTCGTCATTTCTTTCTCCTCACTCTTTGATTTCGGTTATCGCACCAGCTCGAAGTCCCATTCGACCCAGTAGATCCGGTGCTCGTCGTCGTAGCCCGCCGACGTGTCCCCCGCGGGGATTCCGGCGGCCCGGAGCGCGTCCGCGACGGCATCCTCGGCGGCGGCGGCGCGCGCGGCCGTGTAGAGCGTCACGCTCCACTGGTCGCGCACTGCGATCACCGCGCCGCCGGCCTTCAGCGACCGCGTCCCCTCGTGGCGGTAGACGAGCCTCGCTCCGGTCTCGACGGATGCCGGGTCGAACGCCTCGGCGGCCGTCGTGATTCCGGACGCGCGGCACGCCGCCGCGACGATTCCTCTCGTGTCAGCCATTCATCCTCCGTTCGAGGTCGTCGACTCCGGCCTGGGCGGCGTCGGCTATGTGCGGGTGCGCACGGGCCGGGTGCGGGCCTCCGTGGCCCTTCTCGAGCAGGTGCGTGAGGCCTGGCTTGGCCTTGTTGTGGATGCGGTACGCCTTCGCGCCCGGATCCTCGGCGTCGGGCTCCATCGCCCATCCCCTCGCGTACTTGCCGCTTCTCTCCGGGCTACCGGCGACGGCGGCGTCGAGGGTCACCTGCGCTGACGCCCTGACGTCTTCCTCGGAGGCGCGCTCCACGTCGCCCAGGTAGTCGGCGACCGCGGCGTAAATCTCGTCTCCGAGCTCTTCTAGCGTGCAGTCTCCGCCCATGGTCGCCTCCTCTAGGCCGACGGCGTCTCCTCGCCGGATCCGCCGTATCCGCCGGGCTCGGCCGTACGGTCTCCCCGGCGCACCGCCTTGAACGAGGCGAACTCGGAGCGCATGTCCACGTTGGAGACGGAGACGACGTCGTACACGGCGCCGTCCATCTCGATCTCGGCGCGGCTCGGACGCAGGGCCGCGAAGGCGGCCTGCCACGGAACCACGAACCACCACGTCTCCGTGGTGGCGGCCGAGCCGTCCGGCGCGGTCGATTCCGTGCCGGACTCCATGCGGGCCTGCGCGGCGCCCGACCAGACGGCCGAGCGCTCGCGCACCGGGTCCCCCATGTCGTCGTAGGTAACCGACACGGACCAGACGGTTATCACGGCGGTCATGTCGCCCGGGACGCGCGTGACGAGCACGGTCATGTCCCAGGGCATGCCCCACGAGCCGAACACCGAGCGCGGATTGAGGTGGTCGGCGCGGCCGACGGTGCGGCACTCGACCCCGCGCACGGTCACGGCCGCGTCGGACAGCGGCCCGGGGAACGTGTCGGGAAAGGCGAGCGTGTATGCGATCTCGGTGCCCGCCGGGACGTCGATGTCGGTCTTGTCGACGTGCTCGCCGGGGTTGACGAGCACGTTCTCGACCTCCACTCCGTTGACGAGCACCGTCTCGCCCCTCATTGCCGCCCCCACGGGCTGACGAACGCAACGCCGCCCTGCTGGATGCCGAGGGCGTCGTAGTCCTCCGGGTAGAGCTGCCACCCGACGCGCGTCGACGTGGCGTAGCTGTAGGTCTCCGAGAAGCCGTTGGCCTGGTGGGTGACCGACGACAGCGGCGCCGCTGCCGCCGCGCGGACGCGCCTGCCGACCATGTTGCAGCAGACCTCCTCCAGCGCGGCGGCCTTGGCGGCCGCGTCGATGCCGTATTCGCCCACCAGCTCGGCGAGCCTGCCGGACGCCTTTTCGAGCAGGGCCGTCACGCGCGAGCGCTCGGCCTGCCCGGCCACGGGCCCGAAGTACGTCTCGTACGCCTCGATGTCCGCGTACGGCTCAGCCATTTCGCTTCTCCTTCTCAGCCTCGGCCACCAGCGGCCTGCCGACCTTCTTCATGCCGGTGGCGTTTATCTCCTCGAAGCGGGCCTTGGAGCAGATGAACTCGTCGCCCACATAGCGGCGCAGGCCCGCCTTCCTGTCGTCGAACTGGCTAATGGTCACTGCCCTCATAGTCCGCCTCCTTTAGGCCTCGGGGGTCTCCTCGGCGCCGGACTCGCCCGCGTCCGCGGACTGGTTGATGCCGGCGATGTAGATCTTGTCCAGGTAGTCGCAGAACGGCGTGAGCGCGCTCACCGCGTAGGTCTGGAACGTCATGTTCTTGTAGGTCGTGTCGTGATGGATGCCGATGTAGCCGGTCTCGTCCTTGGTCTCGAAGTCGAAGCCCTCGGCCTGGGCGGCGTCCGCGTAGTAGAGGTGCAGGTTCTCGCGCGGCGTGGTGATGATCTTGCCCTTCGGCACGTCGCTGATCAGCACCATCGGGTACATCCCGAGGAAGTTCGAGATGTAGGTCATTCCGAACGCGTTCTGCGTGGTGATCTGCGCGGTGCCCAGGTAGGCGGCGAGGTCGACGGGGTTCGCGAAGTACAGCGGGCTCGCGTCGGTGTCCTCGAAGTCGAGCTCCATCTGCGCCCAGATGTTGGCGAGCGTGGCCTGCAGCGTGGTCGCGACGACCTCGCTTCCGCCGCCGAGCTTGATGCGGCCGGTGCCGGTCTTCAGGAAGTCCGTCATCTTGCCTCGGATGCCCTTCTGGATGTCCTTGATGAACTTCTTGTCGGTCTGGCGCACGGCCTCCTCGTAGCTGTTGGCGCTGATGGCCTCGAGCGTGGTCTCCTTGGCCCACTTGCCCCACGACAGCGACACGATGTGCTCTCCGGAGCGCGTGTACTTGGACAGGGGGATGTCCTCTGCCTCGCCGACGGTCCCGCTCTGGAGCGTGCCGGAGGTCTCGTAGTACTTCAGGGCCGTGTTCGGAGCGCGCCTGATCGGGTCGAAGATCCCGAGCAGCTGCACGAGCTTGCGCACGTCGTCCTCGAACGCGCGGACGAACTCGCGGTCGGCTACCTTGGCCGCAACGTCGGCGGACTTGATGGTGTTGGTTGCCATTTTCGGTTCCTCACTTTCTGTTTCTCGCGTAGTAATCTGCGTAGGCGGCGCGCCTCAGCGCGTCATCCTCGATGGCGTCTATGTCCGACAGCGTCATCGGCTGCGGCTTCCGGCTCCCGTTGTCCACGACCGCCGGGTACGCCTGCGACGCCTTGATGCTCTCGGCGAGCATCGACGCGTTCGCGGCGATCTCCTCGGGCGTGTCCCCGGTCATCCTCGCGAGCACCGCGGCGTCCACGCCGGCTTCGCTCGCGGCCCTGAGCACGGACAGCTCGCGGTTCGCCGCGGCAAGCGCCGCCTCCGCGTCGTCCGCGCGCCTGGCCTCGTCGATCGCGGCCTGCTTGGCAGCAGCGTTCTCGTCGGCCGTCGCCTTGAGATCCTTGAACTGCTTCTCCCAGTTGCGCGAGCGCGTCTTCCAGTACGCCGCGTCGTCGGCCTTGCCGTTCGGCTCGGTTCCAGCCGCGCCGTTCGGCTCGGCCTGATTCGGCGGCTCCTGGGTCGCCTGCTGGGCGGCCTGCGCCGGCTCCGTCTGCAGGGTGGGATCGTTCTGTTCGGACATGTCGGCTCCTTCCCGCGCCCTTCGGCGCTTCGTCTCGGGCCCTTCGGCCCCTGGTCTCGCCCTGTTCAGGGCCATGAAAAAACCGCCCGGAGGCGGTTGATCCATCTCAATGAAAAGGTCTCAGGACACGCTTCGTATCAGCTCGCACACCCTCTCGGCGCTGCGCCCGTCGCACGCGCCGGCGGTCAGCTCCCTGCACGCGAGGTCGACCGCCCGCAGCCCGTTCCTCGCCGCCTCGCGCAGATCCTCGAGCAGCAGCTCCTCGCGGCCCTCGACGCGCAGGTGGCGCGACGAGTACTCGAACGGGTACGAGTAGTACATGCCGCGCCGCGGCAGGTATGCCCTCATGTCGTCGGTGGCGAGCACGACGGGTATCCCCAGCAGGTACGCGTCGAACATGATCGAGCTGTAGTCGGTGAGCACCGCCGCGCTGCCGATGAGGTGGGGCGCGGTGGGCTCGTCCGGCTCCGCCTCGGCCACCCGGTCGAGCTCGGCTCCGACGATCGGCTCGCGCATGAAGTAGTGCCGCTTCACCACGATCCGCTCGTCATCGGAAAGAAGGCCGTCGAGCCTCGCCCAGTCGATGCGCGGGAGCCACCCGTACCCGCTGCGGAACGTCGGCGCGTACAGGTACGTCCTGGCGTCCGGCGGATCGGGGCGGTGCCGGAGGTAGGCGTCCGTGCGCGGCATGCCGAGCGGCAGCACGCGATCCACCGGTATGCCGAACTGCCGCGCCACTATCGGGATCCCCGCCTTGCTGGTGGCTATGGCGTAGTCGATCTGCCTCGCGGCGTCCGCGTCGAACCAGGAGTTATCCTCCTCGTCGGCGCAGTACAGCTTGCCCCCGGTCAGCCCGTGGCCGATGTTGATGCTCGTGCACCGCGCCTTGCCCTCTATTGGCACCGGCGGGCAGTCGCACACAACAGCGGCGAACCCATCGCGCTCGGCGGCCGCCATCGACTCCCGGCCGAGCCTGAACTCCTTCTCGCCGCCGTAGGCGTCCCACACGGCCGTGAGGTTCTCGCACCGGCCAAGCGGGAGCTGCGAGACGAACAGGACGCTCATACCACCATCTCCATCACGTGCCCGCACTCGACGCGGGTGTCCGCGAACACCTTGATGCCCGCCTCGCGGCAGGCGCGGCAGAACCAGTAGTCCTCGGATATGTACGCCCCCGTGCCGTAGTCCTCGTAGCTGAACCACGGCTTCCCGATGCGGCCGAACACGTCGGTCCTGACGAGCGCGCACCCGAGCCCGCCGCGATTGACGGGCACGGCCGTCTCGCCCAGGTTCGCGAGCTCCCGGAGCTCGTGGACGTGGTAGGGGTCGCCGCTCGGCCTCTCGACGGTCGTCTGCGTCCTGTGTCCCCTCCTCACGTAGTAGCCCAGGCACACGTCGACGTCGTCGGACAGCATGAGATCCAGGGCCCGGGGAGGCGGGACCGTGTCGCTGTCGACCATGAGCACGTGGGAGTGGCCGTCGTCAATGGCGGTCTGGGCGATGGTCGTCCTCGCCTTCTTGCAGTCGTAGCCCTTAACGAACGCGAGGTCTACGCGCCCGCGCGTCATTCGGCCGATCGTCCACAGCGCCGAGAAGACCTCGGTCTTCACGCTCTCGAACGTCGGCACCGCGATCAGGATGCTCATTCGCGCCCCTTCAGAACCCCGTCCCACGTCAGCCTCTCGGCTGCGAGGTATTCCGGCCTGTTCGTCCACTTCGGCACGCCCGCGTAGTGGACGATCCTGCTCTCCTCGTGCGGGATGACCCACGGGCAGTCGTTGTACATGGCGGGCAGCTGGGCGATATAGCCCTGGCACAGGAACGAGAACACGTCCTGCTCCACCCAGTTGAAGAAATGGCGGTTGAGCACGTCGATAGCCTCGTCGGCCTTGCCGGTCTCCCGCAGGCGCTTGAGGTTGTAGAGGCACACGCCGATGTTGCAGTACTCGAAGCCGTTCGTCGCGCGCCACTTCTCCAGCGTGGCGGCGAAGTAGTTGTCCCCGAGCGGCACATCCCAGATGCCGTCCACGTCGTCGACGCAGATGGTGTCGACGTCGAGCGACAGGATCACGTCGTGCTCGGGGAACTCGTGGCACAGAGCGGCGCGCATGAGCGCGAAGTACGTGAAGTAGCTCTTCATGTTCGCGCTCCCCGGAGGGAAGTACTCCTGCCCGCTCACATTGCGCGTCTTGACGCACTTCGGCAGCTCGAACGGGAATTCGTCGTCCTCGATGAGCAGCCACACCTCGTCGACGCTACTGTGCTTCAGGAGAGACTTCACGGCCGGAACCATCATCGGGTAGAGGTTCCTGCTTCCGGTGTACACCGCGACCTTCTTCGCCTGGGATCCCGCCATAACGGCCTCCTAACAAAAAGGCCGCCCCGAAGGCGGCCCGCTTCCGACTTTCATTTTTCGAGAATTATTAACGTCTCACTTACATCGCATAGTCCTGTTCGATCGACTTGGTCGGGGCGGCGGGAGTTGAACCCGCACGGGAATTCCCACCGGTTCCTGAGACCGGCGCGTCTGCCTATTCCGCCACGCCCCGTTTGTGCTATACTTGGTCTAGCGCCGATATTCGCCCGGGCGTAGGCCGGGGTCGAGAGTATCGGCGCAAGTCTTCATATCACTATTTCGCTCCCATCCCAGTTCAGAATGGTCACCGACCCTCTTCCAATCACATTGTTCTGAATCGCCTCTTCGGCTTTAATAGCCGCATCTTCGATTTCAATCGTTCCGAGGGAAAGGTCGACAACTACCGCATCTGCCTTCTCGGATGCGTCCTTGATTCTCTGATAGATCTTTCCTCTTTTATCCGATTCGATTCTTTTGAAATCGGAGGCTATGCCGTCAATCAGGGCGTCAGCATGCTTACCTCCTCCAGACTCCGAGAGAAACACGATTTCGTGTCCGTTGCGCGACATTCTTTCTGCCGCGATAAGCTCCTTTGCCTGTGGCTTGGCTCGGAATTCGGCATCGATTTGACCTCGTGACGAAAACGATTCGATATACGCGCCCATGGTCGCTCGATAATTAGCCTCGCTTTCGTCCTGCTTGAAAAACCTCCAGGTCTCGTTAATCCTTTTCGCAGTCTCTCGCTCTTGGTTCTTATACGCCTCAATTGCTCTACGTTTTTCGTCGCCGTCGCCGCCGGTAAACAAGATATTTCTATTGTTTCCTCCGCCGCCAGAACCGCCGTTCCTGACGGCCCTGCGGGCGGCGTTCTCGCGGGCGCGGCTGTGGGCGAAGGTCTTGCCGCTCTCGGCGTATTGCTCGTAGAGCTCGGCGGGATCCCAGTCGTCGGGGATCTCGCCGTCGATGCCCTCGGCCCTGATGCGGCCTTTCCGATCCTTGAACGCCACGGCCAGGCCGCAGGAGCAATGCGCGTGGAAGCCGTCGTCGGCGTGCGCCGCGGACGAGCTGCTGAACGCGAACCCCCTGCTCGACTGCATCTGGCAGAACTCGCAGGAATCCGGGCCCGCGACCCTCGCGTAGCCGACCCTCGCCTCGTCGTGCTCGACGTTTCGCGCGATCGTGCTGCGCGCCTGCTGCTTGACGTACTTGTCCACCGCGCCCTCGAGCAGGGCCAGGGCCTTTGCCGGGTCGCGATCCATCATCCCTCCTCGAAGAGGTGCCCCATGGCGTAGCGCACCTTCGCGCGCACCGCCCCGGGATCCACCGGAGGGGCGAGCTCGGCGGCGTATTCCCCGCCCAGGGCGTCGCGCCTCTCGGCCTCGTAGTACTCCGCGGCCGCAAGGGCCGCCAGGTTGCCGTATTTCTCCACGATCGCCGGCACGACCGCCAGGAGCCTCCGCTTGCACTCGTCGGGGTTCGCCGTGTCGAGCCTGGCGTACTCGGCGCGCAGCTCGCGGCGGGCCATGGCCGAGGCGGCCTCGGTGGCCGCGACCATGTCGCGGTACCTACTCGCCCCCATCTCCGCCGTCCTCGACGTCCATGGAAGAGAGCATCTCGAGCGCCGATGCGCGCGACCTCTCGCCCCTCACCTTCGACGCCATGCGCTCGGCGGCCTCGAAGTCGTAGCCCTGCATCGTCCAGAAGTCCGCCGTGTAGGGGAACTCCGGGACGATCGAGGCGAATTTCGTGGCCGCGTCCGCGCTCTCGGCCAGGCCGTAGAAGCGCGTCGAGGCGAATCTCGCCGTGACGCTCTTCTGGAAGTCGCTCAGCTCGTCGATCGACGTGCCCCCCGCCACCGCCATCGCCATGAGCGCGACGTTCCGCAGGCTCTCCGCGTTCGATGTGTTGAGGTTGCGGGCCTTGGTGCACACGCTCTCGCGCGCCGCCTCGATGGCCTCGGCGCTCGTCGGCTGGTCGTGGATGATCCCCATGACGTCGGCCGGCACCCTCGCCGCGCCTGCCGCGAGCATCGCGTAGGCTCGGAGCTGCTCGACGTAGGGCTGCGGCGAGGCCGCGGCGAACTGGCCGAGCCTCGGCGGCTCCCCCTCGTCGTTGAGCGCCGCGATGAGCATCGCCCCAATCGAGGTGTCCCACTTCGCCGACGGGTCGTTGGCGAGCTTGTGGAACGTGGCCTCGTTGAGGCCCACCATCCATTTCTGGGGCGCGGCGTAGAACGCCGCCGAGACCGCCATGTCCTGCAGCGTCCTGAGCACGTCCTCGGTGTAGGCCATCACCGCCCCGCTGATCCGGCTCTGGCCGAGCGGGTTGTCCCCGTCGGCCTCGAAGCGGAACGCCTCCATCATCGGCCGGCCCATCGGCGTCGGCGAGGTCGTGGCGCGCCATGTCACGGCGTCGGCGGCCTCGAACACGGTGACGAGGCCCTCCTCGTGCATGTTGACGCGCACCGGAACCGCGACGCGGGGCGACCACTCGGTGCGGCGCATGTCTGCGATGACGAGCCCGCACTCCAGGCGGTCGTGCCACATGTCCCAGATCATCGCGCAGTTCTCGGCGGAGTGAAACCTCACGGCCACCCTGCCGTCGGTGCCCTTGCCGACGGTCACGGCCATGCAGCCGTGGACCAGCTCGGAGGGGAGGAACCGCGTGTAGTTGGCCGCGACCGCGTTGTCGCGGAGCACGAGCGCGAGGGACTCGTCCGTCTCGCCGCCGTCGAACTCGAAGCCCTCGAAGCGGCTGCGCTCGCTCACGGCCTCCACGACGAGGCGCGGCCAGTCACATGCGACCCTGATCTGGTCCCTGACCTCCTCGGGGATGGTCGAGACGCCGATGTCGTCCGGCCTGACGTCCCCCTCGAAGAACCTCCGCCGGGTGGCGTTGCGCCCTCCTGGGCCGTTGACGCGGTTGAACACGTCGAGGAGCGCCTCGACCGTGGTCTTCCGGCCCTTGTCGAGCCCTTCTGCGTTGGCGATTCCAGAAATCGTGATCATCCCACCATCTCCCCTTGCATCGGGTTCCTCTTGGTCGTCATGGCCGCCCAGGCGGCATCCGCCGCGGACTCCACGGCGTAGGAGTCTCCCCCGAAGCCGTAGCCGTCCGCGCCGATCTTCCTCCTCACCGCCCCGTGCGCCGAGGCATCGAGCGTCTGGTCCGGGTAGTGCGTCAGCCTCCGGGCGTTCACGAGCTGCACGAGCGCCGTCGCTGCCGCGACGACCTCCGTCGCTGACATCACCCTCAGGGCCTTCTTCGGCATGCCGGCCCGGCGGAGCTCGTCGTGCAGCGCCTGGGCGCCCGCCCTGCCGTCGATGGCGACGGAGGCGATCCTGTCCTTGCGGGCGACGAGCCAGTCGACCAGCCATCCGAGGCCGCCGAAGGTCTCGTCGTCGAAGACGAGCTCGACGTGCACGTGCTCGCGCCCGCGGCCGCCGCGGCACAGGGCCGCGATCGACACGCGGACGGAGGCTCCGTCCGGGTCGAACTTCACACCCGCGGCGAGCTTTGATATCGCGCCGTCATCCGGGAAGAGAGGCGCGACGTCGAACGTGTCGTCGCCCCTTTCCTTCGTTGCGCCGGCGTCCCACTTCGCCTGGTCGATGGCGAACGGCGTCACGGACTGCGGCCAGTAGCACAGGCGCTCGATCGCGAACTTGTCGCGGCTGAGCTTCACCAGCTCCCTCTCGACCGACGACAGCAGGAGAGACCTGCCAAGGGACGGGTTCGTCTCGAACCATCGCCGGCGGTCGGCAACGTCGCCGATCTCGTCGACGCTCCACTCGTGCCAGGAGTACCCCGGCTCGCCGTCGATGGCGTTGCGGCGGTTGCGGCCGAAGACCTCCGCCGTGAAGCCGGCCTCGGAGGGCGGCGTGCCGATGTAGACCTCCTGCGGGTTCCCGCTCGGCGCCGCCGACTGGTTCGGCAGGGCGGCCGAGATCTGGTCGTCGGAGAGGAACTGCGCCTCGTCGTAGATGTTGATGTCGACGGTCGAGCCGCGTCCCGAGCCCGTCGAGCGGGCTGCGAAGCGGATCGACCCGCCGTTCTTGAGCTCGATGGCCTCGTGGCCGTTCTTGAACGAGAACGACTTCACCAGGCGGTGGAGCTCCGGGTACGGCCACTCCTCCTCGGGCACCTTCGGGTTCCCGAAGATGTCGACGAGGATCATGAAGACCTCGAGCGTCGAGTCCACGCGGTGCGCCGAGTAGCGCACGGTCATCCCGAGCACCGCCGCGACGAAGAACATGTAGGTCACCGTGACGGCCTTGGTCTTGCCGTTCTGCCGCGGGACGACCAGGCCGCACGTCGGGCAGGCCCACAGCCCTCCCGGGCCCCTCGACAGCCAGCAGATGAGGATGTCCTCCTGCCAGTCGTAGAGGTCTACCACGTAGGCTCGGCCGAGCTCGACGGCCGCCTCGCCCATCTCGGAGTCGGCCCCGGCCGGGGCCACCCTAATTCGCGGCGGCGTCTCGAGGGCGGGCGAATCTGCTACTGATGACAAGGAACGGGTTCGCCTCCTCGACGGCCTTCTGCGGCTCGCGCCGCTCGTCCTTCTTCTCGATCGCGTCGATCTCCGAGAGCGTCTCGCGGTACTCCCTCGACAGCGACGGCAGCTCCTTCGAGCCCGCGCTGCGAAGCATCGACCGCTGCACGCTCGCCAGCTCCCTCAATAGGACCAGGCGGCTTTTCTGCGGATCGTCGGCGGCCTCGATGGCCTTCTGCGGCGGGCTCGCGGATCCGTCCGGCTCTATCCCGAGACGGAGAATCGCCCGGTGGACCGTCGTTTTCGAGACGCCGAGCGTCTCGGCGAGCTCCCGCTCGCTCATCTCGGCCCGGTGGTTCGCGATGAACTCCTCCGCCGCCCTGTTGATCTTCTTTTCTGGCACCTAGGACCACCCTCCAGGAGGCTTCGGGGAGGTATCGTGGCTCCCGCCGCCGGTACCCATCCGGGCCGGGGAGGGGATGCCCCCCACCCCCGCCCGCCGTCTCTCGCAGCCGCCAATCCGCCGGGACGCCCGCCCTACCAGCTCCGCGAGGTGTTCGGCCGGGACCTCGATTCGGCCCTGGGCGCGAACGCGCCGCGCGGAAGCACGCGGGGGCCTTTCCGAAGATTGCATGCCCGGTGGACGAGATGGCAGTTGCCGATGTCCTGCGGGTCGCCGCCGAGCGCGACAGGGATTTCCTCGTCGATCTCGACGCTTTGCGGATGCGGCGTTTTCAGCGTGTGGTCGAGGGGGCGCAGGCACAGCCAGCAGACGTCGCCCCCCTCTCGCGCGGCGAGGCGGCGTCTCATCGCCTCGCGCCTGCGGAAGTTTCCGCGCTTTCCCACGGTTTTTCCTTCCAGACGGCGGAAGGCCGCCGAGATCTCGTCCCGGCGGCCTCCCCGCAGCTTCACCGCATAGCACGATACCACGTTTAGGACTGACATTCACTGACATGTTTTGGAATTCCGGAAAATTCCTCCGATCGCCCCCGTCTGCCCTTGAACTAGGTGTTCAATGCCGGAGGGCCCTCCTGCGAACGGCGTCCGCCCCGGTGACCCCGCGAATCCGCCATGGCGCGCCCCCGATTTCTTCCCCCCGCTTTCCCCCCGCTCTCATTTTGTGTTACAATGTCGTACCTAGAAAGGAGAAAGGAAGGGGCCATGAACGCAACAGCCACGATCCGCATGGAGGACTATGAGAAGAGGGCGCTCACCGAGTTGGCGGAGTTCCACGGGATGAGCTTCTCCGAGTGGGCCCGCAAGGTTCTGTGCGAGGCCTGGGAGGACGCCATGGACTACGAGATCGCCGTCAAGGCGCACGAGGAGTTCATGAAGAACCCGGTGACGCATTCCCTCGAGGATCTGATGAAGGAGGACGGGCTCCTATGAGCTGGAAGGTCGACTTCTCTCCGAAGGCGGAGAAGCAGGTCAAGAAGCTGGACGCGGCACAGAGGGAGGCCATATACCGGTGGCTGTACAAGAACATAGACGGCTGCGAGAACCCTCGCGCGTTCGGCCATGCCCTGACGGGCAACCTGGGCGGGCTGTGGCGCTACCGCGTCGGCAAGTACCGCGTGATCTGCGAGCTGCAAGACGACAGGCTCGTCGTGCTCGCCCTCGAGGTCGGCCACAGGAGCCAGGTCTACGACCGCTAGAGCGCCGGGGGCAGCGGGTCGCGCTCGGTGGCGGGCATGAGGTCGTAGAGCTCGCAGAGCGAGACCTCGCGGATGCGGTACATCTGGCGCACATCGAACCCCATCGCCTCGGCCACGGCGCGCCAGCTCTCGCCCACGAGGTAGTGTCTGATGAGCGCCGACCGGCCGATCTCGTCAGACAGCCCGTCCAGGCACGCGCGCGCCCGCCTGCGCTCGCGCAGGAAGGCGTCGAGCTCGGCGAGGGCGGAGTCGATGGCCTCGAACAGCTCGTCGGCCACCTTGGCGGCGCGGTCCGTCCTGGGCGAGCGCGAGACCCTCTCGCGCGTGTAGTCGATCGCGCCGACGCCCTCGGCGCGCGCACGCAGCTCCGAGACCTCCGCCTCGAGCCTGCGCGCCCTCGTGCCGGCGTCGCGCACGCGCCCCAGCCACGCCGCCGCCTGCCCGATCCGGTACCGCCTGTACTCCTCGTCCATGAGGCCTCCCCTTCGCACGCGCGGGGGCGGCGCCGATGATGGCGTCGCCCCGCATGTCGGATCCGCAACGGTGAAACTGCGCAATCGCCGCCGCTAGAACAGCCTGGCCTGCCCCCGCTCCTCGTCCAGCCTCCTGCGCCGCGACTCCACGTGGTGCCGCGAGTCGTAGCGCAGGTGGCACGGCGCGCAAAGCGCGCGCAGGTTCTCGCGCCGTCAGTCCGCCGGGTCGTGGTTGACGTGCGAGACGGTGAGAGTCCTCTTGTGCGTGTCGAACTCCTCACCCGGCCTGCGGCACTGGGCGCCGCACTCCTCGCACCTCCACCCCGCCGACTCCTTGACCGCCAGCGCGATCTCCTTCCAGTCGTCCGCGTAGTCGCTCCAATCAACCGGCATCGTCAACCTCGATTCCCAGCCTCTCTGCCCGCACGATGAGGTCGGCGCCGTGCGCGACGTTCACGGTGTAATCGCGGTTAATGATCCCGTCTATGAATCCGGCCATGTCGCGCACGAGGGCTTCCAGCTCCTTTATGCGCTCGTCGGCCTCTGCCATCTCCTCGGCCAACAGACTCTCGAACTCTTCGTTTACGCATGTCTCCATAAAATTGAGGCTGTATGAGCGCGACTTCGAGAACTTGCCGTTGGTCAGGAGTGACAGCAGTGCATCCATCTTGGCCTCGTACTCGCCATCTCCCAACGTGGCGTTTATAGCCTGCTCGGCGGTGATGGTTCCGCCCCATATAGCCATGCCGCCTTTATCCCACGTCTCGATATACACTCGCTTTCTAGGCTCAACGAGAACCGTGAACAACTCGCCCCTCACGCTATCGTCCATCGTGTACTCGATGCCGCACTCGTTAAGCATCCTGCGCAGCTCGTCGGTCTGATTCATCTCATCGCCTCCCTTGGCACGCCGTAAACCATCATCCACTCGTCAGGAAGGCTGCCGTCCTCGAACGCGATGTTCGGGTATAGCCTGGAACCCTCCTCTATGAAGCGCAGGCCGCCATCTGTTTTATATTCGAACGTCAACCCGGATGTAACGCCGAGGGTCTTGCACAAGTAGCAGAAGTCGCGATCTTTCCATACTTTCGTCACCGTTATGAAGCCGCGCCGCACGTCATGGAACCGCACCCCTAAATACGGGTGCCGCCATATACGCTTGCGCTCAGACCAGCTTTTGAGATTATTGCTATACCGGTGCCTCATCGCTCGGCCTCCTCGGCTCTCGTATTCCATGCGTCGATAGCCTCCTGCTCCGAGTTGTAAGAAGCGTACTCATAAGGGCATCCGGCGTTTATCGCCTTTGCCCTGTCAACATGGTCGATATGCCACGAGTTATCGACTTCGAGCCAATCAGGGTATTCGTACTCGTTTGCCTTGACCTCGCCTCCGCACCAAGGGCAGCTCTTTATCTCGCTCATCGCTCGACCTCCCCCCCCTCGAGTCTCTTCCCATATGAGCAGTACCCATCCCTATTTGCGAAGAACGCAAAGTGTGTGCAGAAATCGAGACAGACTCCGTCTGTGGCTTCCAGCACGATGAAGTGCGAGCATTCCCCGCACCTCACAACATCGTAGACGCCTACGCTATCCGTGCGGGTGTACTGCAACCTCTTATCATCGAAAACCGTCTCGGTCGAAAGCCTCATGACGTGCGGCCGCCCGTCGCCCAGCACCTCACACACCTTCGCGGCGACCGTGATCGCAAACCTTCGGGTGAGCGCCCGCATGAACCCTTCATCCTTCGCGAGGCGGTCTATGTACGACTCCCTCACATCAAATCGATCGCCCATGATTAAACCTCGATTCCTAGATCCTTCATGCGCCTTTCGATGTATCCCGGGAAAACGCATGGCCTACCTTCCTCGCAGACGTCATGAGCGGGACACGCGCCGCACGACCCCTTGCTGAATATGAAACCGCGCATATCCCTCACCAGCGATTCCAATTCGTCGATGTGCCATTTGAGACCGTCAACCTCGGCCTGCAGGCAGTCGGCCCTCAGCGTCTCGGCCTGCAAGGACGCCATCGCCGCCGCATACCGGGCCTCCGATTCCTCTCTCGCCTTCAGGATCTTCCGGCACCTGGCCTTCCACTCATTCTCGGTGCCGCCCTCCGGGACATATCTCCGCTGCTGCTCGGTGCCGTCGTCAAGCCTCTTGACCATGACGAGCACGCGCGGCCACCTCTGCCAATTCTGCGCATCAACATGGAACCGGCTCATAGCACGCCCGCCAATCTGGGGGCGTCGACCTCCGGGCCCTGGCCGCTGCGCGCCAGGCTCGCGCGCATCATGCAGAAGAGGAGCTCGGAGGCCGGCCTCCTCCGTGCCAGCCAGTCTGCCCTGAACGGCTCGTTGACCATGAAGAACCCGGCCTTCCCGCGGCGGGATCCGTAGAGAAGGCACGACGCCAGGCGCGTCTTGGCGTAGAGCGCCTCGTCCTCGTGGACCGCCTGCTTGTACGGCTCCCACATCTCGACCGGCATCACCAGCCAGTTGTCGTCGCCCTCGAACGTGAGGCCGTGCCCGCTTTTCAGGTCGGCCACGCAGCTCTTGACCTCGTAGAAGGAGAACCTCCCGCGCTCGATGTGCGGCCCGTCGGTGTACGTCGGCCCGCCGAGGGGCTCGAACGACACGAAGTCGACGCGGCTCTCGTGATCGGTGTACCGGTCGAGCCAAACCTCGGCCGCCCAGTAGTTGTACCTGCCCTTCACGGTGAGCACCTTCTCGGCCAGCTCTCGCGAGAGCGTCTCGGTGACCTCCTTGCGGCCCATCCCCTCGAGCAGAGGCTTCGGAAGCTCATCTATCATCTTTCCTCGATTCTCGACCAGTCTCCGTCGGCCGGCCTCCATAGGTGCAGCACGTTCTCACGCCTGTCTTTCCCGTAGCCCACGCCGTGGAGGTAACGGGACTCCTTGGGATGGATCTGCACGACCTCTTCCTCGGCGTCCCAGAAGATGTCCTTGACGCGACACATGTCCTCCCACGTCGGCATCTTGCGCCGGTTCGCATGGGAGACCGACACGTGCTCCCAGCCGTCCTCCTTCGAGCACCAGACCACGCTCCCGGTGAAGCCCGTCGGGAGGTCTATCCTCGCCGCGAACGCCCCCGGCCAGAGCCACGGTTTAACGGCGCAGATGCGTATGTTGGATACAACGTCCTCATAACTCCTCATCGGTACTGCCTCTCGATCACGATGATAGTTGCGGCGACTATTGCCCCGCCGATAACCAAGCCGATCAGGAACTTCATTCGTTTGCCTCCTCGCTCTCGACGACGAGCTGACCGTGGCCGATGTTCAGGATCACGCGCCTCACGACCCTGTCGCCGTCGAAGAACAGCAGGTCGGCCATGTTGTCCTCGTCCCGGTAATCCACGTCGATGACGCCGTCCCATTCCTGCAAGACGTCGCCGTCGAAACTGTAGAGCACGATATGCCTCGGCACGCCGTACCCGTACTCGCTGTCCAACTTCTGGCCGAGCCTCGCGCACGACGAGCAGCCGTACGAGCCGATTACGAGCGCGGCCATGAGGCAGACCGCCGCGATGATGGCGATGACTCTTCCCCTCATTCCACGACCTCCCAGTGCTCGCGGAGCTCCTCCGGCGTCACCGCCAGCAGCTTCCTCTCCGACCTCAGCGACCGGAGAATCCACCAGCCCCCGTCCTCGCACACGACGCGGTACATCGCTTCCGAGTGCCTCGATCTCACGATCCTCCCGCTCATGCCGCCTCGCCCCCGTCCCTCAGGTGCTTGCCGGCGTAGCCGTCGAGCGTGAGCTCCACGCCGCAGAACGGGCAGCAGCTGATCGACACGGCGTCCTCGATCACCCCGTGCTCGAAGGCCAAGGCCCACCCGTCGCCGTTCTCGACGATCTGGATCATGATCTCGCCGCTCCACGTCCCTTCGAACTTGTCGCACACGTGCCTTTGCATTCCTCCTCCTTCGGTTCCGTCTCCTTCGGGTTCAGCGGGCATCCGACGCACACGCTGTAGGGGCACTCGAGAACGTCGCGGCGACCGCAGGCGTTCTCGTAGCCGCACAGCGCGCCGCGCCTTCGCCTGATCCCCTCGTCGCACTGGACCATCACGGCTTCTCCCTCCTCTCCCGGCATCCGTCCGGGGTCTCCGGGACGTAGCCCTTCCTCCATCCCGTGGCCTCGCACCGCACGAGGTCGAGGCCGTCGTCGCGGCAGTAGGTGTGCGGCCGCGCGCATCCGTCGCACGCCCTCACCGCCTCCTCACCTCCTTCACCTCCGCGCCGCAGCGCGGGCAGAACTTCGGGGCCTGCCCCATGGCGGTCCTCTTCCCGCAGGAGCTGCAAAGGTGCACCTCGGCGCAGATGTTCACGTACTTGACCACCTTGGTCGTGCACTTCCCGGCCGGCAGGTACGACACCTCGCCCTTGGGGCCGGAGACCGTGACCCAGTGCGGGTACTCGCCCTCCTCGGTGGCCGACAGCCGGTCGACGATCCTCTTGCTCACGACACCCTCCTTCCCGACCCGAACGGCGCCAGGCACGCGAGGAGGTCGAAGATCCTCTCCGGCGCGGCCGCGTGCGGGTCGCCGCCGTCGAGCTCCCACTCGTGGCGCTGCGGTCCGGTGCAGAAGAACGTCGCCTTGCGCGCGGCGCGCTCGGCCCGGATCCCCGCCCCGCACACCGGGCAGGCGCGGTCGACGCGCTCGCCGTCCTCCGGGGCGTCGGAGAGGAGGAACCGCTCCGCCTTCGACCGGTACAGGTCGTCCATCAGCCGGCTGTTCGGAATGATCCTCTCCGCCTGCACCGTGAAGTCGTGGTTCCTGTCCGCCGTGCAGAAGAACTCGGCCTTGCCGTTCTCGACCGAGTAGCCCACGGCCGCGCCGCAGACCACGCACCTCGTCGTTATCGAGCCAGCGAGCATCGTCATTGCCTTTCTCCTTTCATCCTCCCGACTATCCGGCCGATGATGGACTCGACCGGCTCGTCGTCCCCTTCGCGCGCGCGTGTGGGGAGCCCGGAGGAAGAAGGATGTTCTTTCAGACATCCTTCTTCCTTCCTTCCTTCTTTTCTTTCTTTGGACGGTAGTGCTACGGTAGTCGGCTCCCGTACAGCTACGGTAGGGCTACCGTAGTAGAGCGCTACCGCCGGTTCTTTACGTATGGCATCGCAATGGTCCGAGCATCGCCTCTTGACCCTCGCGCGGCCCTCCAGGCCGTTGTCCGGCTTGTGCACCCACGGCGGGCGCGGCCACCGCGACGGCGTCGGCTTGTTGATGGTCTGGTAGAAGAAGAAGTTCGTCACCGCTATGTACGCCCTGCCGTCCTGGTCGTCCATCCACACCCTCAGGCAGTCGACGGCGCGCAGCTCGTCTATGAGGCGGCAGACGTCCTCGTCGGTGAGCTCGTCGCCCATGCACGCCACCTTGCGCCGGATCATCGAGGGGTCGAGCGGTAGTATTCCGTCGTCGTCCGCGATCTCCCAGAGCAGGATGAAGAGCAGGACGGCCGAGTGCGAGCAGCGCGCCAGCGTCATCGAGTCGAGTATCGACTGGTTGATCATCCTGTTCCTCATCGCGCATCGCCCCCGCCCTCCGGGCGCGGCCCCATGGCGCGGTTCGCCCTCGCGAGCACCTCGGCCATGGCGTCCGCCGCGGCGTCGTCGGCGCCGGGCAGCACGTGCGCGTAGGTGTCGAGCGTGATCGCCGCGCTCGAGTGCCCCAGGCGCCGCTGCAGCACCTTGATGTCCACACCCTCGCGCAAAAGGTGCGTGGCGTGCGTGTGGCGCAGCGTGTGGTATGTGCAGCGCCCCTCGACCCCCGCCTCGTCCTTGAGGGCCTTGAACCCCCTCGAGACGGCCTGGGGGGCCGTGTGCGAGCCGTTCAGGCTCACGACGGGCGTGGATGCCGTCTGCGTCGCGCCGAGCTCTGCCAGCGCGTCTCGCTGGACCACGCTCCAGCGCTCGAGCCATGCCCACGTGCCGTCGTCCAGGCGCAACGTCCTCGCCCCCGCCCGGCTCTTGGGATCCTTGAGCACCAGGCCGCCGCCCGCCTTGGCGACGGCCACGCGGGACACGTGCAGGCTGCGGCTCGCGGGGTCGATGTCGCCCCATTGCAGGCCGCAGGCCTCCGCGCGCCTCAGGCCCGTGCCGAGCGCCAGGCGGGATGCGACGGCCGCGATGTCCCACCTGCCGTCGATGGCCTTCGCGAGCCGGGCGAGGTCGGCGTCGTCGAGCGACGCGGCCTCCTTGCGGTCGGCCCGCGGCCTTATCTCCTTGACGGCCGGGTTCTCCGCCATATATCCGTAGTCCCTCGCCTTCGAGAGGGCCCCCTGCAGGAAGGCGTGCACGCACCTCAGCGTCGAGAGCTCAACCGGCCCGTCCCCCACGCCTCCGCGCCTGCGCACGTCCGCGAGCATACGCTCCACGTGCGCGGGCCGCAGGTCCATGAGGCGAAGCCTGCCGATCCTCGGGCAGATGTAGCGGTCGGCGTAGGTGCGGTAGGTCGGGATCGACGCGGGCGAGGCCTTGAGCGCCTCGAGCATGTCTATGTAGTCGTCGAGCCACTCGCTCAGGCGCATCGCGCCGCCGTCGCCGGCCGAGCCCTCGCCCCCGGCCCCGCGGGCGCGCCGCTCGAAGTCCTCGGCGAGCCTCCTGGCGTCGCGCTCGGGGAGCGTGCCCGGGTAGGTCTCCTGCGCGCGCCGGCGGCGGCCCGTCGCGGGGTCGCTGCCGAGGCTCGCGCGGGCCTCCCAGTTGCCGGATCTGTTGCGCCTGAGGGTCGCCACGGCGTCACTCCCCGCCGCCATCGCCGCCGCCCGCCTCATGCCTTTCGAGGATGTCGCGCGACGTGCGGGCCGCGTCGGCCTCGATGTCGGACGGCACGTAGCCCAGGCGAACGAACTCGTCGTACATGCCGAGCCATCTCCGCATAGCGGCGTCATTCCATATCGAGCCGCTCTCCAGCGTGGAGAGGCTCGTGCTCGATCCATCGAAGGCGATGGCGAGGCAGGTGGTGCGGAAGTCGCGCGGCAGGCCGTCAGGGTTGCCCTCGAGAGCGAGAGCCTCCCATCGCCCGGCGAAGGCGTCGACGATGTGCCTCTGCACCCAGGGGTTGAGCCGCGCGCACCCGTCGATGCCCGAGATCTCGTCTATGAGCCACTCGCGCCGCGCGGCGGCGGCGTCCTCCCAGGCCTCGCGGCGCTCGCGGTCGGCCCTCTGCTCGTCGGTCTCCTCCACCTGTCCCTTGTGGTTCTCGGGCTTGACGCAGAACCAGTGCGTGTACCCGTCGGACGGGTCGACCGAGGCGGAGAAGCCGTCGCACCCGCACCCGTTCTTGCCGATGGCCTTGTACCCGTCCCAGTTCGTGTAATCGGAGCCGTACTCCATCTCGCGCCACTCGTCCCAGTCGACGAGCGCCGCTCCGGCCTTCTCGATGGCGTCGAAAGACTCCTCGGCGCGCTTTGCCGCGTGCCTGCGCGCGTAGATCCTGTCGCGCTCGCACACGAACTTCGCGCGGTCGCCGTTCTCGACGGCGTGGAGCAGCGCGGCAACGTCGTCCTCCGAGTCCGACACCGCCTCGATCGCGCGGGCGTCCTCGAAGCTCATCTGCCACTTGGGCTTGTTCCTGACGGCGTTCTGGGCCCTCGCCTTCTCCTCGCGCTCGCGCAGGCGCGCCACGAGGGTTCCCATGGCCTCGGCGTCCTCGACGCTCGCGCCGGAGGCGACGGCCGCGTCGGCGGCCGACACCCCGAGGTACATCATCTGCTGCACCCCGCGGGCCTCCTCCTCTTCGGTGAGCTCGTCGCGGTTGGAGTTGCCCACCATCAGCATCATCGACTCGTCGGAGGCCTCCATCGGCGTGAGCACGCGGCAGGCCGCCGTCTGCACCTTCCTCATCTTGAGGGCCCTGAGCCGCCTCTCGCCGTCAAGCAGGCGGTACGCGCCGCCGTCCTCGACCACGACCAGCGGCTGCCACAGCCCGAAGCGCGCAATCGAGCGCGCCAGGTCGTCTATGCCCTCCCACTCCTTGCGCGGGTTGTTCGGGTTGGGGACGATCGACCCAACCGGGATGTCCCTGATCTCCATCTCTCATCCCTCCCTAGCCGGCGTCGCGCAAGCCCGCGCGCGACCTGTACTCCCGCACGGCCGCGTCGAGCGTCTCGACGTCTGCGCCGAGCCTCAGATTCTCCGCGCGCTGCGCGATCAGGTCGGCGGCCTCCAAAAGCGAGACGTTCTCCCTCATCCAGCGGTTGAGCTCCAGCGGCCCGAGCTGGCACTGGAGGACGGCCCTCCTGCGGCGCAGCTCGTCGCCGCGCCTGCGCTCGACGCACACCGGGCACTCGCCCAGGGCGTTGAGGGCGCTGCGCGCACGCTTGCACTTGCGGCACCAGAAGACCTCCTCCGGCCTCTGCTCCCCGCGAGGGGGCGCGGGCGTGATGCCGAACTTGGCGAGCCTCTCCTCGATCGACTCCTCCGACCTCCCGTACACCTTCGCCAGGAAGGCGACGTCGCCGAACTCGGCGAGCCTGGGAAGCATCCTGTCCTCGCCGGGATCCCACGGCCTGTCGCCGCGGGCCTTTCTCGTCTTCTCGCTCACTTGATCTCCTCTCCCGGACGGGCGCCGCGGGACGCGTGCCGGACGCGCCCGTGAAGGCGCGGCGGGGAACGCGTCGGGTGAACGCGCGCTTGTCAGTCATGGGCCCGGTTGCCCGGCCGGGCCGCGTTGCGTTGCCTTCGGATTGGAGAACCATGGAGGGAAGATGAGTGTCTGTCCTCCCCGCATGGATCCGGCACGCGCCCCGCGGCGCCCGTCCTCGTGTGAAGCTGCTGTCATTGCCGGGCGGCTACGAGAGCGCCGCCCCCTGGATCAGGCACGCCAGCGTCCAGACCAGCAGCGCCGCCGCCGCGAGCCTGGCGCAGGAGCGCCTCTCGGATGTGGTAAGATGGGGTCGCCGAACGTTGGATTCCATCGGCAGTATCGTGCGCCCCGGGACCGCCATCCCGGGGCGTCCCCTTCTCCTCGCCGCATCCACGTCTCTCACCCCCTCTCCATGTTCTTTGTGTCCCGCTCGAGCTCGGCCATGCCGACCGTCCTCGCGTCGATCCACTGCTGCACCCGCGCCATGTTGACGTAGCGGATGCCGCCCTTGTTGCCGACCCGCACGTGCGGCAGCGGATGATGCTGGTCGTCGAGCTGCTCGCGCAGCCACTTGTCGCTCGTGCCTATGACCTTGGCCGCCTTCTCGACGGTCATGAGCATCTGCGTCCTCGGCGCGCCGGCGAAGACCCTAAACGCGGGCCTCCCCGCCCTCGCGGCCTCGACCTTCTCCATGGGATCCCCCTTCCTTCTCGCTTTGGCAACCGGATGGCTGGAGCGGGAGGGGAAGGGTTATAATCGCCCCGTGGCTCGGCCCGTCTCACCTAATGCGTCGAAAGGGGGTGAGACTCATGCCGAGACACAGCGGAGGAAAGGTCGGCAAGGCCGGCAAGCAGCTCGCAAGCAAGGCGAGCGGCAAGGCCACCAAGTCGAAGGCCGGGAAAACCCTCGCCGACCACAAGGCGGCCAAGCACTGACCGCCGCCCGCGGCCCTGGCACGACAGGGTCGCGGGCCCTCCCGCTCCAGCTATCCGGTTGTCAACGTGCCTCTCTCGTTCCGGGCCGCGCAGGCGGCCCCGCGGTTGTGGTGACTGTGAGGGCGGGCGCGATGAGCGCCCCTTGCTCACTCGTAGATGTCGGCGACGGCGCGGGTGACGTCCTTCCAGATCGCCCAGAGGCTGTCGCACGCGATGCTCACCTTCACGATTCGCGTCGGGCACCCATCGAGCCTCTCGTCGACGTGCACGAGCACCCACTCGTCGTCGCCCTCTCCGCGCCGGTAGCTCAGGTAGGGCACGTAGCCCTCCGTCGCCTCGAGCAAGGCGCGCGAGATCGTGTCCTCGACGAACGCCATGCGAACCATCCGCTCGCGGTCGGTCATCTCCATCGCCGTCTCCTTCCCCTCCGAACCCGCGTCTGTCGCGGCCGTCAGGCCGTGACCTCGCGCCAGAGGTCGCCCATACGCCCCATCGCGCAGCGCGCGCCCTTGAACGTCGTGTACCTGCGGTCGCAGAACACGTGCCCGTTGCCCGCCGCGACCTTCAGGCGGAAGGGGTACTCGCCCCTCCCCTCGGAGATCGACGCGGTGCACCCGTAGAAGTCCCTGTAGTAGCGAATCTGCTTCATGTAGAGCCCTCCCTCTCGTAATTCCCGCAATGACTGGTAATGCACGAAGTTTTCGTCCGCCCCGGCCTCAGCGCGCGCCCTCCGCCATGGGCGCCGTGCGCTCGGCCGTCATCTCGTGCGCCGTGCGCCCGCCGAGGTACGACAGGGGCACTCCGTAGTAGTCGGCGAGCTCCCAGGCCGTCTGGTAGTCGGGCCCGCCGGCCGTCTTGCCCTTCTCGTAGCTCGAGATGTTCGCCTGGCTGATGCCCGTCGCGTCGGCCACCTGCTGCTGCGTCACGTCCTTGCGGGCGCGCAGCTCGCGGAGGCGCGCGGCCAGCTCCTGCACGTCGAACCGCTCCATTCCCCCCTCCTTTCCCACGTCCCAATCCGGCAAAGGCGCGGATGTCCTTTAAGTCCCTGGGTAACTGGTGACGTAAGTCAACAGTTACCCGATAATCATTCAGGGGTTCCCCTGAATGATTGGGGATTTGAGTATTTAATACCCAAATACAAGACCCATATTAAGCATTAAATACTTATTGTCAAGAAATATTTTGGTATTACATTGCAAATTTTGTATTTTCTTACTAATATCAAGCCAATCGTTTGACCATTGAGTACATTGGTGGAGATTAAAATGAGTGCTCTTACAAGAAAAGAAATTGGAGATCGCTTGCAGGATTTGCGAATTGCAGCGGGTTTTGAAAGCGCAAACAAATTTGCTGAACACTTGCAAATACCACCCTCGACATATACAGGCTACGAACAAGGCAAGGGCATGTTTACTTATGAGCGCGCATGGGAGATGGCCGACGCGTTGCAATGCTCGATGGACGAGCTCGGCGGCCGCCAGTGGCCGCCCGAGGGCATGAACGACCCGATCACCCCCGAGGAGCGCGAGATCGTGGACAACTTCCGGCGCACCTCCGAAGACGATCGTTCCTCGTTCGTCCAGACCTCCCGCCTCTACGCCTACGCCGGCGACGCGAAAAAGGAAGGACTTGAATCTCCTGCGCCAGTGGCTGAAGGACAAGTAGTAAAGAGCTGACATGGGGAACATCGCCTATATAGATAACGAGAACCTCAAACTCGCTACCCGCACGTCTGACGATCCCTGGAAGATAGATATGAAGAGGTTTCGCGTATACCTGAGGGATAAGTACAAGGTGGAGACCGCGTATCTTTTCGTCGGAGCTTTTGACAAAGACAAAGAGGGACTCTACAAGATGTTCGGAGAGTTCGGCTACACGGTCGTCTTCCGCCTGCACGCCATGGAGGCACTGGGCCACAAGAAAGGCAACGTGGACACGGACATCGTGTTCTATATGATGAAGGATTGCTACGAGGGGAATTCCGGCGCCGTGCTTGTATCGGGCGATGGGGATTTCTGCCGCACCGTCGAGCACATCCAGGAAAAGGGCAGGCTCGTCAAGGTATTGCTGCCGTCCCATAAGAACGCCTCGTCGCTCTACAAGCGCCTCGGAGACAGCCATCGCGCGTATCTAGACGGCAAAGACATGAGGAGGAGGTTCGAGAGAATTGAAAGGCGGGGGTAGCTTAGGTATCTCTCCGTTCGCGCCCCCCGCCGTGGTGATGAGGCTGCGCTTAGGTATCTCTCCGTTTGCGCTCCCTCGTCGCGGTTGGAAAATGATAGCAGCTTCGCTTGATTTCTGGAAGAGGAACAATCGTTCGGAAATCAAAACCACAAAAAGAAAGCAAAAGCCCGGTCTCCCGTTCGATCTTGGCGGACGGCGGGAGGCCGGGGCGGACGCCCTCCCCGGAGGGGAAAGGACAGGTGAATTATACCATGAGCATCAGGAAGAAGGACGACGGCCGCTGGTTCGTCCAGGTGGAGGCCGGCAAGAAGCCGGACGGGTCGCGCACGCGGATGACGAAGGTCTGCAAGACCAAGCGCGAGGCCGAGCGCGTCGAGCGCGACATGATCGCCAAGAACGCCCGCGACGGAGGCGTCGCCTGCAAGGTCACGCTCGAGTGGTTCGTCGAGAACGTCTGGAAGCCCGAGAAGGAGCCGATCTGCGTGCACAACACCTTCCGGGCCTACGAGAGCCACCTGCGCTGCTACATCCTCCCGACGCTGGGGCGCATGAACCTGTGCGACATACGCCATCCCGAGGTGCAGCACATGCTCACGTCGTGCCCCACGCGCAAGACCGCGCAGAACGCGAAATCGACCCTCTACAACATCCTGCAGCTGGCGATGGACATGGGCTATGCGCCGCGCAACGCTGCGGACTCGCGCAACTTCCGCCTCCCGCGGGAGCGCGGCCGGGCCGGAACCGCGCACGGGGAATGGATCACGTCGTTCCCCGAGCACGTTCGGCTGATCGAGGCGGCGCGGGGAACCAACGTGTTCGCGATCTTCGCGCTCGGCCTGTGCTTCGGCCTGCGCAAGGGAGAGATACTCGGGCTGGATTGGGAGAACGTGGACTTCGAGGCGGGCTGCATCAGGATCGTGCAGACCTACGTCCAGGAGAAGGGCGGCCCTAAGATCATGCCGCCGAAGACGCCTAAAAGCGTCCGGGACATACCGATGACCGCGGTCGCGCGCCGCTACCTCGAGGAGCTCGCGCCCGAGAGGATGGAGGGGGCCATCGTGAAAAGCGGCTACGGCCGCAGGATGTCGCCCTCGGGAGCCTCCAAGGCGGTCTCTCGGTTCATCGCCAGGCACGACGACCTGCCCAAGGTGACCATGCTCTCGCTGCGCCACAGCTTCGCCACGGCCGCGATCCGCGCCGGCATCAACGTGGCGAGCGTGTCGAGATGGCTCGGGCACTCGTCGGTGGCCACGACTCTCGACCGCTACGTGAAGCCTCTCCAGCAGGATCTCAAGAGAGACGTTGCGGACGAGCTCGACCGCCTCTACCTGGCGGCGTGAGCGCCCCTGCGGGCCTGGGTTTTTCACAGGCGGGACGCAGTGATGGCGTGCCCGTGACGGGGCTGTGAAAAAGTCGCTCGGCAGTCCGGGCAGTCGGCGGCGACGTTTTCGCCGCTCGACGCCCGTTGCCGCAAGTCTTCAAGTCCCTTCACCCACCCCACTTGTTTTTGTATGGGTTTATCGGTAAAACTGCCGGTAAACCCTAATTTTTGGGGTGTGAAAACTCAGACTACTAATGTAATAATTAATGCGAAAATTTGCCATAGACTGCCATTTTTTGGCATGGTTTTGGCATAGTTGGGCAGATTCTGGCAGTCGTTTCCGATGATGTTTCACATGCTCCGAGCCCATGTGCCATGCCTTTGCGCATGGACGAATGCGTCACTTGCCGCCGCCCATCGCGTCCAAGACGAGCGGCGTCGTGCCGTCGTTCATTATCGTCCAGAAGCCGTCGCACCCGTCGAGGATGTACCACCACTGGGCGCGGGAGTTATTGGGTTGCCAGAGCTGAATCCTCGTCCCCGGCTTCACGCCGCCCTCCTTGCAATCGACTCGAAGCGCTGGGGCGCATTTCGGAACGAGCATGAACGGCCTGATCTCTGCAGGGTTGAACGGCATCGACGTCTTGCCGCCATAAGGGATGAGGCTCTTGGCAACGCGTTTGAGGCTGAACTTCTGGGCGGCGCTGCCGTTCTTCGGGTAGAGCTGGACGATAGTCCCTTTGGTCTTGCCGGCCGCCTTCACGTCGAGGAACAGCCCGCACGCCTTGTTCTGCAGCGAGATCGTGCCGTCGGAGTTATGGATCGGCTTCCACTTCTGCGCGTCCGTGCCGTTGGGGGCGTAGAGCTGGACGACGCGAGACTTGTCCTCGGCCGTGTCGGCCTTGCCGTTATAGTGCAGGATGCCGTCCCACGGGTAGTCGTAGTAGCTGCGGATGCGGCTCTCGCGGCCCGTTTGGTCGCCCGGCTGGCCGTCGATGCCGCCCGTCTCGGAGATTGAGAATTCCGCGAGCATGTCCGGGTTGGGGCTGGTGCACATCGCGACGTGCGAGCCTATCTTGAGGTAGAGGTCGCCGCGATGAGCGATGAAGCTCATGGGCTTCCACTCGAAAAGACCGGATGCGAGGAAGATGTCCTTCATGTAATGCGTCGACGTGATGGGTATCTTACCTGCGTAAGGCGTGCCCTCCAATGCTTTCCCCCATGCGTCCGAGGAGGCGGACGAGCAATCGCGGTCGCCCTTCTTGACCTGGATGTTTCCGGCGTCCGTCTTCACGGAGCAGTATCCGCTCGTTCCCGTGCGCCCGGGCTGGCTGTAGCCGTGCTCGGGGCAGGTGCAAAGGTGCTCCATGATTTGCGCCGCGACGTTGGCTCTGCTAACCATTGGTGCCTCCTATCGGACTCGCCCCGTCGTCAACCTCCGGAATGCCCGCGAGGCTGGTGAGCAGCGACACGACGGCCGCAAGGGCGGCGCCGGAAACCACTATCACCCAGTCGACCTCGCTTATGAGCGCGGATGCGCCTATGATTCCTATGGCGGTCTGCGCGGCCGTTTTCACGGCGCGGATTCCCGCCGCCTTGGCCCAAGCCTTCCAATTCATGTAAACCTCCTCCTTAATCGAGTCTCACAGCTTGCTCATCGTCTTGTTGGCCATGTGGTCGAGTTTGTCCTTGGCGCCGTCGATCGCGTCGATAGCCTTCTCGACTTCGCCGTTCAGCTTGTCGCCGTGCGCCTTGTGCAACAGGACGTCCAGCCCATCCGCGAGCGCGAACAGGAGGCCGTAGCTCGCCTCCCTGATCTTGCGAGCGTCTTTCTCGCGCTCGTCGCGCTCAGCGTCCAGCTTCTCCCGCATAACCCGGTAGTCGTTGGCCTTCTTGTTGCTGCGGGAGATCATGTAGCCTATGAAGGCGACGCCGATGCCCTCGACGGAGCTGATGATCGCTATCACGATGCCTGCATCCATAGAATCACCCCCTCACTTGACGCGGATTGCCATGAGGCGTCCGGTGACGCCGAGAGAGCTTCCGCTGTTCTGGTAGGCGAGCAGGCGGAACGTCGTTGCCGATGAAACCGATTCGATGCACTGGCAGTTGACTACCGCCACACCGGACGATGCGGCGTCCGCCTTGCATCCCGAGGAGGCGAGCTGGGCGCGCGAGAACGACCCAGACCCGGCCGACCCACCCAAGATGAGGCCGTACCGCTGACCGGTCGTGTTCGATGCGAACGTGAGGTTCCCGAGCAGGATGTATGTTCCGGCCGGCAGGCTCCCGGTGTTTGCTATCTCAACGCGCGTCTGGTCGGCCACGGTCACCGCGCTGTTGTTGGACGTCTTGTCCTTGTCGGTGAACGTTCCGACCGATGCGTCGGCGTATTTCTTGTTGTAGTCGGCATCGCCGACGATGTCGCCGTCGGTGTGGATGTTCCCCCAGTCATCTACCCACATCGCGTTCGACCGGTTTGAGTCGCTTGAGCCGTTGCCGACCGAGAAATGGCTCGGGCCTATGGGATTGTTGAAGCGCCCGACTGCAACCTCGTCCTTGCCGCTGGCGATCAGGCCCTCGCCGAGCGTCGCGCTCATAGGGCCGACCGGCTTCTTTTCGCTCCTCGTCCCGAACGTGAACGCCTTGAGGTACGGGCCCGTCCATTGGCCGACCACGTATCTGACCTTTATCGTGTAGCCCGACGGAGGAGCCGTGTCGAACACGAAGTACCCGAGCATCTTCGTGCACGGATAGCTGCTTGATACGTCGACGTCCGAGGTGTCGTAGACGGTGACCTCGTAATCGAGGTCTTCCGAGTCGTACATCATCAGGAACGCCTGAGCTGAGCCGTTGCCCGTGTAGTACTCCTCGGCGTGGACTTTCCCGTCGGCGTCTCTCAGGTCGCTCACGTGGAAGTAGACCTGCTCGCCGTCTTCGGGGTCGCTAGACACCGGAGCTATCATCTGCATGCTGTGGTAGTCGATCTCGACGCGCGACCTGTTCTCCTCGCCGATGCGGACAACCGCCTTACCGTTCGACAGCCACATCTTGAGGGCGGCGACCCCGCTCTTCAGCAGTTCGAGGGCGGCGGCGATCTTCCACCCGGACGTGGAGTCGTTCTTCGGATGCACCATGATTCCGCCGCCGGTCAGCTCCGTTATGAAGTTGTCGGCGTTCTTGATGTCTTCGTCGATGGTCTTATTTGGGTCGAAGATTCCGAATTCCTTGGACAGCATGTCACGCCTCCGCTATGATGGCCGCGATCTCGGGGTTCGTGGCGCCATCCGGCACCTCGAGCCCCATGAGCGATGCGGCCTCCAGGAGGTCGGCCTTGACCGGATGGGCGCCCATCGAGTCGAGCACGTCCCGCCCGGTCTTCCTGCCGGCCCTCCACAGCCTTATGACGAGCCTGGTCTTTGCCTCAACCATTTAGACCACCGCCTCCATGATCTCGAGCAGGGCCGCGTCGACGTCGGCCCGCCATGCCATCTCCTCCATGAGCATCCGCTCGGCCTCGTACCAGATGACGGTGAGGCCCTCGGAGAGCTCGTCCACGGTCTTGTCGGTGGCGAGCTCGAGCTCGTCCCACCGCCAGAAGTCGATAGGGTCTCCCTCCACGACGTCGTGGTAGTCGTGGACGATCCCCCTTCGAAGCGTCGCCATCCTGATCCCGTTGTCCGACCATATGTTGATTGCCGGGGGCTCTGCCGACCCCATCACGCCGCGATTGATTCGCATGCCGTCCTCCTATCGCTGTCGCTTACGACCGATTTGGCCTCTGCAAGGGCCTTCCACACGCCGTGCCGGGCCATGAATCCGAAGCTGTCCGAATGCTTGAGCCATCCGTAGTAGCTGCACGCCCGTCGCGCCTGCTTGAGCGATCGCCTGCGGTAGAACCGCGAGTATGTCCGCTTGGCGCTCATAAACGTATGCTGGGATACTGTCACCCCTCGCCTGCGGAACGTGAACCCGCACATGGTTATGGGCTCGGAGTCCGTCCGGCAGACCTTCCACGGCTTCACGTCGAGCCCGAACTCGTTCTTGAGGAAGCGGGCCAGCGAGCGCGCGGCCATCTTGAGGTCGCGCTTGTCGTCGCCCATCATCAGGCAGTCGTCCATGAACCAGATCTGGTGCCTGACGAGGGAGACCCTGCGGCCCCTGCGCTCCTTGTACAGGCCCTCGATGTGGTGGTATGCGAAGGAGAGGATCAGGTTCGTCATGTCCAGCGAGAACCTGCTGCCGATGTTGAGCCCTTCGCGGTAGGTCGAGAGGACCCACTCCGCGACGTACAGGACGTCGTCGCTTCTGACGTACTTCCTGAGGACCCTCATGCAGACCTCGTGGGACGTCGACGGGTAGCACTTCCTGATGTCGGTCTTGAGCCAGTACGTGCAGCCCAGCCAGCGCCTGATCCTGCGCATGGCCCACACCTGCCCCTTGCCGGGGATCGATGCTGTCTGGTAGTAGCCGATCTTGGCATCGAGCAGCGGGGCCACGCAGATGTGGAATACGTAGTCCACGACCTGCTGCTTGACGCTTTCGATGGCGATCTCGCGGACCTTGCCGTTCGACGGCTCGGTGTGCGATCGGTAGCGTATCGGGGCGGCGTTGAGGCGCCGGCCCCTTATCTCGGCCGCTATCTCGGCCACGAGGGCGTCGGCCCCGCCGTGCTCCCTCTCCACGCGCCAGGCGTTCTTCCTCCCCGCCCCGCCGGAGGCCCAGAGCTCGTACGCCTCGCGGACGAGGGCGGCGTCTATGGACAACCCCTTGCAGTAGCTTTTCACGGTGTTCCTTCTTTCTGGTCGCCTTATGAGCGTTCGCCTCTCGGCTACCGGCCCACGGGTTCATGCGGCTGATTTCGGTCGGTTGACACGGGCATGCCGGCTGCGTTGTTGCCGGTAGTGACTGCCGGAATCGTCCAAACGGACGCCTAGACCAGAAGTGCGCGACGCGATGTTCCAGTTCGCGTTCGACAGCCCGTTGTTCGAGTTGTCGCACCACAACCCGGCATTGCCCCTGTTGTTCAGGTTGCCGCCGAGGAGGAAAAGGAACACGGCCACTGAGGCAGCCAATCCCCACGTTTCCCTTTATGGAGGGGGCAGGCCCCCTCTTTTCGCTTCGCGAAAATTCACCCCTGCACCTCCGCTCACGCTGCGGTGCGACCCGTGAGGGAAAGGCGCGACGCGAAGTTCCAG
>Ga0310690_10001341_pt1 | contig 43800 bp, 33 predicted proteins | sample AusTroGonzalo_MG_2_FD_207661 | JGI IMG/M metagenome (GOLD analysis project Ga0310690, IMG submission 207661) | Bovine rumen microbial communities from tropical cattle in Woodstock, Queensland, Australia - Gonzalo_04 (v2) (version 2) | ecosystem: Host-associated > Mammals > Digestive system >... | reverse complement strand
CTTATTTTTTTTTTCTAAGATCCTCAAGGCTTATATCTATATATTAAATTCTGATACAATCGACTGATTGTATATTAGATCTAATACTTATAATCAATTCAATAAGGGATAACTATGAATCTCAAACCTAGAACTTCCGCATCTAAAGCAACTCCAAAACCTGTTGAAGCTGAAGAAGCAGAAGAAGAAAAGATTGTAGCAGAAGTTCATGCTGAAAGTGAAGCAGTCGAAGAAGATGCAGGCGAAGATGATGATTCCGCCGAAGAAGTACTCGATGAAACACCAGAAGCTGAAGCAGCTGCTGAACCAGAAGAAGTTAAAGATGCAGAACCCGTTGCTCCGGCACCAGCTGTGGCTAAGACTCCAGCAGCACTTAAGGGAGTTCATAAGAAGTCTGCAAATACGAAGCGTATTAACTTGAAGCGTAATGAAGAAAAAGCTGCCAAGGTAGAAGAAGAAAATAAGTCTAAGAGAATTGGCAGAAGTAAGATTATCGAATCTTTCAGAAACTTCCTCGGTGAGAACATTGAAGGTATGGAAGACCTCACCTTGGAATCTGCAAAACAGTTCCTTGATTCTATCGAGAACTGGTTTAACGAACTTGTCACTAAGTACAGTTTGAATTTCGCAGGATTCTATTTTGGTCATTACCAGAAACCCTGCTGTTTCCGTGAACCTAACGGATTGATTTGCTTCATCGGCCCTCACGAAGAAATTAAGGCTGTGAGAGTCATGAACGAAATTAAGAAAGTTTGCTCCTTCGATAAAGATGGTAAGTTTATCGCAGGTGATCGTGGTCAAGATGCCGAAGGCAATGTGGTTGTCATTCCTAACAAGGCTGATACAGCTTACATTTGGCCTCTTTATAAAGAACATCTTGAAAAAGTTGTGGAAGGCTTGGATAAGCAGAAAGAAAAGCAGAAGCGTCGTGAAGAAAAGAACCTCGCTCGTGCATCCAACCTTCTCAAGTAATCTAACCTACCTCTTGTGTTAGAGTGAAATAGGGCAATATGGATTTCTCCATATTGCCTTATTTTTTACTCAGCAGAAGCTGGCGGATAATTCTTACTATTTGCGATAGCCTGATAATCTTTAGGCGTAGTATCGTACGGTTTCTTACCAGCTGCTTTAAGTTCCTTAGCTTTCTGAATAGCTTGCTTGATGTATTCATTTTGAACAGGTGAGTAGCACTCTAGTTCTTGAATAGCATCAATACCAATATACTTATCATAATACATTCTAGCTTGAGCTGTATCTTCAGCAGGTGCCATGACTATCATGGTTTCGCTTGCAGATGTGCAATAATGAACTTGCTGAATAGGCTTTTTTGTGGCATAGTTAAAGTCACAAGAAACATAAATTACGTTAGACGGACTAAGGTATATGCTATGAACGTATTTATTGATGAAATCTTTAATTTCAGATACATCAGTGTAATTTTCCATTACTTTTGCTAATTGAGCACTAGTCATAATAAAATCCTCTTTAATTTCAATAGAAAGTTAGAAATATGCAGCCTATACCTTTTGAAGCTATTTATGAAGTAGCTTTGTACACAGACGATATATTGATTGATCAATTTGATGAAACTGTAAATGTTATGGCATTTAATACTGAAGAAGCTTATACCATAGCAAAAAATTTATTATATGATAAATTGGTACATAAACGACCAGAAGTACCTTATGAGAATTATGTAGTAAAATTAAAAAGCTTCAATGAAGATCCACAAAGAGAAGCAAAAAATAAAATCTTAAAAATTTCATCTATGTTCTATTTAGCTACAGGATTAGAATTCTTATTTGCCTCATTATGTATTAGGCACATCCTTATAGCATCTTTATTGTCAGGTTTAGCTTTATACTTTGACAAACCTTTCCTTACTTATACCGCTTATGGTGTTACAGCATTTGCTGGAAGTAATCTCTTACTTGTATACAAAAGGTTACTAACAAAGATATCATATACGTGGTTGTTTTCAGTAGTATTACTGATTAGTTTACTTCAAGCTATAATATTTTGGGTATAACCTTATATTGACGACTGTGTTCTTAAAAGGAAGGATATGAACAACTGTAATCTCGAAATGATGTGTACCAAAGCCTTGGCTTTAGGCAAGAAGATACAAAATTTAGATTCATCATTACCATTCTTTGAAGTATTAAAAGATCATGATAAATGTCTGTATAATTTTGCATCAGGCACTAATGCTATCTTTGCCGATGATGAAGGCTTCGACATCTTCGATTTGAAAAATGTTGATTCAGTATTGCATATAAATACATTTGAAGATTTTATTAGACTTGCTAATTTTGAACCGTTTAGTGAAGCTGTTGATAGATGCGAAGAGCTAAGAATCAGTATCGACCATGTAAGATATGTTTATAAATATAAACACCTTGATAAATTCTTACAAGAAGCAGATATTAAGATTATTACAGCCAATCTCAAACGAAAACTTAAGTATCTCATTTATAAACAAAATGGAAAGAATTATCTAGTGCTATTTCACTTATATTCATCTAGAAAGAATTTAGATGATGACGTGAAACAATTTGTATAATTCTTGACAAGAAACTTAAAAATGAATCATCATAATGGTGATTCATTTTTTTTTTTGGTAATTTATGACTGGTTTAGATATCAAACAAATCCTATCATCTCATCCCAATATCCCGTTTGAAATAGATGATAAAATTATAAAGAAGATAGATCAATTTTTAGCTTCTAAATCTTTAGACCTTCCAAATTCAAAAACGATTATTATTTATGGATCGCCTAAAGCTTGGAAGAGACATAGAGCTTCTAGAATTTCTGGCATGTATGACCCGAATACACCTGAGAAGCGTGTAATTCAATCTTACTTTGAAGAAGAATTTGGGCAAGAAATTTCTATGATCCAAGGCGAAATTCAAATGTCCATTAAGGCTTATCGCCCTATTCCTAAATCTCTACCTAAGCCAATAGCTCTACTTTATGAAGCTGAAATTCTAAAGCCGCTAGGTAGACCCGATGTTGATAACTTTATTAAACTTATTCAAGATGCTCTAAACGGAATTACATATCGTGACGATGCTCAAATCACGAAGATTGTATCTGAAAAGTTCTTATCCTTTACTCCTAGGACAGAAATTACTATGTCTTGGGCAGATCAACCTTTTGTATAATGGATACAGTAGAATTTGCTTTATTCAAGTATAAACATATAGAAGGCATCCTTAAAGGATGGCGAGCATCTGAATTTGATACATCTAGGTATAAATGCGGAACAGTTGAAGCCTATATCAAATATGATATAAAGAATGATACAGCTAAGTTATACATATTTGATATTCTTATGGCAGAATGTAAAATAAAAGAATTGCCTAGAATTTTAAAAGAGCAAAAATTATATGAAGAAAAATAAAAAATAAAAGAGAGGACAGCTGCAAACGCAGCTGCCCTCCCTAGCGAGGACAAAACTCATCCTCTTGTTTGGCTCCTTAGAGTTTGATTCCAAGCACCGTTTCCATGAATTTAATGAAGCTAATCACTTCAGTATCTCCATTGAAAAGGAGTTGCTTGGATCTATTTTTTCCGGGGCGGTCGTCACGAATGATAAGGCTTGCCATACCAGCACCGTCAACAACACGCTGACAGGCTGTCACGACAAAATCATTCTTAAACTTGAACAAGTCCTTGACATCACCAATGGCCTTTGCTTCCTCTTCAGGATCGTAATCCGTCATAAGGAACATGTTATCTCCAATGGTAGAACCATCAGAGCACTTGTAGTTAGCCACTGCCATTGCAAGCTTTGTAATAGCCTGCTTCTTGCACTTGAACGCAGCCTTAATCTTTTCGTCAAGATCGGCGACATCCGCTTCAATCTTAAGCTTAAGATTGTCGCAAAGATAATGCAAGAACTTGCTGACGTCCTGATCGCTGTTATACAACAGGATCTTGCTGACGTTCTTACCCGGACGGTCATCCCTGACCATGAGAGTCACCATACCTTCGTTGTTGAAGGAACGGCAACAAGCGGTGACTGCAAAGTCACCTTTAAAAATGACCAGATCTTTCACATCGCCTTCAAAGACAAGGTCATTGTCTTCGGAGTAGCTGCCAAGACGAAGCAAGCCATCGTTCAACGGCTTATCCCCGATCTGATAGTTACCAAGAGCCATTGCAGCCTTGATAATTACCGCCTTCTTTGTCTTAAAGGCAACGTTGCACTTTGTTTCGAGATCTTTTACTAATGCTGTAGTCATTCTAGATTGTCCTCTTCTTAGTGGGTTAATTGACCATGATCACTCGATCATGGTCAATTTTTAATATATAGATATATTTCAATAATTAGCGATTCTTATTAGTTCCCCACAGACTTCCGGGTAACTTCCAAGTAGTTTCGCTAGCTTTAGCCATAACAGTTTGTTTATATACATCAGGTAGAGACCTAGCATACGATGCATACGTTCTAAGTGCAGTAGACATTGTACCACCTGTGTATATTTCTTTATAATTCATGCCAGCAATATTATCAATATATGCTTGCATTGGAAGATTATTAAAGAATGATTGTGGACCAACTGGTAAAGCCATGGATTCATACATGTCCATAATAGTCATAGTAACTTCAAGACATGTTGCCATACCTTGTGCTGACCAAGAATTCTCATCAACACCACGTCTGATGTCCAAAGAGGTCACTGCTCCAGCATCGATTGTGAAGAACCCCGGACAATCTACTCTTACAATAAAAGGTGATGTAAATGTATTCTCATTTTTAAAGATAGGCATAGCCATTGTAAGTAAAGCAATAAATGGCTTATACACATATTCTAGAAGATGGTCAGTATTACCATAAGGGCATTCAAGTCTGAAAGATAAAGTATAAGACTTGTTAAAAGAGCTACTTTCCCAATGCTTAGGGAAATTCGTAATGGACTTTTGTGTGCCAGTAGCATCGGTAAATCCCGTTCCTAATATACCTTCAATGGCTTCTTTACTCTTATTATATAGACCTTCGAATGAAGAAATCATACCTTCTGTAACACCTTGACCCCAAGAGTTAGATGCCGTTTCGCTAACAGTAGTATTAGAATTTATAGCAAATTCTATACCACCCCATCCAGAGGTCATAAGTCTTTTATTAAACTCAGCAGTATCCCCATCGCCATATCCACTGACCATCATAGCTACAGTAGAAGTAGGAGACAATCTAGCAATAAATCTTCCCATAAGGGTATTGTAAACTCTTAGGAATGCCCCCACTCGTGGTGAGAAATTAGCCAATCGTCTATTATGATCGTCTAAGAATTCCATTAATTGTCTTACTGAGGATCTACCATCAAACACTAGGGTCTGAGAAGTACCATCAATAAAGGCATTCATTTCTTCTTCAAGAGCAGTAGAAGAGAATCCAGAGTTATATGCTGCTGCAATACCAGCATAATCAAATATGCCGGGTACAATGGACATAACATGCTGAGTAGCAATAACATTATTTGTGTATGCTCTTGCCATAGGGTCTACTGCATGCAGCATAGCAGGAGGCAATCCCATAATTCTAGATCTTAAATCAGATATATTACCTACTAAAGAGTTAGATGGACCAAGTAGGAATTCATCCGTTATAAAACCTTTAATCCAATGGAAACTATTTTTAAACTGTGCATATATATTTTCAGCCTTATTGAATCCATTTACTAAAGCATCTGCTACAGTTACATCTGAAAAAGGAGTAAGATCTGCGGCAGTAGATCCGATAGTCTTTGCCATCGACCAAATCATACCCGGAACTTCTGCAAGATCTTTTAAATCTTGAACTGGGCCAGACTTCTTTAATGCACCTACTAATGAAGATATATCAAAACTATCAAGTTTATCAACAGAATTAATAAACTCAGAACGATCCTCTCCGCTTGGTGCAAAGTTCTGTTTAAGGTAAGATTTAAACGCCTTTAGTGACTGCTCTTTTACAGGACCTAATCCTAGTAATTCTACATCTTTATTAGCTTGGCTACCGCTGCTACCAAATATAGCTTCGAGGAATCCAGAAGGACTCTCACGAGTTCCATCCTTATATTCTTCTCTAATACGGTTATAAAGCTCTTGACCATCTTCCGTACTAGTATCCAAGTTACCATACATCGTTTGAGCTACACGACGCTTAACGACATCTTCTACTGTCGTGATATTAGAAAAATTAAGTATAGCCGATGCACTTTCTTCTCTATATTGAAGTCTATTTCTAATGGAAGGAACTCCTTGATAGCTATTTCCTGCATTTGCACCCTGCTGGACTTTATTTAAAGCACTACCAGCCATGCTAGATGCACCACCCTTATTAGCTTCCTTAGCAGGTTCGACATTTAATAACCATGCACTAACTGCGTTAAAAGCTTTTTCTGGGGTAGATATACTATCTCTATTGGTGCCTTCTTGTTGTGAATATAACTGCATAATACTACCTATAAACTTTAATCATTTAGAAGTTGGTGAATAAAAATATACATTACCATTTAAGGTAATGTATATTAATTTTATAATCCTACGCAAAGTCTAGATCCAACTAAAGACATAGCGGTTTCGTTAGGATTAAATGCTTCAGAAGCAGGTATAAATAGATTCTTAAGCACTTCAGTTTTATTGGTATCCTTACCAAGACTTCCAAGTCCAACAATGGCTTGTAAAATACCCTTTAGAAGATCGGTAATTTCTCCCATATTAATTGTCGGTGCAGCATTATTTGTAGTCATATCCATGCTGTCGCCAGCTTCACCCTTCTTAGATGCAGCTATATTTTTAGGATTCTGTGCAGTACTGCCTCTCTTACCAGGAATTAGCTGTGGCTTATCACCAGTATATTCTCTCTGTCCATATTCAGACTTGACAGTTTCTGACAGTTCTTTCTTACCTCCAGAAGCACTCTTAATTTCTTTATCAAGTTGGTCAACTGCCTTCGCTCTAGCTTGAGCAGAATCTTCCCAACGTTTCTTCTTAAGAGTTTGATCTGTAACATTCTGGAAGTGCCAATGTTCATTGAAGTCCTTCTTATCATTACGCCAAGTACCACTAGCTCTAACCATAGGACGTAAGCCAGCTTTCTTCTTAAGTTGGTTATAAACACCAACCAAGCTATCTGGAGCAATCTTAAATCCACCACCTGCCGGATTTACCATGCGTCTATCATCAGGTGCATATCCGAACATACGTTGAATTTGTTTAGGATCGCTGTTATCTACGTCAATAGCATTTCCTAATTCATGTGCAGAAGTACCGGGGAAGTTGGTCTTGAATGTAAAGCCATCTCTCTTTCCTACAGCGGCATTAGCTAAGTGCTTAGCATCAGCATTGCCTTCTGCCCAGATTCTTTCCTGATCCATCGGATCACGATAACCAGAAGAGATTTTAAGCTTTTCACCATAAGCATTATAATAAAGCTTAGCCAAATGAGCAAGGTCATTCTTAGTTTCATCATTAAGCTTATTGAAGCCTTCATTACCCATTTTTCCAGTAATCTTAAGATAGTCAAATGGATTATCAACTTTCTTAGTAATATCATAGTTGTTGATATCTATAGCTTCTCTAGGTGCAGCATTTGCAGGATTATCAGGCATCATAATTGCGCCTGGTACATCTGACATAGCAGCCATTTCTTCTCTAGCAGCTTGGTCAGCTTTTTCAATTATATTCGGGTCTAATGGATTAGCTTCTTTAAGTCTTTCAAGATGCTTTTCTTTAAGCTCTTGGAATTTATCATTATCCCATGTAGATCCTGTCATTACTCCATAAGTAGAATTACCTTTATAGGTAGTAGTACCAGTAGAGTTGACTTTCAAGTTAGAAACTGACTTACTAGTTGCAGCGGCTTTCTTACCGACATCATTAGATATAGCCTTAACATCTACGTCTTTATTTTCTTCTGGATGACGCTTCTTTTCATATTCTTCAAGCTTACCATCCTGCCATGCAGCTTCCTTCTCTTCAGTCCAACCAAATACAGATGCGATCGGACCACCTAAGAATTTAGCAATAAAATCACCTACATAGTCAGCAATGCTTTCACCAGAGAAGAAAGACAAAGCCATATCAATAGCGGTAATTAATACGACAGCAGCAGCACCAACGCCAGTAGCCAACAATGCACCATCGATAGCTAACATAATTAAGCTAGCAAATGCGGATGCAGAGTCTCTAACTAGAGCAATAATTCTCTGTCTTGGGCTTATCTTCGTACTATCGCCACTATCAGCGAATTTCTTAATAGCTAATATCTCATCTAGGGCTACAAAGAATGCACCAAGTAACGGAGCCTTCTTCAAGAAAGCCTTAGCGAGTTTCAAGCCGCTTAAGAGCTTCGGGAATATTCCCTTGACTTCTTTAAAGATATTTTTAAGTGCAGAAGCTCCATCTTTAACCTTTCCAGCAGCAGCTTTAATACCTGAACCAATATTCTTAAAGAATCCACCGATTCCCTTAAGAATACCTCCAGCCTTCGCAAGAGCAGAACCCTGAGCACCAAGTTGTGCTCCCTTTATGCCCTCATCGGCAGCTTTAACCTTATCTTCAGGATTTTCTGCTTTAAGATTATTATAGACTCCCTTGCCTACTCCAATAGCACCACCTATGACGGCTGCAATTCCAGCACCCTTTATAAACTTTCCACCAAATTTACTAAAACCGTTAGAAACTGCGTCAAGTGCAGTTTTACCACCGACTATAGAAATAATGGAAGTGACACCACTAGCAATCGTACCAAGAATGCCCTTGTTATCTTTATTGCCTTCTTCAAGGCTTGCCTTCATGCCTTCAAGTAGTTTATTAGTATGAGTCTGTCTAATTCTATCTTTCTTTACTTCTTTTGCTTCTGCATCAGCTGCCTTCTTATCATTAATTTCTGTAGCAGTATTAACACCATTTGCAGCTTCTGCCTTTGCAGCATCTTCAGCAGTACTTGGCTTATTCTGATTTTCAAGGTTTTCATTGACCTTCTTTACTTCATCTACGAGAATGCCAACACCAGTACCTATAGCTTTTTCAGCAGAAGAAGCCTTATTATCCTCATTTAAAGCATCAATCAATGCCTTGCCAGATAGAACTTTATGAGAGCTAGTAGACCATCTTCTAAATGGAGATAATATCTTTCCACCAAGCTTACCCAGTCCACCAGCAATCTTAATAGGTAGACCTATTGTCCAGCCTAATACACTAGCAATCTTACTTAAGAATGGATGCTTTCTAGGATCTAATCCATGTGCTAAGAATGATGCTAAAGCCATAGCTAAAGTACCAGCTTTACGCACTGCACCAAAGATACCGCCTTCCTTCTTACCAGTATCAGCATTTTCTTTACCGAACATGATACGTTTAGCAGCAGCACGAACAGGACGTAACCCTGTAGTTGATCCAAGTAATGCACCAATTAATGTACCACCCGGACCAAAGAATGAACCGAGAAGGCCACCAGCAGCAGCACCAGCTCCGACATTCATCAAGCCTTTCTTAAGATTAGCACGAATCTTCTGTGGATTAATCTTACCAGTAAGCATGTCCTTATAATCAGTAAGACTACCGCCAACAAGCATAGCTTGAGCAGGTCCAGCCACAAGAGCATTAAAAGCACCAGATAGTGACTGCCAAAGACCACCCTTGTAGCCCTTTATAGCACCATCTTTACCTATAACTCTTTCACCGAATAGTACCTTACTGAAATAGCTTTGCTGCTTTCTTCTACCTAAAGCACCACCAGCAAATGCACCAATGATAGCACCACCCGGACCAAACATAGATCCAAGAATACCACCTGCACCTGCTCCTATCATCATTTTACGACCTTGAGGGTCTTTCCATGCACTAGATAGGGTCTTTATAGGATTAGCAAAGAATGCTTGTAAATTATTTTCAGCTTTATCGCCTACTTCTTTACCATATATAGCCTTGATAAAAGAATTAGCTAACTTAGGGAATAAACCTCTTTTCTTAGTTTCGCCATTCTCATCTTTTTCGCCAAAGAAATAACTACGTAAGGCTTTATTTTGCTTTAAAGCACCGACAGCACCACCAGTAATAGCACCTAATAGTGGACCACCAGGTAAGAAGAAGCCAGCAGCTAAACCAACACCAGCATATTTAGCTACTCCCGGCATCATTTCATGAGCTTTACCGAGAATATCTTTAGCTGATATCTTTCCATCTTTAAAAGCTGCCTTAGCACCTAAGAAAGATTCCTTAAGCGGCGTGACAATATCATTTCGTACAATTGTAACTAATTCATCGCCGAATTCGCCTCTACGCTTAAGCCATGGTTTATCAGCTAATTTCTTATCCTTCTTAGCTTGTTTAATGAATGCTAATACAGCTTCAGGATCATCTTGTGCCTGAAGAGCCATATTTACAGCTTCATTAAACGGCACATTAAGCTTTACGAGAGTATCATATACTTTACGGCGTTTCTTTAAAATCTTCTTCTTGTCGCCTTCATCGGTGAGGAATAAATCCTTTTCACCAAGAGCTTCATTAACATCCTTAACTGGACCACCTTCTGCATAACCTGGCAATCCTAGTCTTAGCTTTTCAAGGAATTTTAAATGAGGTTGAGCACTCTTATTCTTTAATAATTCTCTATTAGCAACCCATTCGCCCTTATGAACAATACCAGCTGGTTCATATTTTCCACCCTTGCCAGTATAACCGCCAGATGCAAATCCTATTTTTGAAGTGATTTTATTAGTAAGCTCATCACCCTTTTCAGCTAGCATTTGTGGACCATTCATGATCCACTTCATAGCATCTTCAGCAATTCCTCTAGCTCTATTTCCTTTTATGTCGCTAAAGTCATAAGCATTATCTATCTTGTTAGGATTAGCTCTTGAGATATCTATATCATTTAATCTGCTTTCAAGATCAGCATTAAATGCATAACCATTGATTCTATCATTTATTTGATCTATGGTTTCTTTAAGCTTGTCAAAATTTGCTTCTTCTAGCTGTCTTTTTAAGAAAGTATCTAAAGACTCACGAGTAAAGATATTTTTATTATCTTCTTGCTCTTTCTGCCACTCTTTATATTCTTTAAGAACTTTATCTGACTTATCTTTACCAACTAACTTGGTAAGTAATTCTTCTATCTTAGGTCTATTCTTTTTCTCAAAATAGTCATTTAAAGATAAAGTTTCTTTAGATTGCTTATCATTAGTAACTGCATGTTCTACCATCTTTTCAGCATCAGAATATCCTTCTGTCTGCTTAGATGCAGCATATGCAAACCTAGATTTCTCTAGGGCGATAACTTTATTCTTATCGTTTAAAATCTTTTCGTGGTGAACGCCTTGAATAATGGTTTTCATCTTTCCAGATAAAGAACTAAACATGTCTTTATCATTGAAAGACTTACCACTTAAGACTCTAGCTGAAACTATTTTGAAAATCTGTTCACGAACTTTAGCTTCATCTTCACCAGTAGCACCAGAAGCAGTAACACACATTTCGATGAAATTACGAATTTCACCCATGTCATACTGCTCAGATTCTTTTCTCTTCTTACGAATCTCTCCAGCAGTTCTGAACTGTCTTTGGTCATTATCATAAATTTCTAATGTGTCATCCTTGGCACCTTTACCGTGCTTCATGACATTTAGAATCTTAGCAAGATATCCCGGAATGGCTCTAGTAATAGCTTCTTTAGTTTCACCATCAAACGGAACTGGCCCTCTCGCCATCTTTCCAAGGCTGACCTTACCGACATCAGCAGTAGTCTTTACACCAAAAAATCTAAAGAGCTTACTGATCATGCCATTGCCCTTAACATTAGCCATATTACTTAATGTAAGCTGACCAATGCCTTCGAGCATCTTAGACATCTTTTCGACAGTAGCAAACAATGGAATCTTCTTCATGGCATATTTGCTAAGTTCCATCGTAGCAATATTCATTGGGTTGACCATACCCAACATAGGTAACATGCTCATGAATTCATTATTCTTCACCTTCTTTGAGATATGTCTCATATAAAGGCGAAGATTAAATTCTTGGCTACCGTCACCAAACAATCGTTCCATTTGAGATACTGATAAGTCTGTATCCTTGGAACCTTGTATCTTTGCCATAGCTTCTATATTTGACTTAATAGAAGATAGCAATTCAAGATTGGCAGAGAAAAATTTCTGATTAGCTTCTTCAATTCTAGATAACCTAGAATCAATAGAATTCATCACAGCAAAGTTTATAGCAGTACCTTTTTCAATAGCACCAACGGTTCTGGCTGAACCTATTGCCATTGCACCAGATATCATACCAGCATTACTGCCATCATCAGTAGACCCAGCGAAGTTTACATTAGTAGTACCACCCCCTACATCCGCAGATGCATCGGAGCTATCGATATCCCAATCGGTGTCACCAAAAATATCTTCATCTTTAAGGTCTGCACTAAAATCACCGCCAAATGCAGACATATCAACATCTGCATCACGATCATAAAATGCACCAGTTTTTACACTTTTCTTAAATCTCTTAAAGATTCCAGTAACAGTATCAACTTCAGTCTTATAGTCACCAACAATTTCCTTGAAGACTTCCTTAACAGTAGAGCCTTCACCTGCTGGATTCTTAATAAAATCTACTAAGCCTTTAGCCCCCGGTAAAGATTCCCCAATAGCATCAGGAATTACCTGCTTAAATGACTTAATTACATTGCGTATATATCGTTTACTTGCCATGATAAACCTATATTCTTATAAACAATGTGTTGTTTCCGACATAAAATATAAAAAAATTAAAGCGATATAAATATCGCTCTAATTTTGTTAGATCATTGCAAAGCACTGCTGCAACGTATCCTTCAAGAAAGACAGACCCCATTCATCGTTAGTGATGAAGCCCATTTCAATCGCATTGTCGATGGCTTCAATGTAATTGCTTACCATGAATTCATCCTTAGTGCGATAGATCTTCTTGCCACGGAGAGATGCCAAGTCATTGCAGAAAATTTCATCAAAGATGTTATTAATGCATTGAACCTTGAACGAATCGTCGCCAGCAATCTTCGAGATCGCCCATTTCTTTTCAGCAGATGTCACGAAGTTATTAATTCCGTGGTCTGCCACAAATTCATCAATGTTACTGTAAAATTCGTTAAGGTTAGATTCCTTGAACGATTCATCAATTCCATCAATAATCAGATCGAAATGCAACTGTTCAGCATGAGGTTGCTTTTCAGTCACATAAGTGTTGTACAGATCCTTCATGGAGATATTCTTGTTGATTAGATCGTCAAGACGATTTTGAACTTCACCAAGGAACGTACAAGAGTTGTTCTGATTACTGCCAATATTTAAAATCTTATTGTACACTTCGTTGATCTTAGTACGGTTTGTACCAGCCTTGCTAAGATAACGGTGATAGGCATTAATGTCTTCAGATTGGATAGACTTGTCGAGAGCCTGATGTCCAGATTCACCAACAATCGGATCCAAATCATTCAAATTTCTATCAAAGGCGACGTAAGTATTTTGTTCATCAATATTATTGTGAACAATCTTGTCAATGATATCCTTGAGCACAGGATCATTCAACTTCTGGAGAGACTTGAGAACAAGGAAACCATCCTTATACGGAAGATTGTTGTTCTTAGAAATCATCAGAAGGAATTCATTGAGATACATGATACCGTAACCATAGCTCTGGATGTAGGACTTCCAAAGTTCATGGTCATCAGTTCTGAAACGCTTATTCAACACCTTGATCAAAGTAGGGTCTATCTTGTAGAACCCTTCAATCGGCAAATTCTTAAATTCTTCGAGGACCATCAGTCCTTTATAAGTTTTATTACTGGTTGTCACGAGAAACCTCCATGTTCATGTCCTCGTAAAAATCCATATCACATTTGGCCTTGATAACGCTATATGCATAACCATTATCTCCATGCGTTCCAAGGTCGCCTACTGCTTTATTAATAATCTTCTTGAAGTCGCCGGATTTGGCAGACACCAAGTCTTTAAATTTACTGTCTACTGTAGCATGTTGTATAGCCATATTTATATATCCTCATATGAATATGCACTATTTAATATATAAAAATAAATCCATAGGGCATAACCCTATGGATTTATAAATTATCGTTTATCATTAATAATTTCTTCAATCTGGAATTTTAGTTCCATCAAAATCTTCTGCGTATATCCACGATAGAAGTAGTCAGGAACCTTTCTATTCAAGACTCCAAGCGGAGACATAATCATATCGATAGGCTTGTCTTGTCTATATTCAGATAATGGTTCTTTGCCAACAGGAACGATATCTGAAAGCACACTCTTAAGAGCCACGTCAGCAGTACACTTATTACCTAGAGCAAACGGTTCTTCCATTTCGGTATAGAAGTTAATCAATACACCATCAAACGGAACGCCCTTAGCTCTACCAGTCTTAATTCTTTCAAGCTCACGAGCTTCAACGAACTGACCGGGATTAATTCCTGCTGAAAGGTTCTTACCTCTTTCGGTATATGTAGCTATGTATGCCTTAATAAGTTTCTGAAGACTTTCGGAATATTCTTCAATCTCATAATTATAGAATACTTCGATGTCAACAATCTTACCAGTATATTTAGCAGTTTTCATGTTAGCAGCATTTGCAGCCATAGCTTCAGTGAGAGAGCCAAGCTTATCTAGAGCTTCAGTAATAGATTTATCTTCTAGATGTTCTTCAAATACTGCAAGAGGATCAGAAGTCTTTACATTATCGCCAATCTTTACAATCTTAAGCAAGTTAGATGTCTTCGAAAGCATCAACTGAGACTGCATAACAATAGTAGAGAAGAGTTTATCTGCAAACCTTTGCGTCACAGATGCACCGTCTTCAATATCACAGTCTCTAGACATAACCGCAACCTTACAAAGTGTTCCTTCCTTCATTTCGGTATTATTACCATTGAAGTTAAAGAAGTGTTGGTCAGCAGCTAGAATATCACCTGCTTTAAATTTATCACCTGCTTTAAGGTTAGTAGTCTTATGAATATCGATGAAGAAGCCATCAGGAGATCTTCTATGAATAACTCCAAGTTCGATAATACCCTTAGTGCCATCGGCATACTTAAGTCTAAGAACATTAAGCTTCTTATCAACTCCTTCAACTACACCATCTTCAGGAGCCTTAAATACAAATTCATTACTAATAAAGTGAGAAATAGTCTTATATGCACCAGAAGAAATCAATGCTGTCTGCATATTCTTAGTAGGAATCTGGTGACCAGACTGACCGATAGTCATCATCAATCGAGGAGGGTCAGAATGTCTTGTAGAGAATGTAGCAGTAAGTTCACCCATAGAATATAGATTAGTAGCATCTAACTGCTCAGAAGGCACTCCTGATTTTACATATCCTCTCTTACTAGTAATCAATGAATTCAAGGCAATACGCCTATTCATACCAGAGTTACCATCGAAGGAACTACCAACGCCTAAGATACCAAGCTGAGATTTATCGTAAAATCTAAGTTCCTGAGTACCTTGTGCATGCTGATAGGCAGGAGCACCTGGGCCTTTGAACACTGCTTTAGACAGGTTTTCACTTTCTTTAATAGGGTCAAGAAGCGTAGCATCTTCAATAATCGGAGAGTTATTCAACTCAAGAATCAAAGCATCACTTCTGACAGCTAGCAAGCCAGCTGTATCACCTCTAGAACCTCTACGATACTTTTCAATCTGCTTTGCAACTAGCTTATAAAGCATAGCATTAAGGCATTCCACATTTCTCAATCTGTAAAGATTCATATCAAATCTTGGAAGATAATTACTATCCTCAAGAAGATCGTTACAGTATAAGAAAGATCCTGTAATATCGTTAGGAATATCATTATCACGCAAGATATCCGATGTAATCGGATCTATGAAAAGCGTATAGAAGTTAGACAGTGCCTTTCCATATCTAGGTGTAATATCATCGATAAAGTATTGTGTATATCCTTCACCGTCTGGACCAAAGTCTGCAAAATTATAATCTTCAGTCGGAAGCTGATAAATACCATTGAAGAGCAAGTCTTTCTTGATTTCTCCAGACTTATACCAAAGAGTTCCATCTAAGAACCTAATCTTTTCGTTATACTCTAGAGGAATATCCATTGTCTTTGCAGATTCATTTCCAACAAACTTGTATTCAATATTATAGGTATTGAATAATGATTCAAGACCATCCTTGTAGCCAAGGAATACAAGAAGAGGAATATACGAATTAGCAACTTCAAGTCGAGTATAGGTAAAGGAATTACCAGAATAAATATTCGTCTTTAAGACTGAGAATAATTCTGGATCATGCAATTCAGCATATGCAGTAATAAGATCCACCAAAGACTTAGCAATAGTAACTGGAGTCTCTGAGCCAACCTTATATACAAGAATTTCTCCAATCAGGTTAGAGAAGATAGGAACGTCTCCACCAAAGAATTCTTCTGGTAAGAAGTCCTTACAGTTAGTAATTAAACCAACTGGGAAATACTTTTCAGCAGGAAGTTCTTCTCTATATTCAGTAAGATCAATATTATGCTTATCAAAGATCTTTTCAATACCGGGCTGAGACAAGTCAACAATAAGGTTTCTAATCTTGACATTAACGATCTTCTTAGACATTTCCCAGTATTCCAAGCTGATAGTCTTACCAGCGTTTGTAGAAATACTAGAACCAATAAGGATATTATGAACTTTATTTGCAAGATCATTATTCTTATCTAGAACCTTAACTGCCTTAAAGAAACTTGCCAGTTTACGGTTAAAGTTACCATTGCTACGGCTAATATAAATCTTGTTATAAGATGTACAATATTGCACTACAAGTTCACCAGACTGCATAACCTTAGTGATAGGCATCATTGTAATCTGGTTAGTAAATTGCTTTCTATTACCTGCAATATACATAAAGCCATCAGCATCAATCTTTGGAATATCAATAGACATTGACCTAGGCTTTTCATTCGCAATATTGAAATTAACCGTAAGAGTTTCTTTCTGAGTCAAAGGATTACTTGTATCTGTTCTAGTAATAGATTCTACAAAGATAGGAATGTCCTTTGAATCCTTAAACTGCGTAAAAATACGATACTGGTCGAGTTCATAGAGATCTTTAAGATAAGAAGATCTCATAGCCTTTACAGAACTGTGATTAAGTTCCTTATTAAGCAAATCAGACTTAAACTCTGTAGGTTCAAGCTGAAGCTTTTCAAGTGCAGCAATCTTTTCTGCAAGCTTTACGTTTTTACCGTTGATATTGATAATGGCTTCATCTTGCTTTTCGTTAAGCTTATCGATAACTTCAGCAGCTCTTTTATTCTGAACCATTTTAAGACGGCTTTCAGAAAGGCTATTCTGTAATTTAGCAACTACCGGGTCTTCCTGCACTTTCTTAGCAGCTTCTGCCGTATCTTCAGTTTCAGAGAAGATTTCATCAATACGATCATCAATAGAGAACATCATTTCCTTTTCTTCAGCAGATAAAGGAATGCCATTCTTCATACCAGCAATCTTTTCTACAGCTTCTGCCTTAGAAGCTACAACTTCAGCCTTCTCGGTAGACTTAATAAATTTGAAAGTAAGACCAAAGATTGTTGCACCATTCTTCTTTACAAGAACTGGACCAACATGCTTAAACTTTGCATCCTTGGCAACTTTAAACTTTCTACCAACTGACTTAAATACTCTTTCATCAAGAAGATTATCTTCAGACTTATAAAGATTAAACTTTCCGTTAAAGAGATTTTTTACGATTTCTTTATTATTGTCAGATTCTTCAATGGTAACAACACCATCTTCAATGAGATAATCTGCATTAGGATAATTAGCTTGAATGAAAGCATTAAGAGCTTCAGAAGGATTTTTACATACAAGAATATTCTTCAGAGAAATTTCATCAGCGTCATCTAAAGATATATAAGCAGCTTTTTCACCAGCATTAGGTTTAGCTACTATTTCCTCTTCAGCCAAATCTTCTTCAGTTACAGTCTGACCAGTAGCAAACTTGTGCATGATTTTCATCATCCACTTAAACTTGCCAAGCGAAAGTTTCTCTATAGATTCTGGAATGGCAAATGCTGTTTTATTTAGAGTATCGTAGATGATAACTTTCTTACCTGCAAATACCCAGTTATTATATGCCTTCCTCATTAATACATCACGCATATGAAGATAAAGCATAGATCCTATACTAAGACCTTTTAACCATGAAGTTTCAGTATCACCAAATTCTTTACCAAAGATTTCAGAGTTAATAACTACATAGTTCTCTTTATACAGACCTTTAGGAATTCTTCCTTGGACAATCTGCACAGTCTTTACAAAGTTTTCAGTATTACGGATCTTATTATGAGCACCGGGTATATTGAAGATATTTTCTAATTCATTCCAAATTGGATAATATGTATTCTTATTCTTCAAGATAGTGGCATTAAGCGGACATACAGTAACGCTAGTCGTATCCTTGATTTCCTTATAGACATTCATACGGTCTGTTTCTATAAGTTTACGATACAATGTCTTATCTAGGAATTTGTCAATATAAAATCCACGAATATAATTCTGTTGAAATAACGGGGATTTCATTATGTCTATAGTCGAAGCCTTAGAAGTACTTACATTGAGAATAGAATTCTCAAGCATCTTCATTTTTGTATCGAAGATGATTGTAAGATTTCTGTAAAGCTTATAAGGCTTTAACATCTTAAATTGTGCTCTCATATATATGCCTTTGTAAGAATTTTATACAATGGTTTGTTTGACCATGATAAAATACAGCTTACCTTGTGAGGGTAAGCTGTATTTATATCTTACAGATAAATATTAGCATTTATTCTGTATTCTATAGGAGTATCTGTAACAATTACTCCACCAGATGTAACACTGTCAGCATCGCTAATAGCTGAATACTCGCAATTGTCCATATCAGCTACGTCTCTATCAGAGACGACGTATACATCTTTTCTGCTATCATCTGTGCTATTATAGACGATAAGATTAACATCACCTATATTCATAAGAGATTTGTATGTGTATAAAGTAACTGTAGGTGTGTCTTCTACATTCGTTATATATCTTGCGCCATCGTTTCCAATTGTAACAAATCCTTCAGGCGCAGGAATAATATTCCTGTAAATATAAGATGCAGGTAACGGTGTAGTATAGAAAATAGAATCTTCTCCAAGATCCAAATAACCAGTAGCATCTGTTACCTTAGTACCTTGACAGTATAAGCTAAAGACGTACATAGAATTATTCAGCTTAGAGATATTCGGAGACAATAACCATACGTTTCTATAACCAGTATAACCTTCAATAGAACTATAGTAACGTGAATAGTCAATTCGCTTATTATGAACCATAATAGGCAAGTAATTGTCTACCACATACTTCTTTTTCTCAGGTTGTCCGTAAACAAGGTTTGTATTATCATAGAAGCGAAGCTTATCACTCATAGGAGTAGTATTATCTACGCTACCTACTCTTTCTCTTCCACCATTGATTACTGAATAGAATAATTCGCCATAGTAGTACATGCTGTATGGATCGAAGCTAGAGTAATCATTTCTAATATCTGTAAAGATAAGAGTATCATTATACCAGTCGATTTCTACACCGAAGCTACACATAGCTAACGAATCAGTAGGTGATCCTGAATTTTCTCTACCACAAGGTAGCAAGCACCCAATAGCCAATGGGAATCTCATATTAAAATTATTTGGCAGTTCGAATGCAGTTATCTCAGAAGCAAATGGAGCGTTAGCCATAGTTATAGCAGTTTCACTATGCGCTCCTATATAGCTAGAAGTATACTTTGTAGCATTAAGTACTGTAGCAGATATATCATTAAACTTAAAGAAATTAGTACATTGATCACTTGGTACTGCTACATTCAGCAAATTATCTTCATCAATAAATATTTTGTCAGTATAACTAGACACTACAGTTGTTATTCCATAGTCTAAGCTATATGCATAGTTATATTTAGAATATACAACTTTCGTTATGGAATTCGAATAAGTATGAGTAGGATCTGTATCAGCAGATGCATATAGAGGATATATAGTATTACCTATTATACGCACACCATCATCACCAATACGAATACCACCAAGATATGTATTCTTTGTATAATATTCATATTCTGGTTGGATAATTGGAATATATACATCATGAGAATCAGATCCGCATGTCACATATTTATAAGCAGCTACAGGAATAGTCTGCGTAATAGTATAATATCTTCCATTTCGCATGAATCTGAAATCTACAGATTTATCAGGTGTAGTTCCACGCATGGAATTGCCGTATAAACCAGATCCATTATCAACTGTAGCACGGAATACATTTGCGTAGAATTCAGTAGAAGCCCATACGCCAACGTAACCATCTGGCGAATTTCCATTACTTACATGTATACTGTTATCACCCTTACTTATCTTTATGGCATTTATCATTACACCATCGTATGTAAGATGAGATGGATCGTTAAATAAAGATAATCCGCAGTAGTTAGCTACTCTTCTAGCAGAGTATGACCATCTGTTTTTACTGTAGTCATAAGAGAATGTAGTACTAGAAAATTGGTTATTAGGATTATATAACGAATATTGGTGTGTATTAGATACGGCACGACCCGGTACTAACGATGCTACTAAGATCTTGATATCAGTAGAATAGTCACCAGTTTCTTCTACTTGAATGCATACATCAAGTATAAATGGTAAATGATCACCATCTGTACCAAGTATTCTATTAGCACTGGAAGTCAATACTTCGCTAGGCAGTGTATTTGTATCCTTAAGAACGTCTGTAGTATCTACATAAGCCCCATAGTTACCATTAGCTTGAGCTGCATCTAGCTTCATCTTTTTCTGCACATAAGGAATGTAATATGCATTATCCTTTGTAATATTACCATCTGTATAGTCTACAACCATTAATCCATTTGTAGCAACTATAGGGAATGTATGACTATTTTTATGAGCATCAAAGCAAATATTCAACGGTGTAAGCATTATCTTTCTACCATGAATATTCAATTCTCTGATTTCAGATTCACTAAATTTAGGATAGTATAGTGCATCTGTCATACCCTTTTCACATAAGGTATAATTATAAGGAAGAGTTATTTCTGCACCAGATTCATTAATAAAATAATAGCTATCATCGTTAGGTGTATATACGTTTAGCACTAATGGGTGATCTTGGAAGTCTATATCAAGTAAATTATCGTCCAAGTTATTCTTTACAGATATGCTCTTAATAATCACATATACCTGGTCATCATGATCCTTTATATATACAGCTCGCATAGAGTAGAAATGATATGTAGAATCATAAGTAGCAGGAGCTGTCATATTTATACTTGTAAGATTATAATAATTCTTATTAATGCCAGTATGGTCTGTTGGAGGAGTCATTCCCCACATGCCTTCAGTCTGGCTATAATCTTCACGGGCTACGCCAAAACCAGTATTAAACGAAGTGTTATAAATATCTTCGAACTGGCTATATACTGACATATGTAAGCCTTTATTATAGCTATATGCAGTATATTCATCTGTAAAGAAGTGTTGATATGATGTCGTATCTAGCTTACCATTCTCATCAACTTCAATAGTTCGGCTATAATAGCTTGGAGCACTATCAAACATGAAGTTTACATCTATAGCATTACTATGCAAATTGAAAAAGATCTGATGATAATTATTATGTACTCTTGAGCCTCTAATAGAGAGTGCAACAGTTTGTGTATTTGTAGTAATAATATCTGCACTGCTCTGGAATCTTCCGCTATTCTTTTCACATAAATGCATTGAAGTATACTTATTTACAACATAATTAGGATGTAAATATGACTTGACAGCATTAGTTAACTTCTCGGAAAATACCTGACGGTCATATAATCTAAGGCTTGGCTGAGTGCTAACATTATTCTCATATCTGATTGTAGCATCACCAATCTTTAACACCTGCGTAGATGCAGTTTCACTAGTTATTTCTTTGCTCTTTATTTTCTTACTTGCTATATCTTTTATCACCGCACTATCACCATAAATTCTATCGGAATTAATATCCGATGCATTAACGGTGTTGTTAGTGAGAGACACAGCTACGATTTTACTAGAAGAATCTACATCATATCTAAATAGATAGCCATTATATACACCTATGACTAATTCACTAAGTTCTACTCCTTCTTCATAGTACGAACTCTTCAAAGAATTATTCAATAAAAGAAGGTTATTATCTGGGTCAATATGATAATACACCCCTGAATCACTGAAAAGAAGATATAAATTTTCATCATCAGCTATATCAGTAACTTCGATAATATCAGCATCATAGTCAATGGTATTATATGAATTTGATTGGTAATTGTATGAAAGTACAAAATGAGAATCTGTCTTGTATACAATTACAGAAGCTATATTTTCGCTTTTAGCAGAAATAATCAGCTTATCAAAGTTATAAGATAAAAGATTACGATCATCTCTAAACTCTATAGGATCTACACAGCTATACTCATAGGAGAAAAATCTTGGTCTTAAAATCCTAATTATTCCCGTGGAATTTGTATATCCGCCACTAGACGTACTTGATATAGCAAATGCCATGAAGAAATAACGACCGCTAGAATTATCTCTTCTATTATAGTTCACGGTATATTGATAACAATTAGGGCTTCTAGGTGTCCATACATAATTGGAAAGTATAACTTCACCAGGCTTTATATCTCTGCTATCATAGGATGAAGCATGTCTATTATAGTCATGGCTTTCCCAAGTTGTTTCAGCAATTATATACTTTTCAGCTCCAGCTTGTGGTCCAGAGGTTAAAGTAATAGTATATATCTGGATAATGGAATCATCTGTGTAAGTACTGATATTTTCATTGTCAGCTACGACAGGATGTTCTTCTTCATAATAAGAAGCACCCACATACTTCTGAGATACAGCAAATCCAGCTACGCCAGATACTAGCTTTTTGGCTTCTTTACATACAGCTTTTCCAGTAGCAAGAATATCGGCAATTGTTCCTTCAATCTCAAGGCCAGCAATATAATTCTGAGTAATGAAGTCTCCGATATATGCACCCATGCCAATAATTTTTTCATTATTAACAATGTGCCAAGTAAGATGCTTGTAGTTTTTCACTCCGCTTACAGCAATGATTTTATCATTGATAAGAAGCTTTGTATTATTTTCTACAAAACGACAGATGTAATCTTGGCTAATGCAGTATGTACCATCTTTATTTAAGAAAGCATCCTTAGCAACGATATTATAGCTATCGATGTTAAAGATTTTCTTATTAAGGACTGGGTTATCTAATACCGATACATTTTCCTTAGCAGCATTTACATTGCTTACTTTTTCGCTCTTTGAAGATATAGTATCTGCATAACCATGCCTGAATTCAGTAATTATAGCCTTTAAGTTAGCAGCGAATAAGCTATCTGCAAATGCAGCAGACAAATATCTAAACTGAGAAGCAGCATACAGCACAATGCCAGTAGAACGGTTTTCTAAGATATCACCATTATCAAGAAGATAAAGATATGAAGTACTCTCCATCTTGGTGATTTCTTCTGAACCAATAAACTGATACTTACCTGCTTTAATCACAGTATAAGTAGAATCTTCATAAGGTTCATTCAGATTGGAACCATTATTAGCCACTTCAATCTTGTTAGGAGCTACATAGAAAAGATATGCATTATAGATATCATTCTTTCTTGTGATTACCACGAAAGACATGACAATTTTTTCATATCCATCTTGCACATTTGTATGGTTTACAATCTGGGAATTATCCAATACTCTGATTACAGTTTCATCCTCATCAAAAGAGCAGTCGAATCTTGTTTCTACGACTGTAGTATTAGATGGATTATCCGGGTTATATAAATCAGTAGTAAACACATAGTTATTTTCATCATTTGCATTATCAGAGATAGATACAACACCATAAGCACCAGTGGTGTTAGATCTTGTGTTATCTCTTCTTACATTAAGAATTGCAATATGACTACGTGCTCTGTTACCGCCACTAGGAATAGTTACATATCCGTCTACTCCTTGCATATATAGCTTCATAGTTGGAGCCATATATCCAGTGTCAAGCATAGCATTGGTATTACCTGCTACCATTCCTGCGGCATAAAGATTAGAACTAGTTTGAGCAACTTGTTCAGGATCATAAACTATGCCTGTAGTTGATACTGTTGCCTTAATTACAACATTTACGGCATATATACGAATGCTATTATCACTATCCTTCAGTACATTTACTTGAGGACAGAATTCATTACCATTATCCCAAGAATATGTACTACCAAAATTCTCGATTGTATAAATGGTGGTAGTAGAGTTAAGGTCACTATTAAGCTTAAAAGCTTGAAGAGTAACAGTACCAAAAGTACTACCTTCTCCTCCTACTGGAGTAAATTTATATCCAATAAGAACTCTGAAAGAGGTTTCACCATTCTTGTAAGTAAATACGCCAAACTTATGCTGGAAATAAGCGACTTGGTCAGGGTTAAGCGTAATATCACTATTAGAAATATGCTCTAGTTCTTTAGCAGTTTCAGACTGCTTATAGAATTTAAGCTTGTTATTATCTGCAATAGCAATAATACCATCTTCAAAAACGGCAGAATTCAGCCCTTGCTTTTCAATCTTGGCAAGTCTTTCATAAGGCATGAACACATCGGCGTTGATAACAGTACCGTTATCAGATCCGCTGGCAGAATCCGCAGAAATCTTTACGTACTTATGAACGCCATTAATTACCTTATATAAGTACAAATTACCATTTTCATCTTGAAAAAGTTCGTCACGTCTAGGATAAGCCCTATCCGAAGACTTAGAAAGTCTCGGATTTCGGGTACTTACCGCAAGTGGCGAATCAATTTCCTCTGATGGTAAGAATTGCGGAACGAATTCAAATCTAGAGGTTTTAAAATTTTGCATATTACGCCTTCAAGTGAGAGTATACAAGAAGAATGATCTCGTTGATAGAATCTTCTCTAGTAAGAAGTTTCTTAATCACCGAGATACCTTCTTCAGCAAGTTCTGAGTCGCATCTAGTCTGTAGGTTAGCTTGCCATCCAAATCCATAATCCAAGATATTCTTATCTACGGCAGAAAGTTTATCAATGGATTCCTGCGGAAGTACATTATAAATGCGTCGAATAGCACCACCTAAGAAAGAGCAAAGCTTTAAAGCATCTGCTAAACTGTCTTCATTATTTCTAATGAATTTATCACGAATAGCAACAATAATCTTTTTAGCTTCGTCTCTATCATAAGTGCTGTATTCAGACTCTGGAATCACAGGTCTAACTGGACGGACTGCATAGGGATCATCCATGTACTGCAACCAAGTATAGTAAGTATCGCATGTGCGATCTTTATACTTTTGTTGCATTTCCATGGGTGCCCATTTTATAATATCTGTGAGCATAAAGGCTTCAGTATTGCCATAAGTCATAAGATAGACTTCGCACAATAAATCAGCCATTCGCTCAACCATAGGATTCTTTAAATCCCACATAGCCCTAACATTCCAAGGCTCTAACCCACGCCTTTTGAGTTCATTTTCAACCTTGTTTCTTAAGATCATGTAATTATACATGGTAGCGTGCCAATTATAAATAGCTTCATTATAGACACGCTCCAAGGCTACACGCTTGTTAGTGATATATCTTTCTAAGTACTCAAAAGGAGTACTAGCTTCAGATGGATCAAGCACTTCAATGGTTTCATAAACCACCTTTTCGAGCTTTTCATCTGCATTAGGTTTATATTCATAGATTTCAAAAGTCATAAGTTACCTATGGGTTTTGGGTATCTTCCTCTTCTATATTTTCCGTATTATTAATATCATTAGAAGCAGTATATTCAGGCATACCGTGCATATCAGGATTGGTAAGCTCAGTTGTTCCATCACCATTAGGAACAAGCATACCACCATGTACTCGAATATTATTCTTGTATCCTCTAAGAGCAAGATCTTCGTTAGCACTGAAGTAAGTCTGACGTTCAGGTACTCTACGTTGAGATTCGCTAGTTTGAGCATCCATATCATGCTTATAAACAAGACGAGTGTTATGTTTGAGCCAATTATCAAACATGCTAGCACCTTGACAGTCAATCCAATCTATAGGACTCTTTATCTCTGTTGATGTGGCATCAGTAATACGACCTGAACCAGACAAAAGTATATAGTTATCCATGTAATCATTAACCGTCGTTCTATCATTATCTTCAGTATCTGCAAATATTATTGCATTTTCGACTAATGGTGTATAATTTTCCCATGTATGAGCTAAAATACCAGTAATCATACTGTCATCAAAATATGCATGGTATTCTATATCATTGTATGTCTTTAAATCTGGAAGACACAGCATATTGTCTAGTACATTTGTAAATTTACTATTAAGAGCCTTTACAAATCTTCCACTAGCAAAGATGATATAATTTTCAGCGGTAAGCATAGATGAAGGAATCTTATCAGGTCTTCCCACCGATAGCCATCCAAGGTCAATTACAGGATAATACCCTTCGGTATCTGCAAAAGGTCTTCTATAAATAGGAGTAGTCATTAATTCTTTAAGATAATCATGAATAATTTCATTATTATCTAAATATGGGCCATGATATGCTACTCTTGAAGCTTCACTAAAAGAAGACGGTACAGTAAATGCTAAAATGGTATGCTTTGGAGTAGTGGTATTTACCGGGAATGTAATTGCCATGTCAGGATTAACTCTATTAATAAATTTAATACTTCCTGCCGGAATATCTTCTCCAACTATACCTGTATTAGATACTATATAATCTTTATATGGAGTAAGCTTAACACCATCTATAAAGACAAATACATCTTCAGTATCAATCCATCTGCTATAAATATGAGCATCAGTATTCGCATCATCCGAAATGACATTAGGATCTTTCCAATTCATCGGAATGTAATTTGGATATTGTCCTATAATAGTTGTATTGTCATCATCGTCTCTGTCTATAACAAAACTTCTTTCAATAGCATCCTTACCAGTAGTAGAGTCTCTACTAATAGTAATTGTAGGCTTTGTATCTTCTTCTGATCCTGGATTATACTCATATGTATATTCAGTTTTCAAGAAAGTATTTTTATTGTATAGATAAAACTTACTTGTATTGGACAGTCTCTTAATTTTAATCTTCGTTCTAGGAATACTTATATCGCTATCTGTTTCTTCTGGTGCAGTATATTCTGTGTATATCCAGAGATCTAAGTCTTCAATAGTACTTATGCCATTTTTAAATGTTACCAAAGTAACTTCTGGATTTGAATTGTCCACTGTATATTTACTTGGATCTATAAACATCCAGTTCTTCATTCCAGTCTGATCTATGGCATGTTGAATAGTTGCTTTAATCTCGCTATCTATTACTTTGTCTACACCTTCTTGTTCATAATGGTCACCTTCTTCAACCATATAGTCGCTAATATACAAAGCAACTCCATAGCAATGTGATCCATATTTATTAAATGAAGTAATAGATTTGTCAATATCACCAGTATAAAGATAAAGGCATTCTGGCAGAGTTTCCATAGGTTGAATATCATCTGTTACAGATGTATGACCTTCATCAAACTCAAGTAGACCAATCTTAATAGGATCTCGATTGCCTATCTTTCTTAAGAAAACTACATCAACATACTCTGCCCATGTATCTTCAAGAGTTGCATGATCAGGATCATCTACCACATACTTTGTACAATTCATAAGTACAATGTACAAAGTACCATTAATTATATACCAAGATACGCTACCATGATCACTAATTCTAAAGCCATCTTCATCAAAGGCTAAAAGCTGATAATCGGATAAGTTTATTGTCGCATCAAAATTAGTTATAGTAATCACTCCAACATTATAACTAGGCTTTCTAGTAGACTCAGAATAATATGCTTGATAGTTATCATCATTCATGAGCTTAGTAAGCAAGCGACTTATAGCTGTAGCACTCTTAGACCTTAAAAGATATTCTGCACGAGCAGGTCTTAAATTTTGAAAGCGTATGACATTCTTCTGATTTACCAAAGAAGATGTAAGTACTGTACATGGGTTTAATAAGTCTGAATTTGTAGGAGCTATAATCGGATTTCTAAACGCTGTATAAGTAGGATTTATCACATACTGTCTAAGCGCTTGATATCTATTATAAGATGGAATGATTGCCATTGTAAAACCTATTGAAGAATATCTGCGTCAAATACTTGCTCAAGGTCAGGGATTCCTCTGATAATAGCTTCGTATCTCTGCAAGATAGTTGTTTCCACATAGATTACAACACGATAGATGTAATTTCTAAGTGGTGAGAAGAGTTCTAGAGTTTTCGTCTTAAAATCAAATTTATAATTTGTTGGCGGCTCACAGTATTCATCTCTATATAGTCTAAATAATATAGCTTCTTCAAGAATATCTTTTTTATGTTCATCCATCATTTGATCTATGAACATTTCCAAAGCTGGAGGAAGTATTCCTGCTAAAGACAAATAGTCTACAGCCATATCTGGACTAGTAATGAATTTCTTCATAAATATGCGCTTGGCATGAGTACCTTTAATATATTGAGGTGGCTCAGTTGTAAGGGCATAATTTATAAGGAGTCTACCATTATCCAACATACTCTGCTCAAATGGGGCTTCAGTATGGTTAGGATCGCCATCATCGGGTCTAGACCATCCCGGTGGCATAGGTACTGGAAGTTCCGTATGTACTTTAAATAAGTTAGGGAACGGAACTTGTGCAGTCATTATAAACTGAATCTTTGTATTATCAATCGATCTATTGATATGCTGAACATCTGGTTCAGGTAGTTTTTCAACCTTACAAAGAATATTAGCTGGCATGATGAAAGCTATGATCTTCTTGCTGCTATCTTTCTTTATCTTGATATCGATTGGTAATGTCGTATTGTGCTGAAGAATATCCAAGAAGATTTTTACATCTTCTGGCTTATAAAGATTTAAGCCTAAGTCTTCAGCAGTCTTGAATAAAAGATTAGATGGAATTTCTACCAGTAAAGGACAGTCATTAATGTAGAAATAATTCTCAGGGAATATTCTCTTATTCAAAAGTCCTATTACATCTAGCATCTGTACTTCAGATTCTACACGAATTCCAACTTGGAATTCTATCTTGTAGTAATCTACCATGAATGTAATCTTCTGAAGGAACTGATCGTTTCTATAAAGCATATAGTAATGTGAATCAGGTCCAAGATTTTCATACATAAATGGAGAAGGATTGTGTAAAGCTTCACCCATTAAGTCTTCCTGAAACTTCAGTCTAGGTCTTAAAGCTAGACATGGATTACTCTTTCTATAAGCTCTCATACGGTCAGCGTCGCCTTCGATATCCGGGATAGTGCCGCCTGTAGTGATTCTTATATACTTAAAGTAATTCTCAGGAAACTGGTTTAGCCACCATCGCCGGACTTCACCCGTGACAGAGCTTAGAATAGCACTGCTACTGATATTAGCTTGTTTAAAGGTTAAGTCCTGTTGCATAATTTACCTATATTTATTATCCAATTCTTTGTTTTGGCTTTCAAAATTATAAAGAAAACCCTTAGCATATTTCTATGCTAAGGGCTGTCAATCATACCTAAACAACTATAAGGAGATAATATGTTGTCATTATAAAGTTATAAAGTAAGAATATATATTAAAATATGGATTTATCATAAATAATGGAGTAACTATGCCTAAGAAAAAATCCACAGCATCGGCTGCTACCAGACGTAAGCAGGCAGAAGCTGACCATATAAAGTCTATTAAAGACAAATTTAGTTCTTCAGTTTATTTAGTAATAGAGGATGAGTCTAGTGAAGATGATGGAACAAATCTTCGAGTAGTCTCACCCGGAATGATTAGCAAGAAGGATGCTATTGACATTCTGTTTGCAAATTTAGAAAGAAGTATTCAGTATACAATCGCTAATATACTCAATGAAATTATTGATTACGATGATTTTGATGAAGAAGATAGCGACAACATCAGAACTATCGGAGAGAATGTCAATCGCAAAGGTAATGAATTCTCTTTCAATGGTCTATTATCTGAAAAAGATAAATATACACCATCGAAATGGTCTACTTTAGATTTTGAGAAAATTATTAAAACTCATATGGATAGAACTTATCCAGAATTTCATCGTATTGATGATAGTAGTTTTACAGATTACTTCAATGATATAGAAAATGAAAGTGATAGCAATGTTTTGAAGGTAGTATTTGGAGATGTTGAACCTGACATGGGCGGCGACATTAGAATATTCTTCGTAGAAATTCCATTAGGTATCAACTTCAATGATGTGCTATTTAATGCTCAAGCTCTAGTTGTTCCTCAATTCAGCAAGAAGCCTTTGGCTAAGCATATAAGAAATGTCGGATTCTCAATGTATCTTTCTTAAGCCTAATTATGTTTGCGATATTTAACTCTCATAAATGGTACTGGCATTCTGGAAGTAGAACTTTCTGCCCAGATCCTTACTTCTTCAGTTCATTTGCTGAAGTAGAAATGGAAATAAAAATGGCTAAGTATCAAGATTTTACCGCAGATTTTGTGGCATTCGATGATAGTATATCTAAGGATCAGGCTATAGAATACATTAAGAATCTAAGCATCACCAAAGATACAATAGAAGTCTTAAAAGATATTCATGAAGCTATGGAGATAAACTGTCATGGAACTAAAGACTAGATTTTATATCCTAAGCGCATGTTATTCAAATTATGACATTGATGGTATGGATGATGCGATTGCAGTGCTTGGACCTTTGAATATTGTAAGTTCAGATTACAACTTCTTAAAAAATGAGTTCAGAGGATTTATTCATACAGTATGTGAACAATGTATGGCATATTCTATGTTTTCTACTATTTCAGATGATGATGACTACGATGAACGAAAGATATATCTTCCATCATTTGATGAGTTTTGGAATAATCCTCAGACTCACGGACATAATCTTTTAAAATACTTAATCGATAATGTCTCTAAAATCTTTGAAGATGGTGATTTCCATATTACTTATTATCGTTATAATGATGATGGTAGAGAGTTTTATTGTGATGCTAAGATTCCCGGTCATGTTACGGCAAACTTTAAAGTCACATTAAGCCCTTGCAATATTTTAGTACCGCTTCAAGATGGCGCATTAAGTCATATGGGCAGTATGCTAATTCCAGATTTAAGACAAAGAGAAGATAAAGAATCTATACAAAACCTTTGGAAGAGGATGATGCCTTATGGATATGGAAATGATGTGTAATATCTTGATGGCTAGAGCCGAGAAAGAGACTGTAGCAAAGTTCAAGCGTCAAAGACGCAAGACCATCAAAGAATTCAGAAAGATGAAGGGTAGAAATACCCGTAGTATTAAGAAAAAAATCTGTGAAAAGCTTGGTGCAGAACGTCTTCAGCCTAGGCGTATGACATTTGTGCAAAAGGCCATTTATGATTACATGCAACAACTTAACAAGCTGCCTAAGTGCATAAGGGATCAAATCAATGATTAAGTATTTCAGCTTAAAGAACTGGGGTCCGTTTAAAGAACTCAATGAATGGCATGGAGACTTGCTTAATCCTAAGAATGCAGATTATTATGATAATAACATCACCTCTATGGCGATGATTTATGGCAGAAATATGTCTGGAAAGTCTGTATTTATTGAAGCCTTGAAGTTCATCAAAAGGCTCATAAGCGGAGATGGAAAGGTAGATTACTGGCATACAGATTATTATTATAATGGCCCGAAGGAAGGCGTTCAGTGCAAAGCCGAACCCACTGAATTCGTGTTGGAATTTGCATCTCATGATAAGCTTTACAGATATGAAATTTCTATGCTCCTTCAAGATAGAAGCATCGTATCTGAGAATCTTCTCTATAAGGATTTAGATACTCCTAAGAAGAGATTTAAGTTTATCTACAGTCGTGAAAATTACACAGATATTAAGCTTTACTTTGATTTCGGCGAATTCGGTCATCTTCTTGAAAAGTATTTCAATGATACCGATGAAACTTTGATTCATCGTATGATAATTACTAATGGAGCCTTGGATGTCGATGAGATAGCCATTCCATACCATTATTTCAAGAATGACCTACATTTCGTAGATGAAGAAAGCTTCATAGCTACTGAAACAGGAGTTAGCCTTACCGACATACTTGTTCCTAACATTATGGATAAGCTTGACGACATGGGAGTTCCTGTTGATGGCTATGACCTCATTGAAAGAACTGATAGAAGCTTTATAGAACTCTATGGTAATGATGCCGCAGAGATCAAGCGTATAATGGGTTGCTTTGAAGGTGATTCTATTAATATCATTCTCTGTAATAAGCATGGAATCTTCATTATTACAAATACTACAGAATCAGTTTATAAATGCTATCGTCTAGCACTTTCCAGAAATGGAATAGATGTCAATTCCAAAGGTCTGATTAACATTGCAAAACTTGCTATAATGTCTATCTGCACCGATGATGGAACTTACATCTATGATGATTTCATCTCAAGTGTTGACGAAAGATATATTCAGAAATTCTTTGATCTTTGGAAGGGTACTGTTCGGTATAAGCAGTTTATCGGTATCAGCTCTAACACTAACTTTATGGATTGGTTTGACCGTGCAGATGTTAGCTTCATTACTCATGATGCTAAGGTCAGTAAGGTAATTAATCCTATGAAGGATCTGAAGTGGAGAAACGATAAGCTTCTTTCTAAAGGATATCTTGAAGAAATACTGTAAATCTTCAGATGTTTAGCATATATTAAATAATGCTAAACAAGGAGTCAGTATGACAAAAGGCGAAGAAGAATTCTTCAAGCAGTATGCTTCAATGGCAAAAGATATCGAAGTCGAAGCTATGAATGGCGGTGTGGCTCTTAGTTCCAGTGTAGTCAGTGAGATGCGTGTGATTATATTCACTGGCAGCAATAACTTTGAACGAAAAATCGCTGTAGTAAATGCCGACTTCGATCCTGATGCCATTAGTTTCATGCTCAGGAATTTGTTCTGGTTGAGTGTCAAACTTGGCGTGGATTCTCAAGGGAATCTTCAGCCTGTTCTATATTTTGACCATAACAAAAGAAAATAAAAGAACCTTTCGGTTCTTTTATTTTTTGATTTCATAATATTTATCGCTTACATTTATGTCTAGTTGATCATTATACATAAATGTAATTCTAAGTATATTGCCATTTAAAATTTTTTCTATCTTCTTTACATCAGACAGAATATAAGTCTGGCAATCATAATTCTTTTCTTTACACACCTTAAGATTAATATCAGATGCGTGGGATATAGCATATCCCATAAAGATAAGTACTACTATAATGGGGAATAACCATTTCATATTATATATTACCTTCGAATTCAACAGTAACTCCGTTGTTGTCATAAGATCCAGTTACGTATAGATAGCAGCCAAATGGATAATGATTATCAGTGCTTGTCTTAACCGTTGCAGTAATACCCTTAAAGAATGTAATATCTCTTCCAACATGTCCATTATATTGATATAGCATAACATCTTGGTCTGTAGGATCAATATAAGATGCCGCAGGGAAGTAATAATCACCTGTAGATGATAAATTTATAGGTGTATTAGGTGTATATGTATGCTTATACATATTCGTACCTACTTCTTCAGTTACAACTGTGCCTGAAGGATTATTTGGATCATCATCTTCATGAATAACAGTGTAATTTACAGTAAATACCTTTCCTAATGTCTTATTTGTAGGAGATTCTATATTATCTATAATTGCCCAGCTTGTAATTGTACAGTCATTATCAGGACTTATTGTCTGGAAAACTTCATCCTGATCCGCAGAAGATCCAAGCCATTCATTACTAGATCTTGGCAATAACCTGAAGCTATTTATAATATCAAACGGAGCATTAGCAGGTTCTATATTATTAAGCTCAATATTTGTGATAGCAACAAATACTGTGTTAGTCAACTCATTTCCACCAGAAAGAGTAAATGAGCCGTCCAATGTTCTAATCATATCTTCGGTATAATCATTCTGACCATAATGCGACTGAATTTGTCTTCCGACAGATGGAGTACAGTTAACTTGGCTATCAACATGCGTGCCTAGAAGCTTGACAGAATTCTTATTAGTAATTATAGCAGCATAATACAATTTATCTGAACGCAATTCAAGAGGTTCATTATTCATGGTAGTAGCAATACTATGCAATTTAGTATGCTTTACGCCAGTAGTATTAATGCCAGCTAAATTTGCAAGGTTATCAGTATTAGCTATCCAGTTCATTGTACCAGAAGCCATATCTATTTCGTATAAGGCTATGTACATGAACACATTAGATTCTGTAAACTGACCACTATCTGTCATGCCAATAACTATAGTAGTATCTGTATTAATTTCCATGGTCATAGATGGACTGAACAATGTAAAGAATACATAAGGCTGGGATACACCTGGGAATTGTTCTCTACCTCTAACAGCACCTAAGTCCATTGTATAAAGAATTCTAGATCTAATAGTATCAACAGCTTCAGTGACTTCTTCCATAAGGAGTTCATCAATTTCAGCAGCAGAATATGATGCGGCATCTACAAGAACATACTTGGAGTTATCCGGGAATTCTGCACCTGACACTGGTACCTTATCTGGATTATACTTATAGATATTATATCTATCCATTATAATCGGAGTTTCAGGATCTTCTTCATCAATGATTACAACTTTTTCTTTGACGAAATAAGTCTTAAACTCATTATCTTTTTCAGCACATGCATTAATTACAGATTCATCGGTAGCACCTTCACCAGTAGCATCAAGGTAAACATTATTAGTATTGTCTAACTTGTATTTATCTGCCGCAGACATAGCACCAGAAGTTGATGCAGCTACTGAAGCTCCACTTGTAGCTAAAGGAACTTCAATAGTCTTATCAGAAGATTGATTCAAAGTAAAGGAATCAAAAGCATCTGCGTCATTTTCTATTTTTAAAGATATTGTACTATCTTTAATATCTGAAGCAGTTGCATATTCTGAAAGATCTGGTTTATTTTGAATAAATGAAGGTTCAGAGGCATCAGTTTCATCCCAGTCTGCTTGAGCTTGAACAGGTATGGTTGGCTTATTTGATAAGTCTTCATAATCACCGCTTATAGCTACTGTAGCCAGTTGATCCATCGTCGGTAGCGTTTTATCAACTGGAAGACCTGACATAACCATTCGGTCAAGATTGCCTGTATCTTCTTTTACATAAGTGATGAATTTACCTTTAGTATAATTTCCACTCTGATATAGTTTAGAAAATACTAAAGTAGGCGATCCGCTATCTTTGGTATACGATACTAGCTGATATGCACTATCACCACTAATAAATCCAGATAAATCACTTTCATATAATACAAAAGACTGTCCGGCCTCATGCCACCCAATAATATCATCAGCATCTACAACAGCATATCCTGATGCAGTATTCTGATCTTCAACTTCCAAATCAAACATCAATTCAGTACTTGAATACTTAAGAAGTCTATGATAGCTTCCAACATTCAAATCAGGCTTATGCAGCAAATCAGAATATTCTCCAGATGTTGCTACATCAGCTAATGTAGGCTTATTTTGAATAAAAGCTAAAGATGAAGAATTATTTTCTTCCCAGTCAGACTGTACAGGAGCTGCTGGAATAGTTGGCTTATTTGATAAGTCATCATAATCACCACTTGTAGCAACTGTAGCTAAATCTGGCTTATTTTGAATATATGCCTTGGAATTAGTATTAGTCTCATTCCAATTAGACTGCACCTGAGCCGCAGGAATTGTAGGCTTGTTTCGAATGTATGCCTTAGAACTAGTATTCGTTTCATTCCAGTTAGACTGAACTTGTGCAGCAGGAATTGTAGGTTTATGAAGTATAAATGCCGCAGATTCCGTATCAGTCTCATCCCAGTCTGCTTGAACTTGTGCAGCAGGAACATCTGCGATTTTGGCATATGTAGTATCAATTTGATCGCCATTGACATCACATTTGGCACGTTCGGCTTTAATCTTAGATCCATCAATGGTACTTGCAAAGCGTTCGCTCATATAGTCTCCTATAATTCTTCATATCCAATCACCGGGATATGCGGTGTATTAGACAAATCTGTATAATCTCCGCTAGTAGCTACGTCTGCGAGATTAGGTTTATTCTTAATAAACGATTGCTCTGTATTATCATCTTCTTCCCAGTCAGACTGTACAGGAGCATCAGGAATAGTGGGAGTTCCTGACAAATCAGAATATGCACCAGATGTTGCTACAGCTGCAAGAGATGGCTTATTCTTGATATAGTCTTTGGCATCTGAATCAGTTTGACCCCAGTCAGACTGTATCTGAGCATCAGGAATAGTGGGAGTTCCTGACAAATCAGAATATGCACCAGATGTTGCTACAGCTGCAAGAGATGGCTTATTCTTAATGTAATCCTTTTTGGTATCATCAGCTTGTGTCCAATCAGACTGAATCTGTGCATCTGGAATTGTCGGCGTATTAGCCAAATCACCATAATCTCCACTAGTAGCTACAGCTGCAAGAGATGGCTTGTTCTTGATATAATCCTTTTTAGTATCATCAGCTTGTGACCAGTCAGACTGAATCTGTGCGTCAGGAATGGTAGGAGTTCCAGACAGATCAGAATATGCCCCAGAAGTTGCTACAGCTGCAAGGGTTGGTTTATTCTTGATAAAATCCTTAGCATCGGAATCAGATTGTGTCCAGTCAGACTGTATCTGAGCATCTGGTAATAATGCATCAACTTCATCCTTAGTATAGTAATTGCTTAGATCAATGTTGCCTTTACCAATAGAGAACCATTCTTCTCCATTCCAAGCAACTTCTTCATCAGCAGTAACTTCCATGCTATCGATTGTACCATCTTCAGTACAAGTATATACGCTACCTTCTTCAACATCTTCAAGGTCTTCAATCTCAGATGGCGGAAGTGCAGCTATCCACTTCAAAGGCTTACCAATAGCTACTATTTTTGCATTAATTGCTGCAATATCAAGATTAATAGCTGCAATATCACCACTCTTAGTAGCAAAATCTGATAAATCGGGTGTACCATCTAAGTCAGCGTAAGATCCAGAATATGCTACATCTGCAAATCCTTGTTCTTCAATAATTCCTTCAACATCCTCAGCAGTTTGATAACCGGGATCATTTTCAAAATCGCTAAGGCTTGTAGGCTTGTTATTCAATTCTGTATAATTGCCGCTAGTAGCTACAGAATGAAGATTTGGCTTGTTCTTAATGTAATCTTTAGCAGTTGTAGTAGTCTGAGTCCAGTCAGACTGGATTTGAGCAGCTGGAATCTCAGGCTTATTATTCAATTCATTATAGTTACCACTGGTAGCTACAGAATGAAGATTTGGCTTGTTCTTAATGTAATCTACAGCTGAAGAGTTAAGCTGTTCCCAATCTGATTGAATCTGAGCAGCTGGAATTTCTGGCTTATGTAGCAAATCGCTATATTCACCAGTTGTTGCAACAGTCTTCAAACTTGGCTTGTTAAGAATCTTAGCAGCACCCTCGGTAGCATTCCAGTCGGCATTTTCCTGCGCAGGAGTATCCTTCCAAACAAGATTGCCGTATTGATCAGATCCTAAGAACTTAACGGCATTCGGAGCACCTAATATTGAAGCTATATGCGTTGTTATATAATTGATAATTTTTCCAGCTATATTTCTTAGCTTAAGCTTCTTAGTACCATTAGAAACACTATCCACTGGTATTTCATTATTAGTGAGCGTAATATCAATTAAGCTGGAATCTCCAGAATCTAGATCCTTGATTCTTACAAGGTTTATTTCTCTTTCATCCATAGTGTACCTACTAAAAGGAATAAATATTTTCTTTATAATATGGTGTTTAAGGATTTTAACCCCTTAAATTTATGGCTAATACGATACCGTATTAGCCATTTGAGTTATTCAATTCTTGAATTTATAGAAGCAATAAGCTTATTACCATCAGTTACAAGGTCTGATTTAAGACCCATGCCCATCAAGTAAACATCAAGAGCATTAAGTTCAGGTTTTTCAAAGATAGAATCGCCCATTTTAACGTCTGACATCTTAACAAAGCCATCACGAGCAATATTATTATACATGATGCGTTTCTGACCAGCATTACCTGCTCTCGGACCCATCATTTCCTTAAGAGTTTCAAAGTTACCTTGAGCGATCATAGAGTTGGTTTCTTCATCAGACATTCTAGAAACCTTATCATCAGATGTAACTTGGTTAGTAATAGCATTTCTAGTTTTAATAGAGCTAGACACAGCAGTTTTCTTAGCCACAATCTGTTGAAGACGTTTTACATAAATGTACATAACTGGAATCTTATACGGAGTTCTAACCGTATGACCTTCTTTCTCATCACGAAGGTAAACGTATTCTTCCAAAGGCAGATTCAAAACCTTAGCAGCAGCTTCAATATCAGAGAACTTAGGTTCATTCTTAAACGGAAGCACTTCAACAGTAATAAATTTATCTGGATCAGATGCAAATGATTTCATCCAAGCTTCGAACTGCTTATCATTCATAGCATTGAAAAAATCAAGATACTTTTTGGTATTAGCTCCAGTTCTATCAAGCTTATCTAGGACAGATGTTATAAGATCAACTATCCTTTTTCGTTTTGTAGATGTAGAGGCCATAAATAAATCCTTTTATTAAACAATAGTAAGTTTAATATCAATAACTTTATCATGAAAACAAAGGAGACCTTTATGGGCTTATTATCTTGGTGGAAATCTCGTAGAGAAGCTGTACGTGCAAAGAAAGCAGCAATGCTAGCAGCAGACATTAGAGCTTCTTACAAGCAGAACTACATGGCTAAATGGGGTCTAGGTGCAAATCGTGATTTTGAATTCCTAGACAAAATGATTAAGCTGACTGGTGACAAGTATATCAAAGAAGTTGAACTTCTGTTGGCTTCCACTGGAAACGGTGAATATCTTTCCGATAAGATTACAACGGAAGATATTCCTAAGCTTGTGAATAATATCATTGGTAATCTTTCCAAACAGTACAGATACATTCTTGAATTGTATTTAGGTGATGATGATGGAATTATCAAATACATTATTCTTCAGCTGAATGAATACATTGTAAAGATTATGCTTATGAATCGTCATAAGATCAATAGCATGAATCCAGAATATAGAAAGCTTCAGCAAGTTACGGCTGCTGCCTCAAAGCAAAAAGAAGCTATTAACCAACAAAGAAAACAATAAACATAAGACCATAGACACAAAGTCTATGGTCTTAATTTATGCAGCGATTGAGGAATATTTATTGATCATTATATTCGTGAATGGAATTATAAATTCTATAAGATTTGGAGAGATATCTAATTTCTCCATCCAATCACTATCATAGAACTCGTTCAAGAATGCAACGACAGCAGTCTTAGAACCCATTTCATTCATTTGAAATTGACCATTCCTAAGATTTCTATAGAAATTCATATCAAGAGATTTGCTGCAATATAAATCCTTGAAATTCTTTATATCCTTAAGAATATCTATAGGTCTATACCCATTATCAAGCATTCCAAGCCACGTATTGAACTTGTCAATCATGTAATTCTGACACAGTTCTCTACCATTGTCTGAAATGCCTTTTACAGTCATTAGTCCATCTGTACCACGATAAAATGATACACGGTTCATTACAACAAGTGAAGAATATACGCCTGAAATCTTAAACTGGATATCATTTACTCGCAATTTATGTACTTTAGTTCTCGGTTGAATTAAAGTCACAGCATCGTTATTTATAGATACAATATCTTCATCACTGGCACCATTCTCCGTCATGAACTCAAACATCGTATCTCTAATATGCTGTGCCAATTCTCTTGACCATTCTAAATTCAAACCACGAATTTTACCAATTACAACATTTCGTGTATATTTATCCATCGCTTCAAGACGCTTAACATCTTTCTGCCCAAGCATCTTGAAACGACGAATCATAGACAATCCTGCTGCATTGATATCGAATTCCCTTAGAACTTTCGAGTCTAAGCCATACAAAATATCAATGTCAGGATTAGAATATGAAGCCTTTCGAGCTATTTTTTCACTTAGTTGTGCCATTACACCATTCCTTAAACAAGGCTTCGGATGCACAAGCTTCAGAAGCCTGAGACAAAGCCTTTCCAAGCAATGAAAAATTATTTACTACTTCACCAGGAGCAATGCTTTCAAAGTCATTCTCAAATATGTAGTCCGCTTCATCGTATATGGCATACTCGGCACGAATGTATTCTTCATCACGTTCGCCAACTCGTGCATCAATAGCTTCCTCTGGCGGTCGATGCACTCCGACGATACGATAAATAATATCTTTTCTTACAGAAGCCCAAGCCTTAAAGTCTTGCAAGCCTTCTTTATTAAGAATAATCACACCAACACGGTTATCAAACTCAGGCATAGGTTCACTGCCATATACATAATCCTTGATATGGCATTTACCAATTAGTTTATTAGCGACTGCTTCAAAACTAGATTTAGAATCAAAGACATACATGTCTTTAGCTTCATATGCACGGCGTGGGCGTGTGGTATGTTGAATTACAGTTGTAAACATGGCAGGATTAAAATTTACCAGAATCTGTCTGATAGTAGATTTACCTGTTCCAGATGCTCCAACTAAGATTAAATATTTTTGCTGCATAATTGTTCCTTTGTAGAGGGTCATTTATGTGTTCTCTGTATAAAATATGCCACGCCGAGCTTGGGCTTAAATTCTTCCAGTTTCGCATAATAATATTAAATAAAATTTAATAATAAAAATAAATATAAAAAATAATAAAAATTATATATAAAAATAATAATGAAAAATCTATATTTTTATATTAAAATATGTAAAATGTAAATATTTACATTTTAACATTAAGATACACCATAAAGGAAAATATCTATGAAATTAAGTTTCATAAATATGGATGATATATTTGATTCATCTAGAGTAATTACCAATGCTGAAATTATGGATAAGAATCGTGCATTTACAGATGACGGTTTATATTCCGAAAAAGTATTTGGTAAAATTCATGGGGATGAAATCGAATATTCTTGTAAATGTGGTAATCTTAGAGGCAGGATTTATGAAGGTCTAGAATGTGAATCCTGTAAAACCATAGTAGAGAAGAAACAATCAGTTATCTCTAGAGTAGGTTGGATAGATCTCAAGGAATATAAGGTAATTCATCCGAGATTCTATCAGTTCATTCAGCAATACATTGGTACTTCAAGACTGAATAGCTATATCAACTCCAATATGTCTATCGATGTAGATGGGAATGTAGTCATCCCTAACGAGACAGAGTTGAAGCCTACTGCAAAAGATCCTATGCCAGAATGTGTAGGTATGGGTGTTGAAGGATTTATCAATAACTTCGACTCTATTCTAGAAACATATCACGCAAAAAATAAAGATGAGAAAAAGGACGTATACGAAATTATTAGAGCTAATCGTGATAAGCTCTTTATGACGAAGATTCCTATGTATAGTCCTAGACTTAGACCAGTAGTCGTAATCAAAGACAAAGTTATCACTGACCCGTTAAACGAAAAGTATGTACAGATTCTTAAGCTAACAGCAGGATTACATTCTCTCTCTAAAGACAGAAATGAACTGGCTGTAGCAGCATACTGTAATAAGATTCAGCAGTTGATTGTTGACATCGATAACTTTGTGATAATGGCTCTGAATGGAAAGAAGGGTCTAATCAGAAATACAGTATTGGGTAGTAGACTTAACTTCTCATCAAGATGTGTGATTACTCCGTTACCAGTAGATACGGCATTAGATGAAGTACATTTGCCGTATATAGTATGTCTTGAAATATTCAAGCTCCAGATTCTTAGTTATCTTACCCGTAAGAAAGACATTAGTTATTTTGAAGCAATGACGATATTCAACAATGCAATTACGGTATTTGATCAGGATATCTATGATTATATGATGCGTCTAATCGGTCCAAATGGTCATCCGTTCCTTTTGAACAGAAACCCGACGATTTCCATTGGATCTATCTTGTATATGCGTATCACTAAGATCAAGACTGACATCACTGACTATACCATGAGTATCAGAAATAATGTCTTAAAGTTCCTTACTGGTGACTACGATGGTGATGTTTTGAATATCTTCTTGACACTGTTCGATGAGTATGATAAAGATTTGAAGAAATTTAGTCCTATTAACCTTGCCTTTAGCTTAAATGATGGAAGGTTCAATAGTAATTTAAGTCTTGATAAAGACTATGCACTTGGACTTCAGACGTTGTTAGACTAAGGAGACAACATGAAACCAAAATCAAAATACCTCGTATGCTACAAAGCAAAATATTCTTATAGCGAGAGTAGTTTTGATGAAGTCGTAGATTGGTGGGATGGTGCAGATGTACCATCCCTCAAATCTGGCCTCAGAGAAATTATTAAGAGAAAATATTGTGGTGGACACGATGTAGGAATTGGTATTACTCTTACATCCGTATTTCCTTTAAGAGAAGGCTCAGGCCAAAAGAATCCAGAAGATGTTTGATAAAGAATCAATCATAAAGACTATAGAAAACTATGATGTTGGTTATAAAGAAATAACCCAACTTGATTGTTTTCATAGGATTATATCGGATAATGAGAATTTTGAAATTAGATATGCCGGATGTAACTATATTGTAGTCACTAAGGATACTGTAAAGCTTTACTTTGGATTACAGTATAAGACATTCGAGAAAACTGAAGAAGATGAAAAATCATTTTATGAAGACTTAAACCAGAGTTTAAAACTCATTGCAGAAGGCTGTGAAGTATCATGGGCGTAAAAACCAAAATTAAAGAAACGAAAAAGAAGACGAAAGCTCCTAAAGTCAAAGATCTAAATGAAGTAAAGAAAGTATCAGAACAAACTGGTCCAAAGGTTGTGACAGAATACTATGATCCTGAAAAGGGTCCATCTCAGCAAGCTTTAAAGACTAGCTTCGATATGCTTGACCTGCTTAAAGCAGCTTATGATAAGCTGCTAAATCATGAAAGAGCAAGGCAAGACGATGCTTTCGATTTGAATAAGTTCGTATTTGAATTTGCAAGAAATGTACCTGCAATTCTTAAGACCAATTATCCTGAACTTGAACCTCTGTATCTTGGCAATCTTAATCTTACCAATGAACAGAAGTCAATGGTCTTCTCATACATGAATACATGCAGTTGCATTCCAATGGCTATATTGCTTACTGAATGGTATCAGACAGTTCATCCTGAACAGTTTGAAGAACCTGATAGTGAAGGTGTATTTACTACAGTTTCCACTGATGGTAAGAAAAACAATCAAGTAGTAAATTAATTTCTTCTTAGTCACAAAGGCTTATAGGATCTTCCTATAAGTCTTTTTTTTTTGTAAAATTATCATTGATAGTGATATATTAAAAAGTGATGTAATAATTCCATTGCATCGTAACCAAGGAGAAAGATCATGAAAAAGATCATTTCCATCTTCGCTTTGATTATTCTCATTGCTTGCAGTGAGGATTATCAAGTTTCCAGCCCCACTACCTCTGAAAAGGTTGATACACTTTTGGTTAGTACTACAGATACTCTCTTCATGACAGAACATGATACAATTCTTGTATCATCTACTGATACGATTAGAGTTTCTGTCTTAGATACCGTTGTCTTAAATCATACAGATACGGTTTCTAAGATT
>Ga0310690_10001340_pt1 | contig 43863 bp, 48 predicted proteins | sample AusTroGonzalo_MG_2_FD_207661 | JGI IMG/M metagenome (GOLD analysis project Ga0310690, IMG submission 207661) | Bovine rumen microbial communities from tropical cattle in Woodstock, Queensland, Australia - Gonzalo_04 (v2) (version 2) | ecosystem: Host-associated > Mammals > Digestive system >... | reverse complement strand
ATTTGCGGTTTGCCTATGAAGCGGAAAACGTGGAGACGATTGACGGCGTTCTTCAGCCGCAGGCGCGGAACCAGGTGATGGCTGGAGAGTTTTATCCGGCGCTTGGGGAGAATGTAAGGATTGAGACGATTGCGCGGTTTCACCGCAGATGGTACACGGAAGGCAACCGCGAGTGGCTGATCTGCGCGGCGGGCGGTGAGCTTTATTACCGGCAGGTCGGCGATAACCGTGGATGGGCGGTTATCCAAAGGCCGCAGTCAAGCGGAACCTTTGCGAACAACGTATGGAGCTGGGTGACATACGAAAAGAATATCCTGGACGAGAACGAGGAAGCGGAGACCATTGACGTACTGCTGATAAGCAATGCCGATGACGGTATGTACATGGTTGAGCCGCCGGACCGGCAGTCCATATGGGAGGACTACAGGGAGTATACCTGGGGCGAGGAATATGACGGGGATACGCACCTGTATACATGGGATGACGTGTATTCCAAAAAATGGCACGTCAATCCGGTGGACACCAGCCCCGGTGAGGACGGCGAAGGGAACCCGCTGCCCGGATACAAGTTCGGCGTGATCGAGCGGTTCCAGGAGCGTATCTGGGGCGGCGCGATTGCCGGAGAGCCGGACGTGCTTGCCTATTCCAGGCCGTATATCGCGGATAACTGGAAGCTGGCCGGAGCGGACGAGGACGATCCGGAAGGAATGCCGCCCGAGGACGGCGGCGGAGAGGTTCGGCAGCCGAGCTGGGACGGAGACAGTTTCACAGCGCTGAAGCGGTTCGGCGATCAGCTGCTTGCGTTCAAGGGTACCAAGGTATGGCGCGTGATGGGCGTCAGCCCGGGCGAATACACATTCACTGAGCAGTACGGCGGCGGCACGATTTATCCGAACACGATTGCGGATGACGTGGAGCGCGTTCTGCTGGTCGAGAAGGACGGTCTGAGCGTTTATGACGGGATGACGGTCCAGCCATACGGCAGGGGCTTTATTGAGAAGTTCTGGCGGACGGTGAACAGGGACGCAATGGACCAGATGTGCGCGGCGATGTTCAAGCACCGGTATTACCTGGCGGTGCCGACCGGAAACTCCGAGGTGAACAACGCGCTGATCGTTTACAACACGGATGACGGGAGCTTCCTGCTGTATACGGATACCTATATTGAGAGCCTGATGGCGGGCGGTGACGTGCTGTACGCAACGACATCCTCGCTGCCGGGGAAGGTGCTGTTCATCAATTACAACTCATGGGAAACCGGTTCGTCCAGCGGCCTGCCTTCCTTGTGGAGAACGCCGTGGATGGACTTTAACTATAAAACGATTGCCAAGGGCGGGTATGAGATCTATTTCAATCCGGAAGTGAAGGGCGCTCCGGTGACGTTCCGGTTCTCGATTGAAACGGAGAAAAAGACAAAGACAAAGGAAATCACGATCCAGCCAACCACCTTCAAGGAAAAGCAGAAGCGGATCAGGTTCGGCGGCACCAGCAGGCGCTTCCGCCTGGTGATCGAGACGCTCCGGGTTCCGACAAACACGGTATGGAGACTGACAGGCGGCATTCACATGGTTGTGGAGACCGATCCGGATTGAGGTGGTCTGAATGGGAAATAACAAGCATATCAAACAGCATCAGCCGCTCCGGAAACCGCAGGGATGGACGGGGCAGGACGCAACGCTGATCATGCAGCTTGAAGGGCTGTTCAATGACGTGTACAGGCAGCTTGGCCTGCTTGAGGAAAAAACGGAGAGCCTTGACGAACGCGTGACAGCACTGGAGGAATGAATATGTATTCGATTGAACGACTGCCGACCGTGATTGATATCGGGTATTCCGGCGAGAAGAATTTCCGGGAGGTTGAGATCGACCTGACGAAATGGGCGGAGATGATGCCGGACGGCGTTCCGAGTATTGTGTACGTCCGCCCAGGCGAGACGGAAGCCGATGCGTATATCGCCGCAACGGAATACGATTCCGATACCCATGTGCTGACGTGGACGCTGTCCGACAGCGATGTGTTTATTGAAGGCACCGGCGCGATCCAGATCTGGATGGAGAAGGAAGTGGAGGACGAGATCGTCAAGCGCGGCAAGAGCGCGATGGTCGCGGTCCGCGTTGGTGAAGCGCTGAACGATCCGAGCGCCGAGGTTCCGGCTGGACAGGCTTCCTGGCTTGAGCAGATGACGGAACTGAAGACGGAAACGGTGAACGCCAGCGCTGAAGCGCAGGCCGCCAAGACGGACGCGCAGAGCGCGAAGACCGACGCGGAAACGGCACAGGGTCTGGCGGAGGACGCGCAGGAAGCCGCCGAGGACGCGCAGGACGCTGCTGAAACAGCACAGGGCCTTGCCGAAGCTGCGCAGGAAGCTGCGGAGAGCGCACGGGATACGATCCTTGGGATGACCGCCACAGCGCAGACGCTGAGCGCCGGGTCGGACGCTACGGTTTCCTATTCGGACGGCGTGATGGCGTTCGGCATTCCGAAGGGCGATAAAGGCGATGACGGTGACAGGGGTGATCCCGGGGAGCCCGGTGTGGACGGGCAGGACGGGCAGGACGGCGTGAGCTCCTATGTATGGATCAGGTACGCCGCGAACCAGCCGACACAGGACAGCGACATGGAGACCACGGTTGACGAGTGGATCGGTATTTACACCGGGCAGAGCGCTTCACCGCCCACAACGTACACCAGTTATACATGGTACAAGTACAAGGGCGCTGACGGGGATGACGGCGCAGGCGTTGTGGCAGGCGGTACGACCGGACAGTTCCTGATGAAGTCGAGCGATACGGATTATGATACCGAGTGGGCAGACGCACCGGGATTGTCGGACAAGGCTGACAAAGCGGACACCGTGCTGACAACAACATTGAGCAGGGGAAGGGCATCAGGTTCAACAGCAGGAACAGGATCGCTTGCGTTTGGTGAGGATGTTATTGCATCCGGTGCTTATTCACAGGCAGAAGGATATAACGTAACAAGTAATATCCCATATATGCACTCTTTCGGTCAGTACAATGTGGAGTGTAATACAACAATTACAGGGACAACAACATGGAGCAATACAAGTTCATATAGTAAAGGTGCAAAGGTATCAATAACTATACCCGGCACATTTACATTTCAATATTATATTTGCAAGGCTGGCTATACTCCGTCAAGTTCTTCAGACGGGGAAAGATACAAACCCGGTTCTGGTATTTATTGGCAGAATTATTGGAGACGGATATATGCAAACGGGCTTGAGCTTGTTGAGGCTGTTGGTTGGGGAACATCTTCCTCTCCAAAGAATGTCCGCGCCCTGACAACGGATGGTGATGAGCGGCTTAAAGGAACTCTGTATATCAACTGCAATAACGATTCCACAGGCGGCTCCGAAGTTGCAACAGCCGCTTCCGTAACTGCGCTTGACGGTAGCAAGGCAGACATAGTAACAGGCGCAACGGATGGTAACTTCGCTGCGCTGGACAGCAACGGCAACCTGACGGACAGCGGAAAGAGCGACAGCGATTTTGTGCATAAAACGGATAATGAAGAGATAACCGGAAATAAATATTTTGAAGGCGTTGTTGAAGTCAAAAACAGCACCGCAACTCCCGGCATACGTTTCACATCCGTAAACAACACTACGCGGAACGTATCCATGTCAGTACTCGGTGCCGGAATTACGGGCGAAACGGAAAAATACGGCAATGCGCAGGTCAATTTCTTTGAATATAGTCCAGATTCCAATGGCGCAATTACATCATATTATGAACAGTACAGACTTCCTGCGGTCGATACAGGAAGATCTGGAAACGGACAATATGACATTCTCACAACAAAAGACAGTCTGAAGAACAACGCGACAACTACTGACTCCGGTTATGCCCTTGACGCTCGTATGGGTAAAACGCTTATGGATGCGATTAAGGGGCTGCTTTCTTATACTTCCGTTTCTTCAGAATCATCAAAATCATTCAATAATGTACCGAATGGCTCATTGATTGTTTTCACGGTATCCACATCTCATGCAATCATTTCAATCAAGACAAGCACAAACGGAAAGAGAGATGTTTATTCTGTCGGAACCATGGCGACACTTGCCGTAAGCAATGATAAAGTTACTGCAACAAATGGCTCAACAGGTTCAACCGGATACCTGATGATAATCAACAATCCGAACTAATTGATATAAAAGAGGTGATCATATGGCAATGGGGCATACCACATACCTGAACCTGAAAAAGCCAGGGTATGATCAGTACGCGGACATCCAGGACATCAACGACAACATGGATATCATTGACGCGGCGATTGCCGATATGTGGAAGACGATCTATCCGGTCGGCTCGATTTATATGTCCGTGAACAGCACCAGTCCGGCAACGCTGTTCGGCGGGACATGGTCCGCGCTGAAGGGCAGGTTCCTGCTCGGCTACAGTTCGACCTACACTGCCGGATCGACAGGCGGCTCGGCTTCCACAAGCTACACGCCAGCCGGTACCGTTGCGAACCATAAACTGACAACGTCCGAGATTCCTTCCCACAACCATACCTTTACCGGTTCTTCCGCGACCACATCCTCGGCGGGCGGGAGCCATACGCATACGGTCGGGGCGCACAGCCATGGACTGAACAACCACGTCCACAGTCTGAACGGACACACGCACGGGCTTGGGAGCCACACCCATACAATGAGCGACCATACTCATACGCTGGGCAGTCACACTCACAGCCTGAACAGCCACACCCATACGCTGAGTTCGCACACCCATGGTCTGAACAGCCACGTCCATTCCCTCGGGAGCCACACCCATACGCTCGGCAACCACACCCACGGACTGAACAGCCATACCCACAGCCTGAACAGCCATACTCATACTCTGAGCGCACACACCCACAGCCTGAGTAACCACACCCATACTGTGAGCACGACCAGCTGGAGCGGGATCGGAGCCGGGAATGACGCTGTGGTCGGCTTCTGGCCTTCCGATGCCAAGGGCGGTTCTGACTGGGGCGTACTGACGCTTTCCACGGACCATACCGGCGAACTGACCTATCTCAGCCTTTCAGCGACCACAGGCACACCGAGCACCAACACGTCCGGCACACCGAGTACCGATGCAACCGGCGCGGCCAGCGGAAACACGGGTGCCGCCAGCGGAAGCACCGCAGGCCCGAGCACTGACGCAACCGGAGCCGCCAGCGGCAATACCGGCGCGGCAAGCGGAAGCACTGCCGGTCCGAGCACCAACGCCACGGGCGCGGCCAGCGGGAGCACAGGCGTTCCGAGCAATAATACCTCCGGCGGGCCGAGCACGAACACGACCGGCGCGGCGACCGGAAGCACGGGCGCTTCCACGGGGAACACCGGCGCTTCAAGCGGCAGCACGGCGAACAGCTCCGCCTTTGATTCCGGTTCCACATCCATCGCGCACACGCATACACTGACCGCGACCGGTTCCATCGGGAACACCGGCGGCGGCGGGAACCATAACCATGGGTTTACAGGAACGGCAGCCAGCATCGACATCATGCCGCCGTACCTGGCCGTATATATGTGGAAGAGAACAGCATAAGGAGGAAACTATGAGGAAATGTCTACTGCTGACGCTTGCCAGCAACGGGAAAAAGGTCGCTGTCGTATGCGACAACATCACACTGGTCGTTGATATGGAGGAAGAGAGCAAGGTATTTACCCGGATCTTCCTCAAGTACAATATCGATGAAGAGACCAAGTGGGTTGATGTCATGGAAACATCGGAGCAGATTGCCAAAATGATGAGATAAAGGAGTGATCGGTATGAACTACAAGGGAGCCTATGACAACTCCGCCAGCTATAATGTCGGGGATGTCGCGGTATTTACGGACAATGTTGCCTATGAAAAGACGAACGCAGCGCCTGCGGGAACCAAGCCGCATGACGTGCGGTACTGGGCGCGGCTGGGCAGGCCGCTCCAGGATGTGGTGCTGATGTTTCACACGATGCTGACGGACATGAACGCGGCGATCTCCGGCGCGGATGATACGGCACTGATTGCGCCTGAGTACACGAAAACCACCTATGCCGCCGGGGCGATTGTGATCCATGACAAGAAGCTGTACAAGGCGAAGAGCGCCATTGCCACGGCGGAGAACTGGACGGCGGCGCACTGGGATGAGACCAAGGTCGGCTCCCTGATCGAAACCGCGAACACGAACATTGCCACGGCAAACACCAGCATAAGCGATCTCCAGGGCGTTGTGTTTGATGACAAGACGCTGGTCCTCGGCTCCAGCACGGCAAGCTCCACGAAGAAGTGGGCTGTGACGGTGGACGATACGGAAGGGCTTGAGGTGAACGAGGTTGTTGAGGAGGCGGGTACCTGATGGCTAAATGGTATAACGCTTATCTGACGGATGACGAGCAGAAGCACAAGCAGATCAGTTCCAAGGGAATCACGGCCAGGAGAAGGAAACAGCAGTCCCAGTCGATTTCCAAGAGCTACAGCGATGAAGCAAGCAATAACACCCAGAAGATTCTTGAAGATGCCTTTAAAAAGAAAGGAGGAAGCAAGTAATGAACTGGGAGACGATTATTGTGGCGGCGATTGCCGCACTTTTTCCGCTGATCGGCACGGTCCTGACGATCCTCCAGCAGAGCAAGCTGATCAATTACCGGATGGACAAGGTGGAAGGAAGCATGAAGGACCTTGCCGCGAAGGTGGAGAAGCACAACAATTTTGACCGCAGGCTTATCGTGATCGAAACAAAATTAGGCATTGAGCCACCAAAGGAGAAAGCGTCATGAAGATTAACTGGAAAGTAAGGTTCAAAAACAAGACATGGCTGTCCATGTTCATTTCCCTTGTAGTCGGTTTTATTTTCAATATCCTCCGGCTGTTTGATGTGGTTCCGGTGGTTACAGAGAACCTTGTAATGAACATCGTTGGTCAGATCCTGACCTTCCTCGGCCTGATCGGCGTGATTGTTGACCCGACCACCGCCGGAATTGAGGACTCCAACCGTGCTATGAGCTATGAAGAGCCGTGGGTTGACTCGGAGGAAGAACAATGAGCGAGAACAAGGTAGACAGGCTTGAGCATGACAAGGGCATGATGTGCATGGTTTCCTGCAATCGAAGGATGTTCCTTGCCGTTGTCATCGTCTGCATTACATTTATCCTTGTAATCATCTCAAACACTGTTCGGCAGGAAAGATGGATTAACGCTTTTCTGAAGGTTATCCCCGTTACCACGGAGGTGTCCGATGGAACACAGCAAAGCGGAAATCCTTGAGGTGCTGGATCAATACATCTATAACCGTAAAGACAGGGAGATCATGGCGATTATCCTGACTGACAGGCCCAGTTCCCTTGAAGAAGTCGCTGAGGAGTGCTCTGTATCGCTTTCTACGGTACGCAGAGCCATGGACAGGTGTTCATTCATCCATAAGTATCTGCCATGAAATTGACACGAAATTGGGCTGCTTACGATCTGGTGAGCAGCCTTTCCTTTTGCCATAATGATGGCAGAAGGAGGCGATCCCATGAATCAGCAAGAGCAACTCCGGCAGATACAGGCAGACCCGTGCGGAATGGGACAGAAGGCAGGGTACAGCATCCCGCCCGAGCTTTCTAACGATCCAAAAGCGATGGTACAGCACCTGATTATGACAGGTCAGGTGGCGAACCCTCTGCTTCAGAAGATCATGCCGATGATACAGAGGATGTGGAAATAAAAAAAGGGGCGATGAGCGGCAACTCATCATCCCTTCCGAACCGTCATGGAGACGGCCCTCATGCAAGTACATTGTAACGTTGTCTCCATGATATGTCAAGCTACAACCCGCAGTGCGCAGGCGGCTTGTAAATATCAAAGAAGGAGACAACACAATGGACACCAACACTTATATGCCTGTGGCTCCCGTCAGTTACGGCGGCGGCATGGGTGACTTTGGGAACGGCTGGTGGATTATCCTGCTGTTCCTGTTCGCCGGTGGATTCGGCGGCTTTGGCGGTCTCGGAAACAACGGCGCTGGCTTCGTCAACGCGGATGTGCAGCGGGGCTTTGACCAGAGCGCTGTGATGGGCGGCGTGAACAACCTCCAGAACGGCATTACTGCCGGATTCGGAGACCTCCAGACCTCTCTGTGCGGCGGCTTCGCCGGTGTGAACGCGGCGATCAGCAACGGATTCGCGCAGGCCGAGATCGGTGAGAATGCCCGCCAGATGGCGAATATGCAGCAGATGTTCGCGCTTCAGACCTCCATAACCGGAACGCAGAACATCGTGCAAAGCGAAGGCGCTTCCACACGGGCCGCGATCCTGGAGCAGACGAACGCGATCCTCGACAAGCTGTGTCAGCAGGAAGTTGAACAGCTCCGCGCCGCGAATGTGACGCTTCAGAACCAGCTGAACATGGCCAACCTGGCTGCCAGCCAGACGGCGCAGACTCAGCAGATCATCTCCGCGCTTACCCCGGCGGTTTAACGGGGTGATCGCATGAAGATTATCCGGTGCCTGAGTGACAAGATCGAAGAGGAGCTGGATGATGCCGCTTCCTATATCGACCTTGCCATGAAATGGAAACAGGAACACCCTGCCACCGCGAAACTGTTTTATGAATTGAGCACGGAAGAGATGGGGCATATGGAGGAACTGCACTCGGCAGTGGTCCGGCTGATTACCGAATACCGGAGTGAGCACGGCGAACCGCCGAAGGAAATGCAGACCTTGTATGATTACCTGCACGATAAGCATATTAAGAGAGCAACAGAGATCAAGGTGAAACAGGGAATGTTCCAGGCGGAATGAACCGCACCCCCGCAGAACGCGGGGGATTTTTTATAAAGGAGAAAAGGATATGTGGGTAGTGATTGCGCTTGTCCTGTTTCTGGTGCTGGTCGCTGAAGCGATCATGATCCTGCCGGACAAGATGCCATGGAACCGGAAGAAGTACAAAAAGCCGATGGACAGGTGGTGGGAAAAATAATGTTTACTGCAAAAGAACTGACAGATGATTTTGAGTATGCGCTTGACAACCACTGGGGGTATATCTGGGGCAAGGCTGGCGTTCTCTGGACGGACGCGCAGCAGAAGAACCTTGTTCAATATTTCGTCAACAAGTACGGAACGAACTGGAAGATCAACAGCGAAGCGAAGGATGACAGCCGGTACCGTTCCGCAACGCTTGGGAGCAAATGGATCGGACACTATGTAGCGGACTGCAGCGGTCTTTTTAAGTGGGCCTTCAACAAGCATAAGGTTTCTATCGCGCATGGGAGCAACACGATCTATTTGAGCTATTGCAGCGCGAAAGGGAAGCTGTCCGGAGGGCGAAGGATTGACGGTCAGACGCTGAAGATCGGGACGGCTGTTTTTGTTTATAACAGCAATAAAGACAACTACAAGCATATCGGTCTGTATGTGGGCGGCTCAAGGGTGATTGAAGCCCAGGGCACGGACGCAGGGGTATGCGTGAGCAATATCGCCGCAACAAAATGGACGCATTGGGGAGAACTGAAGAACGTGAACTATGAAAATGTGGGCAGTGATCCTGTTCAGGAACCTGCGAAAGAAGACGTAAAGCCATGGATGCCGACCGTGAGGAAGGGCAGTAAGGGCGATGCGGTTGTGCAGATGCAAACGATCCTGTACAGGCTGGGGTACGACCTCGGTTCCTACGGGATTGACGGAGATTACGGAAAGAAGACGGAAGCGGCTGTGAAGGCATTCCAGCGCGACCATGGTTTGGCGGTTGACGGCGTATGCGGACCGATGACATGGGATGCCTTGCAGAAAGCGATGAACCAGATCAACGGCCTTCCGGCTGAAAAGAAGTATACGGTTTGCCTGCACGGGCTGGACAAGACGCAGGCTGCCGCGCTGAAAGCGAATTATCCCGGGGCGATTGTCACGGAAGAATAAAGGAGTGGTTTGAATGGCGAATGCTGTGGCTACAAAGAAAAAGATCACTGAAACGAGCAATCCCAAGACTGCTGTAAGCAATGCTGTTTCATCAGCGGATTTTGCTGTTCCGACATCGGCGAAGTCTACTGCTGTTTCAACGGCGGCAACGGCTGTGCCGACTTCCACCGAAAAGAAGTATGATCAGGCGTTTTCCTCCACCGGCTCGGACAGCGCATTGAAGGATTATACCAAGGAACCGCAGGCAACGACCAAGCAGGACGTGCAGAACCAGGATGACGCGACCCAGCTTTGGCAGAGCCTGAACTACAGCTACAACAAACAGCGTGAAGACTCTGATGCTTCCTATAACAAGGCGATTTCGCAGAGCAATAACTCCATGCTTTCCCGGGGCATGGGCAGATCTTCCTATGCTTCCCAGATCGAAGCCGGTCTTCTGAACGAAAAGAACAAGGCTTCCAATGATATTACTTCCGCGCAGATCGCCGATTACCAGAACCGGTTGAGCCAGCTGAAACAGCAGGGCTTTGAAAACGAGATGGCGCAGAAGCAGTATGAGGAAGGCGTAAGGCAGTTCAATGAAACCCAGAAACTGACCAGGGAAGAGAATGCCGCCAACCGTGAATGGCAGACAAGTGAGCGCCTTGGCACACAGGCTTATCAGACCGGAGAGCGTGAAGCCACGCAGGCTTACCAGACGAGTGAGCGCGAAGCCCAGCAGGCGTATGGCACCAGCGAACGGGAAGCGCAGCAGAAGTTCCAGACCAGCGAACGCGAAGCGCAGCAGGCTTACGGAACGAGCGAACGCGAAGCCCAGCAGGCATACCAGACCGGTGAGCGCGAAGCGACACAGCGGTACAACACCGGCGAACGCGAAGCCACACAGGAATACAACACCAGCGAACGGCTGAGCACACAGGATTTCAATAAAACCATGCAGGAGCTTCAGAACGCATTCACTGCCAGCGAAAGCCAGAAGGGCCGTGAAGCGCAGAAGGACCTTCAGCTGATCGAGCAGGCATGGCAGAGCGGTGAAAACCAGCTGAACCGGGAAGCACAGGACGCCTTGCAGAGATTGCAGCAGGAATGGCAGAGCGGCGAGAACCAGCTCAACCGTGAGCAGGAGACAGCCCTTCAGACGCTGATCAATGAGTTCAACGCAGAGCAGAACCGGCTTGACCGTGAACAGAGCCAGAGCCAGTTTGAAGCGACACAGGCCGAGAACGCACGGCAGTATGACGAAACGCTGGCAGAGAATCAGCGGCAGTATGACGAGAGCCTGGAAAACACGAAGTATGAGTTTGAGCAGACGCAGAAGGAAACCGAGAAGAATAACCTGCGGACGATTGTTACGACCATGCTTGAGAACGGCACGATGCCGAGCCAGGCGCTGCTGGATGAGGTTGGGATCAGCTATGACGATGCCAATGCATGGGTGAACGGAAACAGCACAAGCTCCGGAACCAAAAAAGTCGTAGACGATACTGATGAAGATCCAGACAAGCCGAATGATGATGCAACTATTGATGATGTAATCAACACTTTGTCAAGCGGACTGACATCCGGAACATCAGAATCAGGGGACAGCGACCTGAAGAAATACCTTGTACAGCAGAGGAAAACCATTAACAGAACCTAATAAAGGAGAATGGATATGGCCAGTTCTAATGACATCATCAGTTCCCTGCGGAAAACGAACCAAAACGTTCAGAATAAATATAATACAACGCTTACGGCTGGTACTGATATCAATAGTGTTATCAATAATATTAGCAATAAACAGCGGGAAAAGAAAAAGAACGATAAGAAAAACGAATGGATCAGTTCTCTGAATGCTGACACAATGACTTCCGGGCAGTTCCTCGGAAGTATTTGTTATATTGCAGAAACCGATCCGATAAAGGCCAGCAGTCTTTATTCCAGCTATCTTTCTCTTCAGAACGATCCGAATTCAAGGTTTTATAACGCTTATTCCTCTGCCACGAACCAGGCAGTAGGCCGTCTTCAGTCCTACGGTATCGATGTATCCAATATGGATGACAAATGGTACAACGACATGATGACGGTGTATGCTCCGTATCTGGTGTACGGTGAAAACAGCACCACGCCGAAAGATCCCGGGAAGAAGGCTACCACGGAGCAGAACATTGCATACGATTTCTGGAACGTATACAAGAGCAAGGAAACCACAGAAAAGGCACAGCAGGAATGGAAGGACCTGCAATACGATCTGTCCTATTGGGCGCAGCGGACTGACCGGAATTATTCCGATGAAGAAATCCTGAACGAAAAGATCGACTGGTCAAAGTTTAAAACGCTGAAATCCATGGACGATTCGACAGCGATGAACCGGGTTGAGCTGAACACCGGAATCGGGTACAGCCAGGACGCGGTGAAGGGCGTTTTGTGGGCGGCGCGGAACGGCGGCGGTACAGGGGATCTGTACCTGAACATCGGGTATTCCTATCTTGGCGAAGGGAAACAATGGGAGTACGATCCGGAGATTGCGAAGAAGCTCGATCCGAACAGCGCTGAATTCCATCCATACTCATTGGGCAGCACGAACATTGACGATGCTGCCCTTTATTTTGGTGTATCCGCGTTTACCAAGGACTGGGTACAGCAGCATAAAAACCTTGCCTTCAGCAAGGACGAGACCGAAAGGGAGATGTACCTCAAGGTCCAGTCGGCATATGACAACCAGGTGAACGCAGAAACGGAGCTGGATCAGCTTCTTGAATTTATTCAGAAAAAAGCGCAGTGGCTGAGAGATCCGGATGACATTCTGAATAAAATAGACTGGAACAAATATCCGACACTGAAAAAGATGGATCAGAGCATCGGCCAGCACGGCTATGATGCGACAGGCACCCTTGTCGAGCTGACGGAAGGTCTGAAATACCGGTACGCCGATCTTGAATCATATGTTCACAGCCTGTGCGATTACAATAATCTCAAGACGGCGAATGAAGTATTTTATTCAATGGTGACCCAATGGCATGGTGTGTTTGAGAAAATGCAGTCTGCACAGGCGGATACTGAAGCCGCAGAAAAGGAACAGACCGTAACCCATCCGACTGTCAGACCGACAGAACAGCAGATTGAAGTTGCAAAAAGCTATGACAAGAAAATAGCGGAAGACGCGGAACTGACGGAGCCGGTCAATACTCCTGCGGAACAGGCGGCGAACAAGAACCAGTCTTCTACGCTGTACAGTTATATCAAGAATGCGCTTGGCCAGGTAAGGAATGTTGCGACACAGGCGGTCAGTGAGCTGTACGGTTCGACCGTAAAGGGGAACATCAGCAGTTATTCCGGAACGATCCTTTCCGAATTTGATACTGTTTCCGATTATGAGCGGAACAGCCAATGGATTTCCGAACTGGAAGATACGGAAGCGGCCCTGCGTGAAAAGCTGGGCGATCTGATTAACAACGCGAATGCCGGTGTAGCCGAGTTTGATGAAGACGCGTTTGCCGAGACCGGACGGATCGAGGACCAGCCGAGCTGGAAGTATCTGAGCGAGGAAAGCAAGGAAAAACTGCTTGAGTATCAGGAAATTTACAATCCGGATGATCTTGAAAACATCTATAACGTATATCTGCAAAAGGATGCTTCTTCTGTTTCCGGGCTTACGGAAGAGGAACAGGCGGATTATAACGAATACAAAAAGACGATAGAGAACCTTGAGTATGCCAGGCAGAAACAGGTAGACGGCCAGGAAGCCTATGACCAGGCGAAAAAGAAGATTGATACCACACAGCAGGTTCAGGACGATACCATCGCGATGATGAAGGATGCCGGTCTTGACACCAAGGCGATGGAAGACGCGGCTGTCGTGACCGACTTTTTCCTGAATTTTACGAAATACGATCCGACCAAATGGGGACAGTACAACTTTTATCATCAGTATTCCCAGATGCTGATTTCCGGCGCGTCAAACGCTGACGAAATGTACCAGGTTGCCGAGACCGGCGATCAGGAGATTATGGAAGCGATTGATGTTGCCAAGACAATGCTGGAGTATGCAGACGATAAGGGTATGTCTGTTCCGGACAATGTGCGCGAGAATATTCAGCGGTACATTGAATCCCTTGAGCGCCAGCATGAAGACTTTGAATATCTTTCCAACATCAAGAACGATGATTTCAAGGGCAAATCCGGCGAAGGCCATTCCATTGCGGAAGGCGCGGATAAATATTATTTTGACTGGGGAGACTGGGGAGAAAACGCTTCCCTTGAAACGCAGCCCGGCTGGGGAATGCTGAGCAAAGCCCAGCAGGAAGAGCTTCTGAACAGGTACAATCCGGATCTGGAAAACGGATATGCCGGTGAAGATATCAACAGCATTGCGGAAGCATTCAACGGCATGATGGACCAGATGGATGTCGGTGCCCGTATGTTTGGCACATACCATCTCAGTGATCTGCTGACGGATTATGAAACGGAAACATACTATTATCTGCTGGCTTCCAAGGGTCGTGAAGCTGCCGAGCAGTATGTGGATCACCTGACAGATGCAAGCTATGGCGTGCTGAACAGCAGGGCTGCGGAAAAGACCAAGGGATACGCGGAAGGACTGGCTGAAAAGGGATTCTTTGGCAGGCGGGCTGCTGATATCCTTTCCGTGATCCTTTCACCGGTTGCCGCAATCGGAAGCGCGATCTATTCGGCGGACGTTGGTTTGAGACGGCTGCGCGGTGAGCGCGTTGAGTTTAACCCTGACAATGTGAACCTTTCCGCGAACATCTACCGGAAGGAAGCCAGGGCAAAGATTAACGAGGAGATTATCAAAACATACGGCGAAGGCACGGTTCTCCAGAAGGTGATGAGCGGCCTTCAGGAAATCATCAGTAACCGCGCCGACAGTATGGCGAACGCGCTTGTGTTTGGACCGTTGTTCAGTGGCATCAGTAACGAGATCGCGCAGGAGTTTTTCAGTGCGATGCCGATGGCGCTTACTGCTGCAACGGACGCTGTTGCGGAAGCGAAGGAGAACGGCATTGGCGGCGATATGGAACTGCTGGCCATTTTCGCTTCAACGCTGATTGCTGAAGCCGGTACGGAAGCCATCTCGATTGACAACATGAAGCAGGCGTTCAAGGACGCGAAATCGCTGACGCATGAAGGCCTGTCCGGATTCATGAAGAACTGGCTGACCAAGAGCGGCATCAGCGAAATGGTCGGCGAGACATTTACCGAGATCTGGGAACAGCAGTGGAACAAGGCAATCGGCGGGGAAAACAGCGATTATGAGCAAGCCGTCCGGAAGTACCTGGAAGAAAACAAGGATATGTCTGAGCTGGAAGCCAGGGAGCTTGCCGGTATCGACATGATGAACCAGGTGCTGCATACGGCGCTGATTTCCTATCTGTCACCCGGCGCTGACATTGTTTCCTATGCTGCCGGTCGTTATGCCGCATATCGTCAAGAAGCCAAATACCGTCAGCAGAATACTGAAGAAAACGTTTCTGTGCTGGATGTGTACAGGGAATATAAGCAGGCGAAACAAAATCAGCAGAACCAGCAGAATAATATGGAAGAAGAAGCATCCGCACAGGATGCTGGCACTGCTGTGCCCGAAAATGCTCCTGAGACGCAGGCACCGGAGCAAGCACCCAAACAGGAAACGGCAGTTTCCGAGGAAGAGCGTTTTGCGCAGGACATGACTGTTGACTTTGAGATCCTTGAGTCTTCGAAGACGGCTGACAATGCGTCCAGAACGGCTTCCATTGCTTCTGTTCTTGACACGGCGCAGACGGCAGAATCCGCCGATGTGGCGAACGCCGCCGCCGCGAACATGGACGGTTTGTTTGGAGAGAACACTGATCCTTCTGAAGGATTGCAGGATTTGATTGTTGGCGCATACACAAACGGTGTGAGCCCTGATGATGTAAAACAGGCCGTTCGGACGGCTGCGCTGAGCAAGGACAGCGCGGCCTATCAGATGATGCAGTCTGAAGAATACCAGAATGCTAACATCGGCGAGAGAGCGGAAATGCTGGCTACCACTGTCAACATGGATATGAATAACGCTACTGTTACGGACCAGATCGCAAAAGCGGTACATGAGAACCGTGTTGCGCTGGCGGAACAGCAGACGGTTAATACTTTTGAAGTGCAGGCGAAGCATGACGCAGCCTACAAAGCGCAGGGCGATTTGCTTGCGGCACAGGAGGAAACACGGAGAGCACAGGACGAGTTTGACAACAGGCAGGACGCGGTCGATCAGGCAAGAAAGAATTTGACAACGATCAGCGCGGAACTGCCGAACAATCCCACTGATGACAATCTGAAACAGCACCAGGCGGCGATTGCCGAACTGCGGAGTACAAGCGAGGTAGCGCAGGAATACAAGCAGAAGCTGGAAAACGCAAAGGCGGCAGAGCAAAAGGCACAGGAGACTGCGGACCGCGCCATTGAGGATGTTGCCAACACCAAGCGTGAACTGGCCGAAAAGATGGTTGCGGAGGAAGACCAGCAGAGAGCGGCGGCGAAAACGCAGGCTGAAGCTGAAGCACAGGCACAGGCAGAGGTTGAAGCAAAACAGCAGGCAGAACAAGAGATGACCGACAACGCGAATACTGCCGATGTTGAATCGTTCATTGATGAATACAGGAGAATGAATCCGAATGTATCTGATGAGCAGATCCAGCATATTCGTGAACGGTTTGAAAAGAAGTTCGGCGAAACGCAGAACGCTGATGTTTATTCTCAGCCCGTGATGGATGAGAGCGGCAACGTAAACGAAAAGGCAAAGAAGATTGTCGCGCAGATTAATAAGAAATTCAGCGTTCCGATTGTGTTCTCGCAGGACACTACAAACAACGGCCAGCAGGTTTACAGCGAAGGATATTACAATCCCAACACACATCAGATTATTGTTGACGGGAATCTTTCGCTTGAGGAAGCGCTGACAAGGGTTATCCCGCATGAGTTGCTGCATTCGCTTGAGAAATCCAAGACCTATACCAATGTCGTGAATTCCCTTCTGGGCATTATTTACGGAGAGGGCTCCGATTATGACCAGGCCATTGATAATCTGAACAAAAACAACGGTAAAGCGACAACGCAGCTTGAGCAGGACATTAAGACCATTAAGGAAAAATATGAACGGCAGACAGGCAAAAAGTTTGATTATACCTATGCCGCGCAGGAAATCGCCGCCACCAGGATGGGCGAGATGTTCTATGATCCGAGCAATCCGGAGCGTTCGCAGGATCTGATAAACCGGCTTGTTGCCGACAAACCGAATGCCGCGAAGCAGATCATGAACGCGATCAAGAGCATTATCAAGCAGGCTGTCGGCATGAGAGGTGCCTGGCTGACGAATGCCCAGAAAACGGTTGAGTTGTTTGAATCTGCCCTGTCCAAAAACAGTGATTCTCATCCCACCCAGGAAACGCCGAACTATACGGTTAAGAATAATGGCCGTAATTCATCTGTAAAGTTTGACGGAAAGGCAAGCACTGAAGCAAGCGAGGCCCTGCGCAATCTTGGTCTGGTTCCGTATAACGACAAAAACGGGAACCAGATATGGAGAGTTAATAAATCAGGTCAGATAGTCACTGCTGCGGCTATAGAGTATGCATTGAAAAACGCAACAACGCAGGATAATAAGTATTCACTTGGTATGCTTAAAAAGGTTTCTGACGCATTGCGTGAAAAACTTCAATACATTGCGGATCAGTCCCCGTTTGCAAAAGAATATAAAGCATGGAACAAAACCAAGGATTCGACTTCGCTTCTAACAATTGGTAAGCCGTCTTCTCTTCTCATTTCGTATGGTGTGCCTGATGCAGATATTAAGATTTCAGGCGGTAAAATTATTGATATTCAAAATAAACATCCAGCTATGACGGATAATGTTATCAGGCAGATTCCAAGCATATTGGAAAAACCCGTGATGATCATGGAATCCCAGACAAGAGGTAATGATACTATTACAATGTTTGGCGAGCTTGTTGACAAGAATGGGTATCCTGTGCTTGCAGCATTAGCGATTACGCCAACACTTGACGAAAAGACCGGTGTTGAATTTACCATTCTGAGAAGTGCGTATGGCAAGGACAGAAGCCTTCAAAACTTTATTGACAAAAGCAATATCTTGTACACAGACGAAACAAGAGCCGATTCATGGGCTGCTACCATGGGGCTCCAATTGCCTTCTGGACATACCCAAATCGACTCTTCTGATGGAATGGTACCACAGGTCGAAACAGATGTCAACCGCACAATTACAGACAGCCAAGGGAACGATGTTGCGACTGATCTTCCAGGCGGAACGGTTGCGCTGGATAATGATTTCAAGTTTAGCCTGAATTCATTTACAAAAGATGAACAGGCGAGGACAAGACAAGCCCTGCTTGATCTGAAAGATGAGAACGGCAAACCAAGGTTTACGCCGAAAGAGGTTGATAAGTATCTGGACGATGCGATGAGCATTGCGTCCATGATCGCACAGGATCGTCAGCGGCTGGACTTTGAAGCCAGCGACAATCAGGTTTTCCTGAAACCGAACAATGATTATCACTATACACTGGATGCTTCAACGCTTTGTGCGAAGCGCCTGCTGTATCAAGGAACGTTCGATTATGTGCAGCACGCGCTGCCTGACGAAGTATTTACCCCGGAAGATCTGATTGATCTTGTGAACATCATGAACGAGATGGGGTATGAGACTCCGTGCGGTATCTGCTATGTTGAGAGCCGCAGGCGCTGGCTTGACACATATGCTCAGAAGTTCCTTGACGAACTGCCTACAGACGCTGACGGCTTTATTGATAAGTATTTCAAGAAGGCCAAATCAGAAGACAAGGCTGCTATCCGGGAATGGTTTAACGGAGAAAAACCGTCCATTGACGATCTGACCACAAGCGATGGTCTTGAAGCACTCAGGCAAAGCAGTCCATATATGTATAAAGCCTTTGTGGATGAAATGAATCACAAGGGGACTGCAAACCCGAAGGTGGTCCAGCTCCGGACTGAATATCGCGGTGATATCAGCAAAATGTCTGATAAAGACATCCAGAAGGTAAAGGACATCGGCGGTCTGCGCATCCAGAGCTTCAGCGATTTTGAGACACCGCACCTGCTGGACATGATCCAGGCAGTCATGGATATGTCAGCGAGGAAGCTCACTTCCCAGGCATATACCAAGGTACCGAATTTCGCCTGGGTATTCGGTGACACCGGGATCAAAATCAATCTTTCCCTGATCGGCAAGGGCACCGGTCTGGATGCAGACGGAAACCTTGTGTTTGACAACAGGGAAGGCATGGACTTTGACGAAGCAATGAAGCTCCGTGACCGGTATAATCAGAATGTTGGCACGATTCTGGTAGGCATTAACGATGACCATATCATTGCGGCCATGGGCGATCCGAGGATCGACTTTATTATTCCGTTCCATAAGAGCGGCTGGAGCCAGGAAGAGCTCCGGAAGATGCCTACGCTTAATAACTACAATGATTATACGAATTCCCAGAACGAGCTGATGATTGTCGGTGAAAAGAAGCACAAGGTGAAGGAAATCAAACACCTTGGCGAGAAAGCGCTGGACAATTGGATCGTTAAGGAAGGCGATGATCATCCCGGGTACAAGATCATTGAAGAAGGGAATGGTAAGTATACTGTTTCCTATGATACCGGGTATGAAACGGAATCCTTTAAAAAGCACAAGGAACGGACAGGCGAATCCCTTTCCAATTTTGAACCTGTTGGCGCTAACTGGTATTGGGATTTCGATAAATCCGGTGAAGAGAATTCAAGAGTTTACCTGCAAAAGTGCGCTGATGAAGGACGTATCCCGAAGTTCAGCCAGTTCCTGGTTGACAACGGTGACGGCACATTCAGCCTGCCGGAAGGTACAGACAAGCGCAGCACGGCCATCCGTGAAGGCTACTGGAAAACGCTGATCGATTTCAAGATGTATGAAAACGATGGCTATGGCCGGACAGCGGAAGACGGCACGAAGACAAGGGTGAAGGGAGCAAAGCAGCGAGAAGTAACACCGGATATAAACATGAACGAAGCATACCGCGTGATGAACGAGTACCAGCTCGGTCGGCAAATGCCTGACAAGGAGAACGGTCAAAAGGGCGCATTCATTTCGATGAAGAGCAACAATGATACGCCTGTTGCGATCCCTGCGGCAGAGCGGTATATCGATCTGATCAGGCAGAAGCGCCAGGGCAACAAACCGGTCAATCCGGACGATACGCTGGAAGCGTCTCCGACTATCTCCGCCACAAGCGGAGAAAGTTTCTTCGGGCAGGGACCGAGCGAAGAAGCCAATATGAATGCGGCTACTGCGTTCGGCGCTACGGAAGCACCTGCTGTGATGGGCAATACGGAAGGTACTGCTGAAGAAACGCAGAGCCAGCCGAAGACGATGGCTGTGGACGCGGAGACCGGGGAAACGGTGAGATATTCTCTGCCTTCTGACGCGCCGTATCTGAGCGCTGTTGACCATGGGAACATGGAAGAAGCACAAGAGATGGTGGATGAGAAGGCAAAAGAAAACGGATACGATGTGGAATATGCTGTGTGGCGTGGAGATTCTGAACCGTATAACGAGCTTGAGCCAGGTGTAAATGGTGGAAACCTTGGAACTGGTTTGTACTTTACACCTAATAAGGCTTATGCAGAGAGATTCGCCACAAAGAATAGTCCCGTTCGGAAATTCTATCTCAAGACAGATAACACATTCAATTACAATGATTTTGCGCAGGAATTCAACGATTATGCCATGTCTTGGCTTGAAGAGAATGACATGGAATCACGCATGAATGTAGATGAATACACTTGGTCTCAGATTTGGGATGATTTCATTTCCGAAAATGACTATGATTCTGTCAAAGCTACAGGTGTTGGCGGAATTTCATATGGTGCAGATGAAATAGCCGTTCAGAATTCCTGGCAAGCAAAACTTGCTGATCCTGTCACATACGATGACAATGGCAATGTGATTCCTTTGAGCGAACGATTCAACGATCAGAAGGATGACATCCGCTTCAGTCTCCCGTCTGATGATCTTCTTGACCAGCAGATTGATGAATACCTGAAAGGCGGTGGCATTCTTTCACAGCAACAGCAAGCACGGACAACACCTGAAAACCCGAACAATGGCTATCGTCAATGGGGCAATAACCTTGCTCAGCAGAGTGATGAGCTGGACCAGCAGGCGAAGGATTATGTCCTGAACAGCGAATACGCGAAGGACACGAACGCCGCCGAGCTGGACCGGGCGCTTGCCTGGGTGCGCAGCAACAAACAGTACGCTGACGATGACGGTTATCAGGAATCCTTGCAGAAAGTGACGAGTAAGCGGTTCAATTACCGCACAAAGGACGGCCAGGCGAGAATGATCGCCGTGATGGGTCTTGCTGTTGCGAGGAATGATGTAGCCGCACAGGTAGCGCTTGCTGATGCCTACAACCAGCAAGGTACTGATCTGGGCCAGGCGCTGCAATCCCGTAAACTCTTCCGGTTGATGACCCCGCAGGGCAGGATCGCAACACTGCGGAAGATGCTTGGCAATGTTCAGGATCAGCTTGACAGTAAAGGAATCCGGAAAGAGATCAAGCTGTCCGATTGGATCTACCAGGCGGCTTCGGAAGCCACAGAGGAAGGCGAGTTTACCAAGATCCAGCAGGCTGCGGCGATTGAGCTGGCTGATCAGATTCCAGCGAACTGGAAAGACAAGATGCGCAGTCTGCGTATGCTTTCCATGCTTGGCAATCCGAGAACGCATATCCGGAACATTATCGGCAATGCACTGTTTGTTCCGGCTGTCAGCCTGAAGAACAAGATGGGCGCATTGGTTGAAACCATAAGCGGACAGGAAGAACGCACAAAGACGCTTTCCCTGAAAGTATCGAAAGAGATCAGTGACTTTGCGAAGCAGGATGCCGAGTTTATGAAGGATGAGCTGACCGGTGAAGCAAAGTACAACGAAGGCAATATGGTCCAGCGTGAACAGAAAGCCTTCAAGGGATTCATGCAGGCGGTTATGGACTTTAACAGCAATGCGCTGGAAGCTGAAGACTGGTTCTTCCTGAAGGGACATTACAAGAGAGCTCTCAGCGGCTGGATTGATGCGAACGGGTACACAATCGAACAGCTCAAGAGTAATACGGACTTGCTGAACAAGGGCCGTGAGTACGCAATAAGCGAAGCACAAAAAGCAACGTACCGCGACTTTAACGGTCTTGCCGCAAAACTGAATCAGCTTTCCCGTAATCCGCAGACAACCGGGCAGAAGATCCTTGGGTTTGCAACGGATGCGGTCCTTCCGTTTAAGAAGACTCCTGCGAACATCTTAAAGCGCGGCATCGAATACAGCCCTGCCGGTCTTGTGCGTGGACTGAAGAATGCCATGGTCGATGTGCGGAGCGGAAAGATCACAGCGGCGCAGGCAATTGACAGGATCTGTTCCGGTCTTTCCGGCACGGCGGTGATGGCACTTGGTTATTTCCTGAGTAATGCCGGTATTGTAACCTGCGGCATGGGAGATGATGAAGACAAGTTCGGCAAAGAGCAGGGCAATCAGAAGTATTCCATAAAGCTGAGCCTGTTTGGGCAAGATGTCACGTTCACAATGGACTGGGCTGCTCCGATGAGTATGCCGTTCTTTGTTGGCGCGGCAATCTGTGACCAGGTTTCAAAAGAAGGGGACTTCGATGTCAACATGGTGATGGACGCTCTTGGCAATATTGCGGAGCCGGTGCTGAATCTTTCCATGCTGGACGGCGTGAACACACTGTTCAAGACCAGTCAGCATGACGATACAGATACCATGACGCAGATTGCTGCAAAGGTCGCAACAAACTATGTATCAAGCTATGTGCCTTCTCTGCTTGGCGCGATTGCGAGGACGGTTGATGATAAGCGCCGCGCCAGCTATGTAAAGAGCGGCGAAGGAACAGGCATTACAGGAACAGTACGCTATGCGCTTGAGCAGGCTGAAAACAAGATTCCAGGTCTCAGCCAGACGAACATTCCTGTTCGTGATGTGTTTGGAAACGCTGAAACAAGCGGCCTTGCGGAACGTATCCTTGAAAACTTCATCCTGCCCGGATACATCAGCAATTACAAGAACGATCCTGTGCTGAACGAGATGGATCGTCTGTATAACGCGAATGTTACCGACAGCGAAGACATGGTTCCGAAAGATCCGGCAAAATCCATCAAGTACAACAACGAGCAGTACAGGCTTTCTGCTGAAGAATGGGATCTGTACAAGACCAAACGCGGCCAGACTGCATATGATCTGCTGAGCAGGATGATTAATACATCAGATTACAAAAATGCTGATGAAGCGACACAGGCGCAGATGATCAAGCAGTGCTGGGACTATGCTGACAATGTTGGAAAACAGGCTGTTCTTCCGGATTACCAGATGGAAACAACAGAAGGGAATGTGCTTGATTCGATCAAGCGCCAGGGCAAAATCACAAGCTATAACGCAAAGATGATGTCATCCCTTGAAAGCGGTGACTTCATGGGATATGAAACCATGCTACAGGCGCTGCTTGATGAAGGCGTAGAAGAAAGCACGATCAAGAACAAGATTAGCAAAAAGTACATAAACAAGTACAAGGAAGCCTATCGCAAACACGATCAGAGTACCATGTCGAAGATCGAGGAGATTCTGGACAATACCGGATTCACATTCGATGTCGAAAAATGGGAAAATGATGTGGAAGAAAAGTACGGTGATACCGGTTCCTCCCGACCGGAAGGCAGGTACATTGCCAGCAACGGCATGAGCGATGTCTCTATGGGCGGCGGTGGAAAGAACAAGGATACAACCGGTCAGTATGGAGAAGGGAACATCGATCTGAATAACCGTCAGGTTGTGCAGAATGATGATGGCTCGATCAGCACGGAACAGTCCTTCAGTTTCTATGATGAGCAGACAGGGAAAGAAGTGCTGATCCCCACAGTAATCAATGGCAAGATTGTAAGCGAAGACGAAGCCATTGATCATTACTATGAGACCGGCGAATATCTCGGAATGTTCGACACACCGGAAGAAGCAGATCGGTATGCTGAGATGCTTCACAACAGACAGGACTGGTACTACCACAGGTAAAAACATGGCCCCGGGGAAACCCGGGGCTCTTTTCATGCTTATAATGTAGCTATAATGTACAAAAACGCTGTGAGCATTGAAAATACTACATTGTTGTTTGGTTCGGGACCAAAAGGCCGCGGGTTCGAATCCCGCCACTTCGACACAAAAACCTCGGAAGATCAAGGCTTCCGGGGTTTTCTTTCTGTTCCGTTAAGTTCCGTTATTGCTCTTTATAATGTACAAAATAATGTACGTCACAATGTACTTGTACATTATAAAAACCTGTCCAAAATTGACCAAAAGTTTGACCAAAAGGTGTCAAATTTTGGAAATTATGTCCTGGAGTGACTCATAATCTGCTGACTGATAATACTTTGTCATGCTGGCATCAGAATGACCGATCAGCGCGGCCTTGTCTGTGTCACTGCCTTTTACATTTTTCAGAAGATTTGCAAAAGTGTGGCGGCAGGAATAAGGGACGCGATCCGTGATCCCCAGCGCATCCATAACAGGATTAAAGCAGTATTTCCGGAAATGTTCGTCATCCATCATAGAGCCGTCTGAACGAGGAAATATGTATTCGCTGTCAGATGCCATTCTTTGGGCCAGAATTGGCGCTATTTTCGCGTTTACCGGCACGATCCTGTCTTTACCCGCTTCTGTCTTAAAACCGCCAATAAGGGCGTTGTGGGCCTTGTCATAGGCATCCTTCTTTAAGGACAGCATTTCATTGGGTCGGAAACCGGTATAACACATGAAATAAACATAATCAGCATAGGGAATTTTTCCGACTGCCTGGGCGATCTTTTTGAGCTCGTCTGCGGTGAATGCCGGACGGGTTCCTTTTTTCTTTGCGTTGACATACAAATATTGCGCCAGGTTTGTGGTAATGATCTTGTTGATGACGGCATACTTGAACACAAGGGAGCAAACGGTCCGCATATCGTTCAGCGTACTGCGCCCCTTTGGGCAATCGTTGATGCATTTTTGAAGCTGGGAAACAGAGATATCCGCGATTGGGAGCGGGTGCAGGTCGCTGAAATACTTCCATGCGGCCTTATAGGTTGCCATTGTGGAAGCAGCAATACGGCCTTCGTATTCCTTCTGCCATTGTTCGTATACTTTTGAAAAGGAATCTGTATGCACAGGAGAACGATTGTTCGTTTTTAGGGTATAGCAATAGTTTTCCGCTTCCGTCTTTGTAGCGAAACCTCCGAACGTTCGGTATTTTTGGATTTTCCTTCCGTCTTTATATTCCCACCCGACCGTAACCCGGGCCGTCCATGTCTTTCCGCGCTTGAAGGCCATTCCGGTGCCGTTACCACGGGATTTAGTTCTTCCTGATCTTGGAAGAATTACCTGTTTTTTTCCACAATAAGGGCAGAAAATGGCATCATCCTGGAAAGAACGGCCACATTTTACACAGTTCATCAGTATTTATCCTCATACCATGAAACAAGTTCACTTAGGTCTTCGTTTTTCTTTTCCAGTTCTTCGATAGTGTATTTTGCATCATTCAGCTCATCCAGCAGATTGAGACGGTGCTGTTCACTCTGGTGCCATTGCCATGCAAGGAAACCAATGACAACCAACAGAATAATACAGATTGCACGATATCCTTCTGCGTTATGTCTTGGATCTGACATTATTCCACATATCCTTCCATATAGTTCCCCAGATCAGCCAGCGCTGATCCGTCTTTCCGGGATGCATACCGGAGATAATCAAACAGGTTTTTGATGTACGGCATCAGCTGGTCACGGATTTTCCGGTTCAGCTCGGCAGGTACGTTGACCGGCGGCTGTTTCCTCATGCAGGACAGGCAGTAGTCATAGCAGCCGGTGATGTTCCCGAGCATTTCAACCGTCAGCCGAATGCCGATTGCCTGTATGGAATGGATCAGCGCCCTGGGGCAGAGCAGGTGGTGGGCAAAGCATCTTGCTTCCGCGTTCCGGACTTCCTCCGGTTTTGTTCCGTCATGGCCGAGAATGATGTGCCCGAGCTCCCGGGCCAGCGCACGATCCACATATTTTGACGAAAGCAGTTTGTTGTAGGCAACGATGTACCTGCGTTCATCGCCTTCCAGGAAGACGGTTGTGACGGCATCCTGATTCTGATTGCCGACAGCATTTATGACTTCGCAGCGGTCGATATTGCTCCGCTTGGATATCTCCTCAAATGTCATAACGAAAACACCGGGAGTCTTTTTGATGATCGGCAAGGGATCAATGGGTGTTGTGCTGATTCCATATTGAATAAGAATTTCGGTGGCCTTGATTGCGGCTCTTTCGTAATCAGGTGTCATCTTCTTCGTTTCCTTTCTCAAACAGTCCGGGATACAGTCCGGTCATCATTGTCATGAGCGCTCTTCGCTGCTCTTCCGGCATCCTGTCAATTCCTTTTGCGAGGATACGGGCTTCAGGAGTGCGCGGTTCGTTCCCAATTTCGTTTGCTGCATCCTGAAAAACTTTTGCAATTCTTTCTTCTGTCGATGATTTATCATCTGTCCATCCCATCAAATAACCAGGAGAAGTATTCAATACATTTGCAAATGCCACAATCTTTTTTTGTGAAATATCCACTTTTCCTGCTTCTATTTTTGTAATCATTGATCTGTCCTTATAATTCATTGCCTTTGCCAGATCATCCTGTGACATCCCGGCTTCTATACGCAGCTGCCGGATACGATCATATATATTCATAAGCGCCTCCTGAACGTAGAATAACACACTGCTGAAAATTTTTCAACAATATGTTGACAATAATTCAGCAATGATGTATATTGTCGTAGGTGAATTAAATTCAACACAGGAAGGAGGGGCCTGAATGACTAATACTGCTCTTCTTGAGAAGGAAGTACAAAAATCTGGCCTTCTTAAGAGCGCCATTATGAAGCAAATGGATATCAAATCCTATGCCACGCTTCGTGCAAAGATCGAAAACGAAAGCGAGTTTACCGCCAGCGAAATCAATAAGCTGTGTGATATTCTCCATCTCGATAGCGATCAGCGCGAAGCAATTTTTTTTGCCAAAGATGCTGAATAAAATTCAACAAAATATGAGGAGGAACAAGCAATGAACGAAGACCTGTACAGAACTGCTATGGACGGAATCTGCCAGAAAGTGGCGCTCCAGGAAATCAGGAAAGTAATCAGGGGAAATAAACCGGAAGGCGTGAAACTTGAGCAGATCGTCAGCATAATCCATGGCTATGAGGAAGACATGGAGCAGAGAGAGCGGGACGCGGAACGCCGGGCCATTGAGGAAGAAGAGGAAGCCGAGCGCCGGGAGCGGAGCGAAGAGTTCTTTGAAGGATTAACAGCGCCCCTGGACAAGTTGATGGACTGCGTGAAGGGTGAGAAGCATGACAAGTGAGGAAAAGGTTGCCTGGCTGCGGAGCCTGGAGACTGAGACAATCAGCCCGAAGGTGCTTGCGGTTGTCGCTGGCGGCGATCCTTATTCTTACAACATTGCCGCCAAGGAAGGCAAACTGGACATCCCGCACTTCTGGCGCGGAAGGAACCTACGGATCTGGAAAGAGCCGGTGATCCGCCTTATCGGAGGATAAAAAAAGGCGGCTGACAGTCGCGAGCTGCCAGCCATGCACTTGCAGAAAGGAATTCATACAATGCGTAAAAATTATAGCATATTCGACAAAGAAAAGATAGTGGCCGCGATCCTGCTGGCCGTGATCCTGATCCTGATCGGTTTCGGCATTGGAAGCTATTGCTTCGGCGAGGAACCGCTGGCAACGTGCTATGCCATGTGCAAGCCCGGGAGCCGGGTTTCCGTGAGGATGGAGCCGAGCAAGGACAGTCTGGAGACCGGTTTCCTGGAGTGCGGCGATTCGTTCAAGACGGACGGCGAGAGCATTGACGGCTGGATTCGCTGTTACGGCGTAGGCGAGAACGGCTGGATCTATTCCGGTTATGTGGTGACTGAGCCGGTGCGGATGGTCGGACAGCGGTATGTATGTTCCGCAAATAAGCAGGTAGCCTGCCGGAAATGGATGGCGGGACCGCAGATTGACGAGCGGCCATGGATGAAATCAGGGCAGCACTGTCAGGTGTTCTGTGAATCGGACGGCTGGGCAGTGACAAGCCGGGGTTATGTGAAGACTGAGTGGCTGGATTGTGATCCAGAGTGAGGAGGAAGCGCAATGAGCTTGACGCATTTATCCCTCTTCAGCGGAATCGGTGGGCTTGATATCGCTGCTGAGATGGCCGGGATCAAGACTGTTGGGCAATGCGAATGGGCGGACTTCCAAACGAAGATCCTTGAGAAGCATTGGCCTGATGTTCCTCGCTGGCGGGATATACGGACGCTCACAGCGGAGAGTTTTTATGAAAGAACAGGGCTACGAACAGTTGACATTATTTCCGGAGGATTCCCCTGTCAGCCTTTCTCTCTTGCCGGGAAGCGAAAGGGCGAAGATGACGACCGTTACCTCTGGCCTGAAATGCTCCGCGTTATACGGGAACTCAGACCGGCTTGGGTTATTGGTGAAAATGTGCCTGGAATCGTCAATCTGGCACTCGACCAGGTGCTTTCTGACTTGGAAAGCGAAGGCTATTCCGCACAACCGTTTATTATTCCGGCTTGCGGTGTCGATGCCCCGCACAGACGGGATAGAGTGGCAATTGTGGCCTACTCCCGTACACGGTCATGTCACGGGTGGAACGGGTGCAATGGCAATTATGAAGAAGTTCCTGCAACAAGGGAAGATAACACAGGAAGAGTACAGAGCGTTTGTTGCGGGGAACGGAGGGAAGACAAATCCGGAACTGTTGGAATGGCTGATGGGTTATCAGAAAGCATTTACGAAACTTCTTCCGACCCCGAGAGCAAGCGATTACAAGGGATCTCCGGTTCACAGATTTGTGGGGGGGGTACTTACCGACATCAGTTAATGGAACTTTTGGAAGCCACTCCCCGTGGCTTAATTGGCCGGATGAACCCAGCGTGGATCGAGTGGTTGATGGGGTACCCAATCGGGTGGACCGAATTAAATCACTCGGAAACGCAGTAGTTCCACAACAGTTTTACATATTCTTCAAATTGATTGCAGACATAGAGGGAGGAAAGACAAATGAAGTGTGATGGATACGAAATGTTTCATGGAACGGTAAGAGTTGTTCCGCTGAATGAAAACCCGCCTTTCGACATTACCGGTATCTGGCTGTACAGGCCGGACGTTGACTGCTGGTATGTGAAGCGCGACAGCGGCGGTCCCGGGTTTGCGGAAAGTATGCCGCCGGAATGCCTGACGGATTTCAGAAAGGATGATGAGTGATGGCTGAAGCGAAGAAGGTTCCCAATGTTCCGACATGGGCGATTTCCTATGACGATATCGACCGGGTAAATTCGGAAATAAACATGATCGATATGAAGGGCAAGAACTACGCCATGGTTCCGGAGCGGGTGACGGCCTTCCGGAAACTGTTCCCGACAGGATTTATCCGGACGCAGGTGCTTGCCAATGACGGCACGACCGTGCTGATGCAGGCTACTGCCGGATTCTACCGCGAGGACAACAGCGAAGCGATCCTGGCTACCGGCCTTGCACAGGAGATTCGCGGCAAGGGTATGGTCAACGGTACCAGCCATATCGAGAACTGCGAAACCAGCGCGGTGGGCCGCGCGCTCGGCATGATCGGTCTTGGGCTGAATGGCGGCGGGATTTGTTCCGCTGAAGAGCTGGTGAATGCTGTTGTTTCCCAGAAACAGATGGACGAAGATTTCGCGAAAGCGAAGAAGGACATCGAAGCCAGGAAGCTGGCCGAACTGGACGCGAAGAAACCGGTGAAGAAGGATGCGCCTGCTGCCGTTGAGACGGCTGACAGCCTGCCGATATGAATGACGCTTTAAGAGGTATGCGATATGACATACGGCAAAGGTGATTACAAGATATCCGTGGAGCATATCAAAGAGTTCGGTAAGAATCCCGGGCTGTGGATTCACAAAGGGAACGAAGCGTTCAAAATGGCAAGTTTCGGTAGTTTTGAAAAGGCTGAATTGTTCTGTGCGTATATGGAATATTTCCTGTTCAATACACCGATACCGGATATGGTTCATGAGGGTGACAAAGTAATGGTTGATATGCGTTAAAGGCAACTATAAAACAGGAGGAAAAGAGAATGATCCATGCCTATGATGATGAAGACAATGCTCCGATGAGTGAGCAGATGCTTCCGTCGGAAAAGAACTGCCATGAGCGGTGCAACTACAGCAAGATCTGCTATGAGAAGTATCACTTCAAGGGCAGCCATGATCCGAATTATCCGTGGGAATGCCCGATGTATGACAAGATCAACGACCTGGTGAATGACACTGTGCCGTTCTGTGATCCTGACGAACCGGAAGAAGGTGAACTGGATGACGATACCTGACGCGCCGTGGATAAGGGAAGCGGAACGGGACGGAATTCCGCATCCTGATCCTGTGCACTGCCCTGTATGCCGTGAGCGGTGTGAAACAATATACAAAAAAGATCCTTGGCTGGTAATTGGATGCGAGAACTGCGTCAGAAGAATTGATGCACAAGATTGGATAGTAGATCAAGAAACGTAAATGACGTTTCAAATAAGAATCGGTGGTGATGAAATGACCGAAAAAAAGATATTGGATGTTACCTGCGGTGACCGGACAATATGGTTTCAGAAAAATGAACCGCACACAATCTACTGCGATAAGTGCAGAGAAGAATGGGAAGGCGATTTCGGGAAAGAGAAAAAACATAGGCATCTTGTAATCAATCCAGATGTTCAGTGCGACTTCACGGATCTTCCCTTTCAGGACAAGCAGTTCTCTCTGGTTGTGTTTGATCCTCCCCATGTTGAGAATCTGACGGAAGCCAGCTGGATTCGCAAATCATACGGAACGCTTGAAGGCGATTGGAAACCGATGATTAAAAAAGGCTTTGAAGAATGCATGAGAGTTCTACGGTCAGGCGGTGTGCTTGTGTTCAAATGGTCAGATATCAGCATTACAACAAGGGAGATCCTAAATGTGATCGGCCAGGAGCCATTATTCGGTCACAGAAGTGGCAAGAAAATGAATACTCATTGGATGTGTTTTATGAAATTTGAAAGTGAGGAATGAAAAATGATTCAGTTCAACGGAATGAAAGCGGAAGAGAAGAAAGACAGCGGACGGAATCTCCCGGCTGGCGCTTATGTGTGCCAGATCCTGGACGGCAAGGTCGAAGGCCAGGCACCGGATCAGCGGCTGGCGGTGGTGTTTGAGATCTATGAAGGCCCGTACAAGGGATTCTACATGAAAAAGTACAAGGCCCAGACTGAGCGCGGAAGCAACTATGAAATCAAGTACAAGGGCGTGATCCGTCTGCGGATTCCGAATCCCGATAACAAGCGGGCGCTGTATCCGGAGAGTGACCAGCGCAATTTCAATGACATGATCGCAAAGCTCCAGAACAGCAATCCGAACACAGAGTTCTACAGTGAAAACGGCTTTGACGAAAACCTGATTAAGGGCAAGCTGATCGGCGTGAGCGTTGTGGACAGCGAATACAACGGAGCTTACTTCACCAAGCCGGTGCGGTTTGAGAATGTGGACGATGTCCGGAACGGCACCGTCACTCCTCCGAAACAGCGGGAGGACAGCGAAAACCCTACGACTGCTCCGATGATGGATCAGAGGAGCGGGATGCAGAAGGTGAATACGGAGGAACTGCCCTGGGATGTTCCGGTTTGATCCTGCTTGAAGATTCGCGGCAGCAGAAGGGAAAGCACAAGAATATCGAAGCCTACTGCAAACAGGCCGGGATACGCATTGTAAGGACGAAGCTGCTTGTGGGCGACTATATGCTTGCCGGAAGTGCTGAAGGCGCTGAAAAGGGCCTTGCAGGCGGAATAAAAGGGGATATTTCCTGTGATTCAAAAATGGGATTGCCGGAAATAGCTTCAAATTGCTTCCAAGAACATGAGCGCTTCAGAGCTGAATGCCAGCTTGCCAAGGAACTGGGTATCAAACTGATTGTCCTGATCGAGGAAGTGCCGCCCGGGGGAGAGGTCCGGAACTGGGTTTCTCCCCTGGACCGGTACGGGAAACCGAAATACCGGTTTGATCCGGGAACATTGCAGAAAGTAATGGAGACCATGACGGAACGTTATGACGTTCAGTTCCGGTTCTGCGATGGCCGGAGCACAGGAAAACAACTGATTGAATATCTGAAAGGAGAACGGACATGAGCGAACAGGAAAGACTGAGCCAGCAGTGTGAAGATGTCCTGGCGTTTCTCGATATCAATGAATGGATCACGCACAGGATCGCAGAGGATGAGCTTGGTGTGATGCGGTTGGCTGCAAGGATCTGCGATCTGAAGAAGCGCGGTCATGTGTTTGAGAACAAGTGGTTCCCGTTCACAGCCAGGAACGGCAGGAAAGGCCGGATCATGGGATATAAGAAGGTGTCGTGATGGCTGATAGGTTTATCAAAATCTATGACAAGATGCTGAAATGGGAATGGTACAAAAATACAAATGTGAAAGTGCTGTTTCTGCATCTGCTGCTCAAGGCGAATTACAAGGATCTGAGTTTTGAAGGCCATAAGATTCTGCGCGGGCAGCTCGTCACCAGCTTGCCCTCACTCTCGGCAGAGTTAGGGATGACATCCAAGCAGATAAGGGGCAGTCTGGAACACCTTATTTCGACAGGCGAAGTGGCAAGCAGAACATATCCCAGATACCGTGTAATTACTATAGTTCACTACGATGATTATCAGTCTGACGGCAGGCAGAACGGCAGCCAAAGGGCAGGCGAATGGGCAGCCAAAGGGCAGCCAAAGGGCAGGCTGAGGGCAGGCTCAGGGCAGGCTGAGGGCAGGCTGAGGGCAGCAAGTATAGAATATATAGAACAGATAGAAGATATAGAACAGATAGAACAGATAGATAGAGAGAGGAAAACCGCACAGCGGTTTACCCCACCCACAAGGGACGAGGTCGAAATCTTTTGTCTGGAGAACGGGCTGACGATTGATGTTGATCGGTTTGTTGACTATTACACTGCGAACGGCTGGATGGCTGGCCGGAACAAAATGAAAGACTGGCAGGCTACTGTCCGGAACTGGGCGCGGAGATCGGAGGATCGGCCAGCTTCAGCGCCGGTCCGGAAGGAACCGGTGAAGAAGGTTACAGCTCAGAACTATGAACAGCGTGATTATCAGTCTGTACAGGATGAGATCGAAAGAAAGCAGGCAGAGATGATTATGGCCCGTCTCCGGACGGAAGGAGGATCAGCATGACTGATGTTTCATACCAGGACCGGAAATGTCCGCAGTGCGGGAAAGAATTCTTTGTCCGGAACGCGCTGGAATGGGCTTACCGGCGGAGCAATAAACTGTATTGTTCCTGGCACTGTGTTCGTGAGTATGATGCCGGGAGCAAGACGAGGAAGATCGATACAAGAGAGAAGATCATCCAGGCGATCAGGGATGGATTGACCACAAAGGAAATTGTGGATTTGCTGAACGTTGATGCACAGAAGGTGTGGTATTGGCGGGATAAGCTGAAAAGGGAGGAACAGAGTGATGCCTGACAGGGAGAAGGTTATCAATGCCATTGAATGCTGTATTGACGGTTGCCTTTGTGCAGAATGTGATTACGAAGGAATTGAAGGATGCTGGAATAAGGTACTTTTGACGGATGCCATTGCCTTGCTGAAAGAGCAGGAAGCGGTTGTCCGGTGCAAGGATTGCAAGCATGGTGGCACGGATTCAGTTAGTTATCCGCAGTATTGGTGTTCTGCTCATTCGGAATACCATGATGCAGATTGGTTCTGTGCGGATGGGAAAAAGAAATGACACAGATGGAGGTCTTATGGAAATATCATTTGATGAAGTAAAGCAAATGTTTCGAGAATCAATAGACGATTCAGCGAACATGAATGAATTGCTTCAAAATGTTGCAAACAAGATTTATCAAAAAGGATTCAATGATGGTAGACCAAAGTATACACACGATTTGCCATTGAGTGATTCTGCTTGTTGGAACTGCAATCATTGTCATGACGGCGGTGCGTTGTCCGGTTGGTTCTGTGATATTCATGGAGATTTGAACAAATGCAATCGCCTTGTGTACAGATGTAAAGCATGGACAGAAAAGCTTGAATACAGTATTGATGCAAAAGATGTGCGTTAAAGGAAACATGACGCAATAAATCACAAGGAGGAAGTATGAAGGAATCAATTCCACATTCGTTTTCGGTAGAGATACCACAGGATTGCCCAAGGGTTGAATGGCTTGCGAAAAAGTGTGCAGACGGGGAAAGGAGAACAGAATGAACGCAAAACAAAGCCTAAAGCTGGTTGTTAAAGAAAATGAGCGCCTGGTTGATTTCAACCGGAGTGCTGCCCGGGAGATCAAAGCGCTGAATGTCTGCATTGACAGCGTGATCGCCGGGGAGAAAACATACTGCGACTGGTGCGAGGATGAAACTGAGTGCCAGCGTGAATGCAAGGGGAAAGGATGCGGTGAGTGGTGGCTGAAGGTTGACCATGGCGTTGAACCGGATCAGCACACAGTATTCACAGGGAAACCGGAGGAGGTAAGCGCTGATGGAGAAGCTCTTGGCGAAGGATTTCTTCAGGCAAGTACACCTGGCTGAAAAAGAGCTAAAGGTACTGAATGCCAAGCTCCAGCATTACGAAGACATCGGTCTTTCCATGGGCGGAACTTCCGGTGTGATCGGGAATAAGCAGCGTGGCTCTTCAAGGGTCGAAATGGCCGCTATTGGCGCGGTGGATGTATTCAGGGACCTTATCGACCAGCAGAAGGAATATACGGCCATTATAGCCCGCGCAGAGCAGGTAATCAGGAACATCTCACAAGATCGCTACAGGCAGATTCTCAATTACCGGTATATCTGCGGCTGGTCATTCAAGAGTATAAGCGATGAGCTCCGGTACAATAATCCGAACAGCATTTACAGGGCGCACGGCTATGCGCTGACTGAAGCACAGAAAATCATGGATAAGCAGAGAGGAACGGACAATGGAGAACGAAGAGCTGGAGAGACTGAGAGCTGAGAACAAGCGGCTCCGGGATAAACTTGACGAAGAAGAGCAGTACAGAGAGTATGTCCAGACGCACAGACTCAAGGGATATGTTGCCGGATATCTGAGCCGGTGCTCTGCTGATTACATCGTTGAGCACAGAGCAACGGAAATCGCGGAAAAGACGGTTATTGGTCTCCGGAAGCTGGCAAACAATCCTGCGTTTTCAGCGGAAGCTGTAACGATATTGGACAGGGCAACGTACTTTGTCCGGAGATACCAAGAGCTCAGTAAACAGTATTATTCACTGCTGGAAACGGATAAACACCTGAGACAGATAAACTTCAAGAAAATGATAGCAAAGAAAAAGGCCGGTCAGTGACCGGTCTTCTTCATGTCCTGATTAGAGCTATATATAATACTCTTTGATTTAAGTAGCAGATAGAAGATAAAACCCCTTCCGGAAAACTGGCCGGAAAACAGCCTGATCAGAGACCAGGAAAACGGCCACTGAGCTGCCAGCGATCTCAGAGGATTAGTACAAAGTACCAGCTTCCATGTGACAATGTACAGACTTCCATCTCCCAGATCAGGGAACCATACAAGATATTGCGAGAAATTAGTATTGACACTGCGAGATATTGACAGTATAATCTGCTATAGTGGAAGAATTATAAATTAATCACATCCAAGCACTGAGTCCAATCACAACGGAACCAGTGCTTTTTTGATGCCCAGAACACAGCCAAATATAATCAAATCTCATGTCCAATATCACACCTGTTTCACATCCGCTTTAATCAGTCTCCGCTATTGTGATTACAACACTTGTATCACAGCACCGGAAAGAGTGGCATAAACATGAGAACGAATGATTGCCCCGGCAGGGGAGGAAGGAGACCACCATGGCAGGCAACAACAAGATCCCTGATGACAAGCTGACCAGGAATATTGCCAAGCTGGCCGTCATGGAGGCCAATAGCGCCAGCAGAGCAGACAAGCTGAAGGAGATATTTGGCATTGATCTCAATACAGCCGATGATAAGACGGTCCATAATGCAGATGCCACAATGTCCAGATGGCGCAAGCATCCCATGTTTGACCAGGCCTGGAAGGAAGAAGCAAAGCGCTGGTGCTATGAGGATTTTACACTGGCCATGTCGGTTTTCCGGAAGGGAATGAAGCAGGACAAGGACGGATGGCTGGCCATGAATTCTGCTGTCAATGCGCTGAGCAATGCGAACAAGAGACTGTTCCATGATGAGGACACAGCAGTGACCGTCAAGATCGAAGGATTACCGGACATTGGTTCCCCTGATGATGATGGTTAATCTGGTATAGGTTCCGAGCCAATACGCAGCAACTATTCGTAAAAGTGTAGTTTCACGAATAGTTGAACCATACAGAATCCGGTTATTTAGATTGATCTGGTATGGATCACAAACCAGATTTTACTTGCCAAGCAGAATCCATAGTATTCCATGCAGAATATGCAGTGATATGCAGAGGATTATGCATGGCTCAAAACCGGAAATTTACCTGGAGCAATCCGGAATCAAAACACGGTTGGAGCAGAGCAGAATATTGGTGGAGCCCCACCCCCACCCAGCACCAGGTCACCGATCAGCACGGCCAGCCCCGGCACCCACCACCCAGCACGGCAGGACCGGAGCCAGGCAGAGCAGCACGATCCGGAAGCTGAACCGGGGGAGGGGGTACCCAGCCGGAACCCCGGGGGGCCGAATCGTGGTCGGGACTCCGCGCTGCGCCGGACGGTTATACGGTATACCTCACCGTCCCGATACTGCTTCCCGTGGGGATCAAATTTCAAAACATCAGCCTGCTGTTCCTGGCATGGGGTACAGTGGGCTTTTGTTTGCTCCGCGAAAGAAGCGGAGTGTTAAGTGGGCCTGCCTTGGACAAGGAACATTGTGAATATTGCAAGCGCTGTGTGAAATTGGAGCAAGGCAGAGCTCAGTTCTTGGCCGCAAGGACTGATCACCCCTTGGCCCTGTGAGGACTTTCTTCATAGAGTTCCTCCTCTTGTTGTCTGGTACCTCCTGACAAATAGATCCGGCGGTGTTGCGGCCACACCGTTGGCTCACAGGGCCATTTTCTCTGAGGTGAAGCCGCATGGCGAACGTGACCATCAACTACCAGCCCACGCCGAAGCAGGCGATGTTCCACGCATCGAAGGCGAATGAGATCCTTTACGGAGGAGCAGCAGGCGGGGGAAAACGAAGGCGCTCATCATGGACGCGCTGTTTCGCTGCCTGAAGAACCCGGGCACGACAGCGGTGGTCTTCCGGAGATCCTATGGTGAGCTTGAGGATACCGACATCAAGGAAGCGCAGGCAAGCTATCCGGAGAAGCTGGCCACTTACAACGCAGGACGGCATGAGTTCCGTTTGATCAACGGAAGCAAGATCCTGTTCCGGCATTGTGAGAATGAAGCTGACAGGTTCAAGTATTCCGGTATTGAAATCCAGTTCCTGTACTTTGACGAGCTGACGAGCTTTGAGCAGACGATTTATGACTTTCTCAAAACGCGCCTTCGTGCGAAGAAGTCCCTGGGCGTTGTTCCGATTGTTCGGTCGGCCAGCAACCCGGGGAATATCGGCCATGGCTGGGTTAAGAAGATGTTCGTGGATGCCGGTCCGTATATGGAGATCCAGGAACAGCGGATCTACTCCGAAGCCCTGCACAAGGAAAAGGTGATCCGCACACAGTACATTCCTTCCCTGGCGATGGAAAACCCGTACATTACCGAGGACTATATCTTTGAGCTGGAACAGAAACCGCAGGCATTGCGTGAAAGCCTGTTGCACGGGCGCTGGGACAGTTTCGAAGGAATGGTGTTTTTGGAATGGCGGGATCTCAAGGAGCACTATCAGGACAGGGCATGGACGCACGTTATCGAGCCGTTTGATGTCCCGGCTGACTGGCCGAGGTACTTCGGTTTTGACCATGGTTTCTCAAAGCCGTTCTCCTGCGGCTGGTACGCAATGGGACCGGACGGCTGCCTGTACAGGTACCGTGAATGGTACGGCTGCAAGCCAAAGCAGGCAAATGTCGGCATAGAGCTGACACCGGTTCAGATTGCCGATGGCATCCTGGAGCGTGAGCAAAAGGAGATCAGCGAAAACATCCGTATCCTGCGCGTTGCCGATCCGGCCATCTTTGACAAGAGCCGTGGGGACAGCGTTGCCGATCAGATGGCACCCGGGTTTATGGGCAGGCATCGCGGTGTGCTGTTCAACAAAGGCGATCATGCGCGGCTTCCGGGAAAGATGCAGATCCATGAGCGGCTCCGGTTCGATGAGAACGGCAGGCCGAAGCTACAGGTATTCAATACCTGCAAGGAATTCCTCCGCACGTTTCCGACACTTCCGTATTCGACAAAGAAACCGGAAGACGTGGATTCCGATGCGGAGGATCATTAGCGCATATTTACGATGAATTGCGGTATGTCTGCATGGATCATCCGATCGCGCCGACAAAGAAGCCGCCGAGAGAATACAAACCGTTTGATCCGTTTGAAAGAGACAAAGATGATTACTGACTGAAGGCGCGGCGGGCAACGTGCAAAAATTTTGAAGGAGGATGCTCCTGTTTCAAATCCCGCCGCGTTTTCACATATGTGGGGTGATCGTATGACTGACAAAGAAAAAGAGCTTCAGGAAGAACAGTACATCCTGGAAGAGCAGGATCTGTCCGATGAAGACCGTGAACTGCTTGATGTCATTTACGACCGGCTGGACATCTTCCAGCAGCTGAATGATCCGTATCATGAGAAGGCCAAGCAGAGCAGGCAGACGATGCACATGGAAGATCCGGAGCAGGACGATCCCCGCACAATCGCAAACAACGGCAAAAGAACGCTTCAGCTTCAGACGCTGAAATCGACCATCAATAACGTGGTGGCCGATCAGATGCTTTCGATGCCGGAAGCAAAGCTGATGCCGGAGACGGCGGAAATGCAGGAAGCGGCGGATGACCTTCAGGATATGTGCCATTACGTCATTTACTGCGCGAACGATTTTGAGCAGATCCACTACCGGCGCTGCGAGGACTTCTACGGCGTTGGCACGGCGGTCACGCAGATCGCATGGGACGAGGACATGGCTTACGGCAAGGGCGATATCGCGCTGATCCGCTGGCCGCTGGAAGCCTTCCTGTGGGACCCGACCGCCGAGCGGATCGAGGACTGCCGCGCCGTGATGAAGGTAAGCTGGCATCCGCTTTCCTGGTACCGTGAGCATTATCCGGAAGCAGGAAAGTATGTCGGCGGCGAAAAGGGCACCCATAACAACGTTGGCATGACACAGGGCCAGGAGGACGCGGAACACGCGAACGATGAACAGCGGGCGCTTTTGATTGAATACTGGTGGCGCGAGTATGACGCGAAGAAGCACAAGTACAGCATCAATGTCGCGTATGCCGCCGGGAACGCATTGCTCGACAAACAGGAAGACGTGTACGATCACGGGATGTATCCGTTCGTGATTGACGTGCATGACAGCATTGAAGGAAGCCTTTGCGGTGACGGCCTTGTGCATGAGCTTGCGCCGATGATGCGGTATATCAACCGGTACGCAGCTTATGCAGATATGAACGCAAGGATGAGCAGCAAAGGACGGATGCTTGTCCAGCGCGGAAGCGGCATCGACAAGGAAGCCCTGACGGACTGGGAGAACGACATCATCGAAGGCGACCGGATCACACAGGGTGATGCGTGGAACTGGATGCAGAACCAGCCGTTCAACGCCACAATCACGAACCTGATGCAGATGTTCCAGAACGACCTGAAGCAGGATTCCGGCGCGAACCAGTTCACCCGGGGCGAGACCACCGGGGGCATTGTCAGCGGCAAGGCCATCAACAGCCTGATCCAGGCAGGCGGCAAGGTCGCTTCCATGCGGACCGAGCAGCTGAAGTACGGATTCAAGCAGATGGTGGAGCAGATCATCTGGCTGATGAGCCAGTTCTATGACGATCAGCGGACCTTCATGATTACCGGCAGGTCCGGTCGGCGTGAGCTGATCATCGACAAGAAAAAGATCTTCGGCATCCCGAAGAAGGGCGTGGTGAACCCGCCGCCGTATACCGTGGAGATCGAGGTTTCCAGCCGTGATCCGCAGCGGATCGCGAACCAGAACCAGATGTTCATGGAAGCGTATACGATGTCCGCGCAGGCCCAGCAGTTCTTCCCGCTTTCCTCGCTGTTCAATATCCTGAACCTGGACGGCAAGGACAAGATCCTGCCGGTGATCCAGGCGAACGAGCATTATCAGGAACAGATGCAGCAGATGCAGCAGCAGATCGAGCAGATGGGCCAGCAGATGGAGCAGATGAACGCTGAGAACCAGAACCTGCGGAAGGCCGTCAGCCAGACAACCAACGCGCTGGCGCAGATGGGAGCCCGGCGCGGCGGCGGTGGTGTTGTCAACCAGACCGGCGGGCCGATGAAGGTGGCCGAAGCAGGCGGCGGACCGAACAACTCCAACGCCGTGGTGGAAGCCGCGCGGAATACGCTGGGACAGCCGACCGGGGCAGAGCTGCCTGCATAATTAAAAAAACAGCATTATTTTTAAGTTATTTGCAGAAATCCTGCGATAAATATAAAAATATTTACTTATTTTGGCAACGAGCGCCGTGATTTGCGGCGCTTTTGCAATACAGACACGCAGCCGTGATTTGCGGTGAGCGCGAAAGGAGAATCCTTTAATGGACTATGAGGAAAACATGGTCGAGAACGACATCCCCGAAGGCGAAGCGCCCGAGGAGGTTGTCGAGGAATCCTATGATTCCGAGGAAAGCCTTGACTCCGTGATCGAGGAGGAAGGCGGTTCCGCCGAAGAGGAAGCACAGCCCGAGGAAAAGCCGCAGGGTACCGGCAGCGAACCCGGGTGGTTCCAGAAACGGTGGAGCAAGGAAGTGGGCAAGCTCTCCGAACAGATCCGGTCGGAAGTCCGGAACGAGTACGAAGCGAAGATTGCCCCGCTCCAGGCGAGACTGCTTGAGATGGACGCGCAGGAGCTGGTGAAAACCGGACAGGTGAAGGACATCAAGCTGGCAAGGGAGATCGTGAATCTCCGCAACGGCATGAACCCGCCTGCCGAGGAACCGACACCGCGCAACGACAAAGGGCAGTTCCAGAGCCGGGAGCAGATCGCAAGGGAAGCCGGTACGGACGCGCATATCATGGCGCTGAAGCACCAGGCGGAACGGATCGCCGAGAAGGGCGGTCCGAACGTGATCGAAGAGTTCCAGAAGAACCCGGAGATCAAACGAAAGGTTATCAACAAGGAGATGGACTTCTATGACGTGGCTGAGTACATGAAGTCACGACAGAAGAAGCGGTCTCCGGCACCGATGCGATCCCCGAATGGTGCCAGCGGAAACGCAAAGCCCAACGCCATTGAAAATATGAGTGACGAGCAATTCGCAAGAATGGAAAAACGCATCAGGGAGGGAGCACGCATCGCATTAAAGTAAGGAGCGTGTTACCATGAATTATTCCTATTCCTCCGGCATTGCGCCGACCCTGCTGGAAAGCTATCTCCAGCGCCGTGCCCTTGAAAATGTCGAACCGAACCTGGGTTACCTCCAGGATGCCCAGATGATCGAGCAGCCCAAGAACAACGGCAAGCACGTCAAGTTCTTCCGCTATGTTGAGCTGCCCGCGATCACCAAGCCCCTGTACGAAGGTGTTACCCCCGATCCGCAGAACCTGACCGAGACTGCTTTCAGCGTGATGACCAAGCAGTACGGCGGATGGATGGACTACACCGATGAAATCGACCTGTGGCACGTTGACAAAAAGACCCAGGCCATGTCCGACCGGCTGAACCGCCAGGCGGCGCTGTCCATTGACACCGTTGGACGTGACGCGATCTGCGCCGGCCTGAACGTGATGTATCCCAGCGGCATTTCCGCCCGTGGATCTATCACTGCTTCCAATGTGATCACCTACGCGATGGTCAAGAAGGCGGTCCGGAACCTGAAGAAGAAGGGCGCTCAGCCGTTCTCCGATGGTTTCTATCATGCGAAGATCAGCCATGACACCTACTATGATCTGAGCCAGGATCAGCACTGGATCGATGTGGCCAAGTACCAGAACGACACCCGCGTCCAGAAGTTTGAACTGGGCACCATTTACAAGGTGAAGTTCTTTGAGGTGGACAACGCGAAGGTGTTCAAGGATGAAACCTATCTGTACGGCTCCACCTCCTACCTGACCATGTACGGCGATTTCGATGCGGCCAACCGCATCATGACCATTGCCAAAACCATGACCGAGGACGTGGCCCGCGAGCTCACCGGCAAGCTGGTGTATGTGAATTATTCCACCACATACAACACGCTGATGTGCATCGAGCAGATCTGGCCGAGCGGCACTGCCAATCAGACCAAGATCCTGTTCCGCTGGGTGCCTGATTCCACTGTTACCGACAACTGGACCACCGGCAATACCACCAAGATCATCCCCTGCGGCGGCGGCAGCGGCAGTGCCGAAGTCCATGCGTCCATCATTTACGGCCAGGACGCTTTCGGCTGCGTGAAGCTGGGCGGCAAGGGCAAGCCCAACATCGAGATCATCCTGAAGGGTCTCGGAAGCGCGGGCACGTCCGACCCCCTCAACCAAAAAGGGAGCGTGGCGTGGAAGGTGCCGTTCTTCTGCTGCGCGGTTATCAATGACGATAACATTGTCCGGCTTGAACACGGCGTGAGCGCCTGATCATTTCCCGGGGCTACCTCAATTATGGGGTAGCCCCTTTTTGCAAAGGAGTTGACAAACATGGCAGACGATACCCCGACCAGAACCGAAACCGTGACCGCAAACATCAACGCGGCGATTGCCAAGTACGGCGAAGAAGCGACCGAAGTAATCAATAACGTATGCCTGAAGGATATTTCCGTTTCCCTGGCGATGCTGGTGGACGCAGGAACATCCACAACCTGATGAGGAGGACACTATGGCTGCAAAAAAACAACCTACGCTTGCGGATGAACTGACGTTTGTCTCCGAGCCGGTGGAAGAAAAGAAAGAGAAAACAGTATGGATCTACCTGCCGAAGCTGGAAGAAGAAGGCAACGGCATTAAGGTTGACCAGTACGAACGGGTGACCATTGCCAACGAAGAAGGCGAAAAGACCTACCTGGTTCACCGTGGTGAGCGGGTGCAGGTGCCGATCCAGGTCTTCGTTGTGATGAAAGCGAAATACCCCGACCTGTGAGGTGACTGACCATGACTTTTGCCGAGATCAAAAACCAGATCATGTTCCAGACGAACAACGATGAGGACGATATCGAGGATTTCCTTCCTCATGTGAACGACTATATCAATGACGGTTATGACCGGCTGGTGAAAGTCTGGACAAAGAGCCATACGCCGCAGGATGAATATCCGCGGCTTGAGAATGACGAGGACGTGCCGAACCTGCCGGTATGGACGCACAGGGCGATCTGCGACTGGGCGACCTGGCTGGTGTACAGGAACGGAAACCCGCAGAAACAGCAGCGCGGCAGGGCGTATTACGATATGTTCATGGATACGCTGGCAAAGCTGTCTGACGAAGGCGGGAAGGACGGGCTGAACCCGGACGGCACGAACAAGCAATACAGGAATTTCATCAATATCCCGACATAAGGCGGTGATGACATGGCTTACTATACACTTCATGCCTATGACGCGGATGTAAGGATACCTGAGTTCAACGGCCTGCGGCAGGACAGCGAGATGGCAAGCGATCTGCGGTTTGCCTATGAAGCGGAAAACGTGGAGACGATTGACGGCGTTCTTCAGCCGCAGGCGCGGAACCAGGTGATGGCTGGAGAGTTTTATCCGGCGCTTGGGGAGAATGTAAGGATTGAGACGA
>Ga0310690_10001339_pt1 | contig 43922 bp, 34 predicted proteins | sample AusTroGonzalo_MG_2_FD_207661 | JGI IMG/M metagenome (GOLD analysis project Ga0310690, IMG submission 207661) | Bovine rumen microbial communities from tropical cattle in Woodstock, Queensland, Australia - Gonzalo_04 (v2) (version 2) | ecosystem: Host-associated > Mammals > Digestive system >... | reverse complement strand
GCTTCAAGAGCTAAGAGAAAGAAAATTCTGGGTCTGACCAGAGGTTACTTCGGTGCCCGCAAGAACGTGTGGACCGTTGCCAAGAACACTTGGGAGAAGGGTCTCACATACGCTTTCCGCGACCGTCGCACCAAGAAACGCAACTTCCGCGCATTGTGGATTCAGCGTATCAACGCTGCAGCCCGCATGGAAGGCCTCAGCTACAGCCAGCTGATGGGTCTGCTGCACAAGGCAGGCATCGAGATCAACCGCAAGGTGCTCGCTGACCTCGCTGTCAACTACCCCGAGGCTTTCAAGGCTGTCGTAGCAAAGGTTGCAAATAAGTGAGCGAAGTGAGAGCGAGCTCTCACTTCCGAGCGGGAGCAAACTCGAACGAAGTTCAAGGAAAAGTAGGTAAAGTAACCCGGAGAGGAAACGACCTCACTCGAGATTTACAAATCAACAAAGGAGGGAAACAGCAAACGCCGTTTCCCTCCTTTCTGTTTTATAACAGAAACCTTATGCAATGATTGGATTATAGTTGGGGGTTAGAAGCCTCCTAAGGCCGTGTAGAGGTTGATGAGTGCTTGAATCCCTTCAAAATGGTTCTGAACCTCAGTAATCTGAGCCTTGAGTAGGTCCTCTTGAGCCTTGAGCACTTCAACATAGGTATTAGTCCCATTTTTCATCAGTTCAGAGGTGCCCAAATAGGCTTCATGCAGAGAGTTGACGATGGATGTGAGATAGACGGCTTTTTGCTCTGTCTTATGGCAGATGCGCAATTGCTGATAGACCTCGTTGCCAGCATTGAGCAGGGTCTGAACGAATTGCAGGCGAACTTTTTCTTGTTCTATTTTTGCATTCTTATATTTTGCACGCAGTTTGCCTTGCGTGAAAATTCGCTGCGTCAGCGAGGCCACGGCATTGGCTAGGAACTGAGAAGGGTTAACTAACCCCTCACCATTGCTCCATCCTAAACTGCCATTCAGCGTGATGTCCGGATAGAAATTCTGTTGTGCTTGTTGGCGCTCGTAGAAAGCTATCTCCATATTGCGTGCGGCCTGACGTACATCGGGACGCGCTTCGAGCAGACGTATCGGCAGACCAACGTGAAGCTGTTCAGGCATGACGAACTTTCCGAACTGAGCGCGTTCAATTTGATGGGGAGGTTCTGAGAGCAGCAGACATAGGGCTGCCTCGGTGGTGTGTATGGTTTCCTGTATTTCAACGATGCCCGATTGGACACTAGCCAGCGAGGCTTCCATCTGATAGACGGCAGGACTCATGTAAAGACCGGCCTCGAAGAGAACGCGCATGGCCTCGAGCGATTCTTCCCACACCACCTGGGTTTCTTGTAGAATTTTCAATTCACGGTCGTACATGACCAGAGTATAGTAGGTGGCTGCTACGTTGGCAGCCAGGTTGGCCTGCACGGCTTGTTTATAGTCTTCCTGCATCTGCTTGCTGGCTTTTGCCTGACGTTTCCGGCTTGTTACTTGTCCAAAGACGCCTGCTTGCCAGGTAGCGGTGAGAGGTACGACATAGGTATTAGTGGTCGTGCCATTGAATCGGGTCATCGAACCGGTGGGTTCGAATGACAGGGTGGGGAGGTTGCCCAGACGTGCCGTTGCCAGGTCGTTCTGCGCCTGTTCAACGGTCAGTTGTGCCTGTCGCACATCAGTGTTGTTCTGCAGCGCACAATCTATGAGTTGTTGTAGCAAGGGATCGGTGAACAGTTGACGCCATCCCATAGCTCCCAGGCTCATGGTATCATCGTGCTGTACCGCATCCCCCATGATATCGGCCGGTATGGTCTCGTGTGCTTCGTACCTTTGGTAGAGTGAGCAACTGGAAAAGAGCATCACGCCAACTGTCAACCAGATCTTTATTTTATTCATCATCTTTTTCTGGAGTTAGTTTCTCGTGCAGTTTCTGGAATACCATGTAGAATGCCGGAGTGACAAACAGCAGGGCTATGGTGCCTATTGTCATACCACCGATTACGGCAAGTGCCAGCGAGCGGTTTCCCACGGCTCCGGCACCGCTGCCGACAGCCAGGGGTAACATACCAAGAATCATCGTCAGTACCGTCATCAGGATGGGACGCAGGCGGTCCCGGCAAGCTCCGATGGCAGCATCGCGGATGTCCATACCCTCGCGCCGCTTCTGCACGGCAAACTCAGTGATGAGAATGGCTGTCTTGGCCACTAGGCCAATCATCATGATGATACCCGTCTGTACATAGACGTTAGCTCCCACACCCATGGATTCCATGGGAATGATGAACAAGTAGGCACCGAACAATGCAAAGGGAATGGACAGCATGACGGCCATGGGAATGAACAACGAGTCATAAAGGCAGGCCATAATGAGGTAGATGAGCAGCATGCAGATGGCATAGATGAACAGCGTCTCGTTGGAGTGGGCATTCTCGGCTTCTTCGCGTGCCATACCCGAATACTCGTAGCCGAAGGTTTCGGGGAATACCTCTTGCTTCACCTCGTCAACAGCCTTGCGCACATCGTCGCTCGTGTATCCGGGTGCTGGCAGGGTGCTGACAGGATAGGAGGGGAAGAGGTTGAAGTGGAGGTCCATAGCCGAACCTGTGTCAAGTCTCATCGTGACAAACTGAGTCACAGGTACCATGTGGTTCCCAACTGGTACGAAGATACTGTTCAGCGTAGCCTCGGACATGCGGTAATCCCTGCCTGCCTGTACCATCACACGATATACATTATTATATTGTACGTACGAGCCGATATAGTTTCCTGCCAGAAAAGTGCCGATGGTCTGTAGCACCGTTTTGGGCGATATACCCATGCGCTTGCAGGCTATCTTGTCGATATCGAGCCTGTACTTGGGGAAGTCTGTGGAATAGGTCGAGGATGCGAATTCCGTCTCTGGCCGTTCGTCCAGTTTCTTTACAAACTGCTCGCCCATGGCAACAAAGTCCTTCTTGTTGGCGCTACGCGAAAGGTCTTGAAGGCTGAAACTGATGTCTGAACCGTTACCATAGCCGGGAATCTGTGGCATCTGGAATGCCGTTACATCGGCCTGCGGCAGGTTGATGGTGGCCCAGTCGGTGATAGCCTTCTGTATGTCGGCAATACTGAAGAAAGCGCGTTCGTTCCAGTTCTTGAGGCGAACCATCAGGGTTGCGTAGTTTGTGCTGGTAACATCTTCCATCATGGAGTAGCCGGTAAGTGCTCCTACCGTTTCCACTTCGTCGAGCGACTTGATGTAGTCTTCCAACTCCACTGTCGTCGCTTCTGTCTCGTTTAGGTAGGTACCCGGGGCCAACATTACGTTAACAAGCAGGAATCCCTGATCCTCCTGCGGCACCAGTTCGCTCTTCGAACGCATGACCAGCACGGCTGTCAGTACGCAGAAGACTGCTAGCAGAATCCATGCATTAACGGACCGCTTGATAAAGCGCGTGACAACTTTCATATATCGGCCCAGCAGGGCGTTGTAGGATGCCGAGTAGGCCACCCACATGTAGTGCCCGAGGCCTTTCTTGTGTTCATTTCCATTATTTGGCCTCATTAGGAGCACGCAGAGGGCAGGGCAGAGTGTCAGTGCCAGTACCGTGGATATACCGACAGAGGATGCCATGGTAATACCGAACTGCTTGAAGAATGTGCCCGAAGTTCCCGACATGAACGTCACAGGAATGAACACCGCCATGAATACCAGTGTGGTGGAGATACAGGCTGCCGTCACCTCACCAAGGGCATCGGTGACAGCGCGGCGCATGTTCGTGGCCCCTTGCTCCAACTTCGTCATCACAGCCTCCACCACCACAATGGCATTGTCCACCACCGTACCGATGGCCAGCACCAGAGCGAAGAGCGTCAGTAGGTTCAGCGAGAAGCCCGCCACCTTAACGATGGCAAAGGTTCCTATCAGCGAAACGATGATGACTATAGACGGGATGATGGTGGCCCTGATGTCCTGCAAGAAAAAATATACCACCAATACCACAAGGATGATGGCGACAATAAGGGTTTCCACCACATTGTACATGGATGCGTATAGGAAGTCGTCGCTGGTCTCCAGTAACTTGAATTCAAGGCCGGCGGGCAGGCGCTTCTCCACCTCGGCAAGCACCTTCCTGATTTCGGCGTTCACCTTGGTGGCATTGGCTCCCGGAGCCTGCTTCACGTAGAACATTACGCCGGGTTTGCCGCTGATGTTCGTGCGGAAGTCATAGGCTCTGGCGCCCAGCTCAACTTCTGCCAGGTCGCGCAGACGAAGTACCTCGCCTTTCTCTGTGGCTCGTATGATGATGTTCTCGAACTGGCTCATGTCGTCCAGCAGTCCGTTGAACTCGATGTCTATTTTGTCTGTGGCACTTTCCAAACGGCCGATTGGCACTACCAGATTCTGCTCATTGATAGCCTCGACAATCTCGTCGGGCGCTACACCATAGAGGCCCATCAGGTCGGGTTTCAGCCAGATGCGCACACCATACTGCTCGCCCATCACCATTGTACGTCCCACACCTGCAATACGGCTGATGGCAGGCATGACGTTGATATCGAGGTAATTAGAGATAAACGACTGGTCGAACTGGCCGTCAGTGCTCTCAAGGCTCATAATCATCAGCGTGGCATTGACGTTTTTCTCTACGGTGACTCCGTTGCGGATAACATCTTCGGGTAGCACACCCGAAGCCTGGCTTACACGGTTCTGTACATTTACAGTAGCTTGGTCGGCATTCGTGCCCTGTTTGAAGTAGATGTCTATTTCTCCCTCGCCGTTGGACGTGGCTGTGGCGTCCATGTAAATCATGTTCTCCACACCGTTAACAACTTCTTCCAGGGGCATTATTACCGATTCCATCACAGCATGGGCGTCGGCACCGCTATACGTGGCCTGGATAGTTACCATGGGAGGGGCAATGTCGGGGTACTGCTCAACAGAAAGCGATGTCAGGCTCACCACTCCGATGACTATTGTCAGCACGGCAATGGCGAAAGCTGCTACCCAATGTTTTACAAAGAAATGCGTCTTCTTCATAATGTTCAATGCTCAATGTTCATCGTACCTTGGTTCCGTTTGACAGATTCTGCACTCCGTTTATGACCACCTCGTCGCCGCTCTTCAAGCCGCTCTTCACGTAGTAGTTCATACCGCTGTTCGAGGGGATGGCCTCGCAGATAACTCCTTCAACAGTACCATCCTTGCGTACACGATAGAACAGCAACTGGTTCTGCAGGTGTACGGCTGCTGTTTTGGGTATGCGGAATACACCGTTCATCTTCGTGGGGAAAACCAGCGTAGCTGATAGTCCCGATCGCAATTCATCGTCTGGGTTGGGGAAGGTTGCCTTGCAGACAACTGTTCCTGTCTTGATGTCAACAATACCGCCGATTTCTGTCACTACACCTTCGTGCTTATATTCCTGACCGTTTTTCAGTTGTAGCTTCAGCTTGGGCAGTTTCGCGCCGACCGTCTTGCCGTCTATGTCCTTTAGGCCTTCCGATGATGGCTTCAGGCCGTAACGGTCCAACAGGTCGAGCAACTGGCTCTCGGTATAGGGAAACCAAGCCTGAATCTCGCTGTTGTCACTAAGGGAGCACAACATATCGGTCAGGTCGGCCATTTCGCCGAGCTTAAAGCCGTTCTCCTTGATAATGCCGGTGATGGGAGACTTTACCGTGCAATAGCTCAGATTTGTCTGAGCCATCGCCAACTGCGCCTGAGCCTGTTGTACGGCAGCCTGAGCCACGTGGTAGGCGTTCATGCTGGTGGACATGACGTATTCGCTTACGATTTTCTTTTCGGCCAGCTTCTGGTTCGTTTCATACTGCAGTTTGGTTGTCTCCATCTGCGCCTTGGCAGCTGCCAGGTTTGCCTGGGCATTCTGAACTTTCAGCTTGTGCTCTGTCTGGTCGATGACAAACAGCGTCTGCCCCTTTGTCACTTTGATGCCGTCCTTGAAGTTCACCTCTCGGATGATACCCGAAACCTGCGGATAGACTTCTACCTCGCTGATGCCATGAAGCGCAGCTGGAATATAAAGGTTATACACCCGCGTCTCGGGCTTCATAACCCTTATCTCGTATTTGATAGGTGTTTTCTTGTCCTTGTTCGCACCTCTGTTACATGATGTCACCATAACAGCTAGCAATATAACTGCCAGCATTTGTGTCCAACTACCTGTTCTGTTGTTCATATTCACAATGTTTGGTGCAAAGATATGAAAAAAAAGAGAATTAAGAATTAAGAATTAAGAATTATTTCGTAACTTTGTGCCGTGATTCAATCAAAATGATTCTATTCACATTAAATTGTTGATTATGAACTATAAACTGAAACATATTTTCCTGCTTGCGTCACTTGCTTGCGGTACAGCTTGGGCAGAAGACGACAATAGCTTCTACTTCACCGATGCTGCCGTTATGCCTGGCGGGACGACAGACATCGAACTCTGCATGAGGAACACGGCATCCGACCTGACCTGTCTGGAGGCAGAGATTCAGTTGCCAGAGGGTGTTTCTGTCGTTTGCGACGAAGAGGGCAATCCCCTTGCAACGCTCTACCGTAATCGTACCGCAGGACATGAGATTCTCACCAATGTTCTGGAGAATGGTAACCTCAAGCTCCTGGTTAGTTCCATCCAAGGCAATCTGATTGGCGACGCAGAAGGTCCGCTTCTCAGTTTCCGCGTGCAGGTTGCTGAGACGGCTCCCACCAGGGAAGTTGCGGTCGAGACAGTTGGCGAGTCGCTTCTCGTGAACAGCAAAGCCGATGCCTATTATAGTGTGGGCGTAACGGGAAATGTACTGATTACGGACGATGCCACTTCTGTAAATGAAGAATTAAGAATTAAGAATGAAGAATTGGAGGGGGCCATCTACAATCTTGCAGGTCAGCGGATTAGTAAGAAGCAAAAAGGAATCAATATCGTAGGCGGCAGAAAGGAATTGAAAAAGTAAAAAGACAACAAACAATTAAAAAGGGCTTCTGATTTTCTCAGGAGCCCTTATTGTTTTGCAGAAGTGTGACCACTTATTTCACACGACCCAGGTAGCTGCCATCGCGGCTGTCGATTTCCACGGTCTCACCTTCTTCGATGAAGAGAGGTACGCGAACCTCGGCTCCAGTCTCGACGCGGGCAGGCTTCAGTGTGTTGGTAGCTGTGTCGCCTTTCAGGCCTGGCTCTGTCCATACAATCTGCAGATGGACTTTTACGGGAACGTCGGCATAGAGCACTGTCTCGGTGCTGGCATCAACTACAACTTCTACGTTCTCACTCTCCTTGAGGAACTTCACGCCGTTCACCTGGTCGGGAGCGATGGTAATCTGCTCGTAAGTCTCGTTGTTCATGAATACCAGATCGTCACCGTCCTTGTAGAGATACTGGTAGGGACGACGCTCTACACGTACGTCCTCGAGACGCTCGCCAATGTTGAAACGCTTCTCGATAACGCCGCCGTTTACAACATCCTTCAGGGTTACGTTCATGATGGTGTTGCCCTTTCCGGGTTTACGGTGAAGGAAGTCGATGCAGAAATAGAGCTTGCCGTCCATACGGATGCAGGTGCCCTTCTTGATGTCCTGTGAATTAATCATAAATGTTTATTGGTTAGTGGTTATTGATAAATTTTTGTGCTGCAAAGGTACAACAAAAAGTGAAAAGTGAAAAGTGAAAAGTGAAAAAATAGGGCTATTTCTTGTGTAAATGAAAAAAAAAGCTTAATTTTGCACCCCGAATCATAATGAGCAAATAAATAATTAAGCAAAATAAGATATGAAAAGGACATTTCAGCCCCACAACCGTCGCCGTAACAACAAGCACGGTTTCCGTCAGAGAATGACAACAGCAAATGGTCGCCGTGTATTGGCTTCCCGCCGTGCAAAGGGTCGCAAGAAGCTCACTGTTTCAGACGAGAGACACGGCAAGTAAACACAATTTGCAAAAAATAGGGAAAGAAGTAAGGGAAACTTTACTTCTTTTTCTTTTTTATTGCTATCTTTGCAGGGGAAAATAATAAGAAGTAAAAGAAAGAACTATGGCTTTGGAAGAATTTCGCAAGAAGCTGTTCGGCCCCGTTGTCTATTGGAACCTGATAGCGATGGTGATTGTCGGCGTGGCTCTCTGCATCGGTCTTTGGGTGTGGATGACGCAATATACTATGCACGGAGAAAGCATTGAAGTTCCCGAAGTGAAAGGAATGATGCTCAATGATGCCGAGTATGCTCTGGAGAATCTGGAACTGGTGACGGTAGTGGTAGATTCCGCGTACGTCCGGGAACAACCCGCCGGCATTGTGCTGGAACAGAAACCCGGTGTCGGCAGTCGCGTCAAATCGGGCCGGGAAATCTATCTGACCATCAATCAGAAACAGACACCCACCAATACAATCCCAGATATTGCCGGTAACTGTTCGCGCAGAGAGGCGGAAGCCCGTCTGCGAGCCCTCGGCTTCAAGATAGGTCCCATGGAGTTTGTCCCCGGTGATCCCGACTGGGTTATTGCCCTCAAGGTGAACGGACGCGAGGTATATAGCGGAGAGCGTGTGCCATGTGATGCACCGGTAGTACTTGTTGTTGGTAACAGCAGTTCTGGCAGCGAGATGGAGGATGACTGGTCGGAGGACGGCGGATTGACGGATGATGCAACGGAGGTGGAAGAAGGCTACGAAGAGGAACTTTAGAAAGGTTGAAAAGTTCAAAAATTGAAGAATTCAAAAAATTGAAAAATTTAAAGGTTGAAAGAGGACGAAGACATATTGCTCGATGATGATGAACTGTTGGAAGATATTCCGCAGGAAGAGCATGAGCACTGGCGCATAGAGGTGGATAAGGGGCAGAGTTCCGTCCGCGTGGATAAGTTTCTGATGGACCACATGCCCGGCACCAGTCGCAACCGCATACAGAAAGCTGCAGAGGCGGGTAGCATCCGGGCCAATGACAAACCTATCAAGAGCAACTACAAGGTTAAGGCAGGCGACATCATCACACTCGTCCTGGATCATCCTAAGCGCGATTGGGAAATCGTTCCCGAGGACTTGCCCCTCGATGTCATCTATGAGGACGAGGTTCTGCTTGTCATCAACAAGCCAGCGGGTCTTGTGGTGCATCCTGGTTGCGGCAACTATAGCAGTACTCTGGTCAACGCTTTGGCTTGGCATCTGCGTGATGATAAGGACTTTGATCCAAACGACCCGAACGTCGGACTGGTGCATCGCATCGACAAGGACACAAGCGGGCTGTTGGTCATCGCAAAGACAGCAGAAGCAAAGACCAGCCTGTGCAAGCAGTTCTTCTATCATACGACCAGACGCGAGTACAATGCACTTGTATGGGGACCCTTTGCCGACGACGAAGGGACCATTACGGGCAACATAGGCCGACACGCTAAAGACCGACTGCAGATGGATGTCTATCCTATGGATGGCGAGGTGGGCAAACCTGCCATCACCCACTATAAGGTGTTGGAGCGCTTCGGTCCTGTCACGCTTGTGGAGTGCCATTTGGAGACGGGCCGCACGCATCAGATTAGGGCCCACATGCGGCACATAGGGCATCCGTTGTTCGGAGACGAGCGCTATGGAGGATGTCAGATACTGCGTGGTGAACAGACGGCATCCTACAAGGCATTCATCCATAACTGCATGGAACTTTGTCCTCGCCAGGCACTACACGCGAAGACACTCGGTTTCGTCCATCCGACGATAGGCGAAGAGATGTTCTTCTCGTCCGAACTGCCCGAAGATTTCGAGGCGTTATTGAATAAATGGAGAAAAAGAACGGCACCCCTCTAATTCCCCCGAGGGGAGAAAACAACGGACAAAAAGTCTCTCTTCGGGGAGATTTTGAGGGGGCCATAAATAAGTAAACAATATGAAAAAGACAGTTGTAATAGTTTGTGGAGGCGACAGCTCGGAGCATGATGTGAGCATGCGCAGCGCGGAGGGTATCGCCTCGTTCATCGATTCCACGCGTTATAATATATATAAGGTGGAGATTCATGCCGGAAAATGGGAGGCTCTGCTTCCTGATGGCAGTCGCTCGAAGATTAACAGAGATGACTTCAGCTTTGAGGCCGAAGGCAAAACGATTCATCCCGACTTCGCTTACATCACGATTCATGGCGCTCCAGGCGAGAACGGCGAGCTGCAGGGCTATTTCGACCTCATCAAGATGCCTTACTCTACTTGCGGAGTACTAGTCGAGGCAATGACCTACGATAAGTTCGTACTCAACAATTATATGCGAGCCTATGGAGTGTCTGTAGCGGATAGCCTGCTCATCAAGATAGGTCGAGACAAGGAGGTGAGCGACGAAGATATTGTTTCGCGTATCGGTCTGCCCTGTTTCGTGAAGCCTTCTCGCGGCGGTTCCTCTTTCGGAACGACAAAGGTGAAGACCATCGAAGCGCTCCGTCCTGCTATCGAACTTGCTTTGAAGGAAGGCGAAGACGTGATGGTTGAGGCTTTCATGGGAGGAACAGAACTGACCTGTGGTTGCTACAAAACGAAGAAGAAGAGCGTAGTGTTCCCCATCACCGAAGTGGTTTCCAAGAACGAGTTCTTCGATTATGCCGCTAAATACAATAATGAAAGCGACGAAATCACGCCTGCCCGCATCAGCGAGAGTCTTGCAGAGCGTGTCAGCAAGCTGACCTTGATGATTTATGACATCTTGGGTTGCTACGGCATCATCCGCATCGACTATATCATCACAGCAGGAGATAAGATTAACCTGCTGGAAATCAATACTACACCGGGCATGACGGCTACCAGCTTCATTCCGCAGCAGGTTCGTGCCGCAGGGCTTGACATCCGCGACGTAATGACGGATATAATTGAGGACAGGACCCCCTAACCCCCTTTAGGGGGAAAAACTATCAAGATGGAAATGAATGATAAAGAAAAGCAGCCTAATCTCCCCCTAAAGGGGGAAGGGGAGGCTTTCGATGAGATTCGCCCCTTTGCGGATGGCGAGGTGAAGCAGGCCGTAGAGTCCCTGCTTGCCGACAGACAGTTCTCGCGAGTGCTGCAAGGCTTCGTGCCTTGGATGCCCAGATGGATGAGGAACGGCCTTGTGCGTCTGGCTTTCGTCGGTGTCAACACGCCTCTGCAGTTCCAATTGCGCTATATGAAGCCTGTGGCAAAACACCTCTTGCGCAAGTGCTGTACAGGCTACACTTTCTCCTATAGTGGTATCGCGCCCGGGCCGGACCGTTATACTTTCATCAGCAATCATCGCGATATCGTGCTCGACAGTGCCATCCTCAGCCTGATGCTTTATGAGCACCATTTCCCTACGACCTGCGAGATTGCAATCGGCGACAACCTGCTCATTTATCCTTGGATCAAGACACTTGTCAAGCTCAATAAGGCTTTCACCGTCAAGCGGGGACTCAGTCCTCGAGAACTTTTGAAGAGCAGTGAACTCATGAGTCGCTACATGCATTATGTCATTCAGGAGAAGCACGAGAACATCTGGATAGCACAGCGCGAGGGACGTGCTAAGGACAGCAGCGACCAGACTCAGGAGTCCTTGTTGAAGATGTTCGCGATGGCGGGTGAGGGTAGTATTATAGACCGACTAAGGGAACTATGCATCGTGCCCCTCAGCATTAGCTATGAATACGACCCCTGCGATTACCTCAAGGCACAGGAGTTCCAGCAGAAGCGCGACAATCCTGCTTTCAAGAAGAGCAAGCAAGACGACCTGGACAATATGAAGACCGGCATCCTTGGACAGAAAGGCCGCATCCATTACGAGGCGATGCCGTGCATCAACACCTGGCTCGACGAACTGGTCGAGTTGCCCAGAACTGAAGTGTTCGGCGAGCTGGCGCGTCGCATCGACCAACAGATACATGCAGGCTACCAACTCTATCCGGGCAATTACGTTGCAGTTGATTTGCTTAAGGGTACTTCTGATTATGCCGGGAAATATACTGAAGAGGAGCGAAAGAACTTCGAAGCATATCTGCTGAGCCGCATCGACCTGGTACAGCTAGAGAATAAGGATGAAGCATTCCTGCGTGAACGTATCCTGACGATGTACGCAAATCCGGTACTTAACAAAATGAAGACCCCCTAACCCCCTTTAGGTGGAATTCGGATAAATTATAAAAAACACATGATTAGTGAGATAATAGATAACTTGAAATCTATAATTTCTCCCCCTAAAGGGGGTCGGGGGGGCTCTCTCCCCCTAAAGGGGGTCGGGGGGGCCCTTCTCCTCCTTTGCCTCTTTTCTTGCAAAGGTGGCGACGACACCTCGGACTTTTACCCAAATATCATTACCGAGTTCGCCATGATACGAACGGACGATGCCGGTACGATGGTCGAGCTCACTACCGATGACGAGCGCACATATACCATTACCAATCCGCGTAGTGGCTATGATAAGAGCGTCAATTATCGTGCCGTCTGTGGTTTTGTGCCAGATGGGCAGACCTGTATGCTCTATCAGGCGACAGGAGCCTATCTGCTTCGCGACTCGACAGAATTGGCTTATGACCCTGATGCTGTGAGCGTGGTTAGTGTGTGGCAATCAGGGAAGTACATCAATATGCAACTCTCGCCGCTTACCCAGGGCGGAAAACAATACTGGGGGTACCGATATGAAAGTGTGAGTGGCCGAACGACACACTTCAGCCTCCATCATCGCCAGAATGCCGATCCACTGTCTTATACTCAGACCGTCTATGCTAGTCTTCCCATTGACAAGCTCGAGATGGTTCCTGCGGGTGACTCTATTGCCTTCCACATCAAGACCTTCAAAGGTGACAGAGTTTGGGAATTCAAGAAATGACTCCCTTAATATTCAATGTTAAATGCTCAATATTCAATCAATAAAGGGGTCGATAGCTGTCCTTATCTCCGGGGGTGTGGATAGCGCAGTCGTTGTGCATTTGCTTTGCGAGGCAGGTTTGAAGCCTGACCTTCACTACATCCGTATTGGGATGGATGGGGAGGATTCTTCGTGTACGGCAGAGGAGGACATCGAACTTTCGCAGGCGACGGCTCGGAAGTACGGCTTAAAACTGGAAGTGACAGACCTCCAGAAAGAGTACTGGGAGCAGGTAGTGGGCTATACCATCGAGCGAGTGAAGAGGGGACTGACGCCCAATCCGGATGTGATGTGCAATCGCCTTATCAAGTTCGGCGCCTTCGAGCAGAAGGTCGGATGCCACTACGACTACATCGCGACGGGTCATTATGCCACAAATGTTTGGCGCGACGGCAAGATGTGGCTAGGAACAGCCAAAGACCCTGTCAAGGACCAGACGGATTTCCTCGCCCAGCTCAGCTATGAGCAGCTCAGTCATACACTTTTCCCCATCGGTTATCTGATGAAGGAGGAGGTGCGCCAGATTGCTCTCGATGGCAAGCTCCCAAGTGCCAAACGCAAGGACAGCCAGGGAATCTGTTTCCTTGGTAAGATAAACTACAACGACTTTCTTCGCCGTTTTTTGGGCGAACAGGAGGGTAAAATCATCGACATCGAAACTGGCAAGGTCGTTGGCAAGCACAAAGGCTTCTGGTTCCACACTATCGGTCAGAGGAAAGGACTCGGCTTGAGTGGGGGCCCGTGGTTCGTTGTCAAGAAGAACATCAAGAAGAACATCATTTTTGTGGCGAACGGTTGGGACACGCAATTGCAGTACGGACACGATTTCCGCCTCGCCGATTTCCACTACATCACTGAGCCTCTTCCCGTTCTGAAGGGCGAAGAGCCCAGGCCCATTCAGTTCAAGGTTCGTCATGTTGACCACTTCATGCCGGGCACCATCAGCCTCGACGATGAGGGTTATCACGTTCACTCCGAAACCCCTATTCAGGGCATTGCCCCCGGTCAGTTCGGTTGTATCTACGATGCCGAAGCGACAATCTGTTATGGGAGTGGGGAGATAGGAATATATAAGAGTTCATAATTATGAGTTCATAGGTATTGTTCAATAGTCAATATTCAATGAAATACAATTTCGATGAAATAATTTCTCGCGAGGGAACTGATGCTATTAAAATAGACAGAGTAAAAGACGAGTGTGGTAGTGATGACCTCATCCCGATGTGGGTGGCGGATATGGATTTCCGCACACCGCCTTTCATCTTCAACGCCATTCGCAAACGCCTGGAACAAGGCATCTTAGGCTACACCTGCCAGAACCCGCCTTACTACGAGAGCATCTGTCGTTGGAACAAGCAGCAGCATGGAATGGATGTGACGCGAGAGATGATTTGCTACATTCCGGGTGTAGTGAGCGGCATCTTCCTTGCTGTGCAGGCTTTCACGGAAAAAGGTGACCGCATCCTTATCCAGGAGCCCGTCTATCATCCCTTCTGCTTCGTGCCGGAAGCCTGCAAGCGCGTGGTTGTACAGTCCTCGTTGCGTCGTACAGAAACTTCCTTTGCGATGGACTTCGACCGATTGCGCCGCGACATCAAGGGCTGTAAGATGATGATACTCTGCAACCCTCATAACCCTGCTGGCATCTGTTGGTCGAAGGAAGATTTGCAACAGGTGGCCCACATCTGTGCTGAGGAGGGTGTCGTTGTTGTGAGCGACGAGATACATTGCGACATGGTCTTTCGCGGATACCGTCACGTTCCCTTTGCCAGCGTCAGCGAAGAAGCGCGTCGCATCAGCATCACTCTACAGGCTCCGAGCAAGACCTTCAACATGCCGGGCATCGTGGCCAGTCAGGCGATTGTCTATGACGAGAAGCTGCGTCATCGGTACTTCAACTACATCTGGGGCACGGATCACGACCTCGGCAACGTCTTTGCCTGCGACTGCGTAATGGCCTGCTACAGCGACGAGGGTAGGGAGTGGAAGCAGCAGATGCTCGACTATGTGCAGGGCAACATCGACCTCGTCGTGAAGCGTTTTGCGGAGGAATGCCCGCAGATACGCCCTATCGTGCCCGAAGCCAGCTTCCTCATTTTCCTGGATTGTACGGCGTTGGGATTCAAGACGCAAGGAGAACTGGAACACTTCTTTGCCTTCGATACAAAGGTAGGTATGAACTCCGGGGCCATGTTCGGCAAGGGCGGTATCGGCTTCATGCGCATGAACGTTGGCTGCCCTCGTTCCGTTGTCAGCGAAGCTATCGACCGCATCGTTGCCGCCGTCAAATCCGGTAAGTAGCCAGCGTATTTTCCGAGAAGAAGTATGAATAAGACAGCCATTATTGTGGGAGCCAGTTCTGGGATTGGGCTGGAAGTAGCAAAGCTATTGCTTGCCGACGGTTGGCATCTTGGCGTAGCTGCGCGGCGCGAGGAGCCTCTGTTGGAGCTAAAGGCAAGGGCTCCCCAGCGTGTAGAGGTCATGACCATCGACGTGACGAAGCCCGATGCCGGAGAGCGGCTGCAGAGCCTCACTTCACAGCTCGGAGGAATGGACTTGTATTTCCATGCATCGGGCATCGGTCGGCAGAATCGCGCTTTGGCTGAGGACATCGAGCTGCGCACAATGGAGACCAATGCCGTAGGATTTACCCGGATGATTGGTGCGGCTTACAGGTATTTTGCTGAGCGAGGAGCAGGGCATATTGCGGCCATCACCTCCATTGCGGGAACAAAGGGCTTGGGACCGGCGCCGGCCTATTCTGCCACGAAAGCGCTGCAGGCCAATTATCTGCAAGCGCTGGAACAACAGGCTCATCAGCGTGGGTTGGATATCCGTTTCACCGATATACGTCCGGGGTTCGTAGATACAGCCTTGCTCAATGACAGCTTTCCCTATCCGATGGTGATGCGCCCCGAGAAGGTTGCCAGGGATATTGTCCGTTCCGTCTATCGCCATCGCCATGTGCGGGTGATAGATTATCGTTACCGCATTCTGACGTTCTTCTGGCGACTCATTCCCCGTTGGATATGGAGAAGGTTTAGGTTGTAATGCCTTTCGCTTCTGACTTCGAGAAGCAGAGTAGGGCAGAGAAAGTCAGGGCGGCATTCAGCAGGAGCAGTTCGTAGCTGAAATGGTAGTTCCACAATACCGGAGCGAGGTAGTCTAAGACAGCACATACTATTGGAGAGACAATGGCGATGCAGGGAACTGCGTTGTCTATTACCCGTCTGCGAGTGAAGAGGCCAAAGCAGAAGAGTCCCAGGATCGGGCCGTAGGTATAGCCTGCCAGGCGGTAGATGGTGTCGATGATGGTTCCGCTGCCTGCAATATAGAAGAGGGCAATACACAGGGCAAAGGCCAGGGCAACAGATGCATGCACGCCGTGGCGTATGCGTAATGCCCGTTTGGGGTCGAAGTCATCGCGCTCCACACGAAGGATATCCACACAGATACTGGTCGTCAGCGACGTCATAGCGCTGTCGGCGCTCGAGAGGGCTGCCGCCGTGATGCCGATGGTAAACGGAAACACGACGATTGTTCCCAAGGCACCGCTGCGGACAAGCATCGGCAGCAGGCGGTCTCCGGCATCGGGTAGGGCGATACCTTTCTGCTGGGCAAAGGTATAGAGCAGGACACCGATGACGAGGAAAAGCAGGTTGACGGGAAGAATGCAGACGCCATAGAGGCACATGTTCTTCTGCGCATTACGCAGGGATGTGCACGTCAGGTTCTTCTGCATCATATCCTGGTCCAGTCCGTTCATCACGATGGTAATGAACATGCCGTTGATGAACTGTCGCAGGAAGAACTGCGTGCTTGCGGGCTTCCAGCAGAACATCCGGCCCATCGGACTTTGGGCGATGGTCTCTGCAATACCCGACGGTGAGAGGTTCAACCCCGCCGACACCACCCAGATGATGCAGAACGTGGCCACGAGCAGGCAAAGCGTCTGCAGGGCATCCGTGCGGACGATGTTCTCGATGCCGCCGCGACGGGTGTAGAGGTATATCGCAATCAGCACGACGCCGACGGTAAACCAGAACGGGAGCCCCAGTGGACTGATGGCCATTTCGTGGAGCACCAGACAGGTCAGATACAGACGGGCGGCTGCGCCGGTGAGTTTGCTGAGCAGGAAGAAGCATGCCCCCGTCAGGTGGCTCCGTCGCCCGAAGCGCTGGGCAAGATAGCTGTAGATGCTGGTCAGGCGGAGACGATAGTACAGGGGCAGCAGCACGAAGGCGATGACCACATAGCCAGCCAGGAAGCCCAGGCACATCTGGAAATACGTCATGCCGCTCGTCCCGACCCAACCCGGCACGCTGACGAGGCTCACACCGCTGATGCTCGACCCAATCATTCCGAAGGCCACGAGCAGCCAGGGCGATTTCCTGCCGGCACGGAAGAAGGCGTTGTTGTCGCCGTTTGTCTTTACGAATCTGCTGAAAACAACCAGCAGGAGAATGTAAAGAGCAAGAGCAGAGAATACCATATAATTCACCATGATTGCTGCAAAGATACAAAAAAGTGAAGAACGAAGAGTGAAGAGTGAAGAATAATGTATTAAAAGTGAAGAATTATTCACTTTTCACTTTATTTTCGTACCTTTGTGGCATAAAAACTGGAAAATGGACCAATTACATCGCATCACCGACATCGTCATCGAGGCTTCCGGCCTCATGCTCACAGACAACTTCAGCATCTCCCAGAAGCAGGGAGCCAGCAATATCGTCACCTCCTCCGACATCGCCGTACAGGAGTTCCTGCGCCAGCACCTCAGCGCCCTGCTGCCCGGCTCCGGCTTCATCTGCGAGGAAGAGGATGTGCACGATGTCAGGCACGACTACGTGTGGATTATCGACCCCATCGACGGGACGGCCAACTATAGCCGAGGCATCCGCGAGTGTGCCATCTGTGTGGGCCTGATGCATGCCGGCGCGATGGAGGAAGCCGTCGTCTATCTGCCTCGCACCGACGAGCTCTTCTCCGCAGAGCGCGGCAAGGGAGCCTTCCTGCACCATCCGCAGACGGACAAGCCATCGCGTCAGATTTGCGTGAGCCAGCGCCCGTTCCAGGATGCCATCATGAGCACGGCGCTTCCCGTCTATCATAAGGAATATGCCAGCGTCTGCTCCGACATCATCCGCGAGGCATTCCTGCAATGCAACGACATCCGTCGCTTCGGTGCCGCAGCGCCGGAACTCTGCTATCTTGCCATGGGGCGCACCGAACTTTATTTCGAATACCTGCTCTCGCCCTGGGACTTCGCAGCAGCCTCGCTCATTCTGGAAGAGGCTGGCGGCGTGCTCTGCAATCGCGAAGGCCAGCCCCTCCGCTTCACTCAGTCCTCCGGCGTCCTTGCAGCCAACAACCCCGAAAACCTCGCCCGCCTCTTGTCGATAGTGCAGCAGTTTTGTTACGTCCCCCAATAAAGAAGGCGAGCTTGCGGCTCGCCTTCTTCATTAGTCCTGGTCATCGAGAGGCATCTTCCTGTCCTCGCAGTAGAGCCCCTAGGGCTCAGAAGCATCCTTGTAACCATTACAAGAGCTCCTCCGGGCGCCCGGAGCTTGTCGAGATAATTCCACCGGACAAAGCCATCAACAACAGAAAGGGGGAGCAGCCGCTCCCCCTTTGCTATTTCTCTGTTCCTTGCTTTTTCTTCAGGCGCATCAGAGCCTCTACGTAATAGTAGTCGGCATAGGTGAGGGGTACGTCGATTTCCCTCTTCTCGGGCATGTGGCCCACACAGTGCTTCAGGATAAAGCCGCCCTGCTCTCCTTCCTCTGCCAGATAAACGGGCGAACTGAGCGAACGAATCTGCTGCTCTGCCAGTTCCAGCCATTTGGGAGCCATCTTACTCTGGTCGAGCTGGCTCAGCTCTATCAGGGCGGAGGCCATGATGGCTGCTGCGGAGGCGTCCCGCTTCGCATTCGGGATGTCGGGGGCGTCGTAGTCCCAATAGGGCACCTTGTCGGCGGGCAGACGGGGATGGTTCATCAGGAAGGCGGCAATCTTGCGGGCCTGCTTCAGATAGATGCGGTTCCCCGTCTCGCGGTACATCATGGTATAGCCGTACAATCCCCAGGCTTGTCCGCGTGCCCAGGCGCTGCCGTCGGCATAGCCCTGCGCCGTGTTCTTGGCGTGCGGCTTACCGGTGATGGTGTCGTAGGATACCACGTGGAAGGTGCTGTAGTCCTTGCGGAAGTGGTTCCGGATGGTGGTCCGGGCGTGTGTCTCCGCCACCTTCTGATAACGCGGGTCGGAGAACTGGTGCGTCATGAAGCAGAGCATCTCCAGGTTCATCATGTTGTCGATGATGACGGGGTACTGCCATTGCTTGCCGAAGTCCCATGAGCGGATGACGCCCAGCTTGGGGTTCCAGCGGGTGAGCAGGCTCTGCGTCCCCTCGCTGATGACATCCAGATAGTGCCGGTTGCCCGTGAGGCGGTAGCCTTGCCCGAAGCTGCAGTAGAGCATGAAGCCCAGGTCGTGGGTGTTGGTGAGCTTCTTGGCCGGTTCCACACGGTCGGTGAAGAGCTCGGCATAGGTGCGGAACTGCTCGTCGCCGCTGTTCTCGTAGAGCATCCAAAGGACTCCGGGAAAGAACCCCGACACCCAGTTGCCGTAGCGGTCGGTCTTCAGCTCTCCGTTTTCGTAGGTGCGCGGCAGCAGGTCCTGCCGGTCTTTCAGCGAGTTTGCCATCAGCAGCGACTGACTGGCAGCCCTCTGTAGTCCCCGTTCTATCACCTGGGACATTGCCTCCTCGCCCTGTGCCCCTGCTGTCAGCGGGAACAGTGCCACAAGGAGCATCGTGAATATTGCTTTCATAGTCTTGGAATCAGTAAGCATGGTCGTTGTTGATTTCGTCTAATGTAATCTCCTTTTTGTCGATGGAGCGCCAGGCGTAGATGATGTAGGCCAGCACGAAGGGTACGAGCAGGCTGACGTAGAACATAGTGCGCAGGGTGAACTCGCTGCTCGAGGAATTCTGCATCGTCAGCGACGACTGCAGGTCGGCCGTCGAGGGATAGTAGGCCGTATTGTTCCAGGCGGTGAGCAACAGCAGCACCAATACGGTTACAACGGTGCCGAAGCCCGTCACCCAGAATCCGCGTTTGTACGCCTTGTGGAACATCGACCACAGGATACCGAACAACACGAACACCACACCGATGAGGAGTACCACCACCAGCGGCCACATCTCGATGAGGTTATGCAGGTACTTGTATGGTTCCATGAAGATGACACCCGTTGCGGGGTCGTAGGCATAACCTTCGCAGGTGAGGATATGACCCAGGAAAGCCAGGAACAGACCCAGAAAGAGCCAAGTGCTGCGCCACAGAGGCTGGATAATCTGGTCGTGATTGTGGAGCAGCTCGTCATCCACGCGATTGTGGATGTAGAGGCAACCCAATATGCGGGCCAGGAAGAAGACAGCCAAGCCGAGACAGAGGTTCCAGATGTTCAGCAGGTCATCGAGCCCGTGAGAGGCGTTGGCCCAACGACTGATGATTATTTGAGAATCAACGATGTTCCCTTTCTCTACAATGAAGTTGGAGCCTGTGAAGAAGGTTGCGACAGCGCCGCCAAGGAGCAGCGGACCCAGTATGCCGTTCAGGACAAGCAACCATTGGAATGTCTTGGCCCCCAAAAGGTTGCCCAACTTGTTCTGGAACTCGTAGCTGACGGCTTGCAGGACGAAGGAGAAGAGGATAATCATCCACAGCCAATAGGCTCCGCCAAAACTGGTGGAGTAGAAGAGGGGATAGGAGGCGAAGAAGGCACCGCCAAAGGTCACGAGGGTGGTGAAGGTGAATTCCCACTTGCGGCCAGTGGCATTCACGATGAGGCGTCGCTCATCGGCTGTCTTACCTATAGTGAAGATGAGCGAATTGGCACCCTGTACAAACATCAGGAAAACCAATATTGCCGCCAGCAGGGCTACGATAAAGCACCAGTAGTGCTGAAGAAATATGTAGGTCATAGTTCAGGTCCTTTCTTGATTGTTTTACACATGATAGAAATCTCTACTGCCAATAGGGTGGTGAAGAGGATGAGGAAGAGCAGGAACGTAATCATTACGGCCGAAGCCCCCAGTTCACTCACACCTACCCATGTGGGCAGCATATCCTGTATTGTCCAGGGCTGACGTCCGAACTCGGCAACGAGCCATCCAGCCTCGCTGACGATGTAGGCAACAGGAATGCAGAACAGGGCAACCCAATGCAGAGTCCCCCTCCATCTCCCCCGAATGGGAGCTAGTATTAGAATAAATAGTAGAATGAACAGGCATCCGCCACCCACCATCACGCGGAAAGCATAGAAGCAGACGGGGATGTAAGGCACCACCTGGGCGCGGTCCTTTACATAGCCATAGCCAAAGTACGGCATGCCGGAATTGATAATTGATAATTGACAATTGATAGTTTCCTCGGATGTACCCTCCTTTTTAGCCTTGCGATAATCCTGCAGGGCGGTAATGGCTTGCTGTCCGAGCTGGATCTTCTCGTCCAAGGAGGGTTCTATGGTGCCGTCGGGTTTTGTGTAACCGTCCAGGATATCGCGTATGCCTGGCACATAACCGTTCATATCGTTGGTGGCCAAGAACGATAGGGCGTATGGCACAGCCAACTTCAGAGGCGGCTCATCCGTAGCTTCATAGTCTGGCTGGGCAAAGGGATTGATACCCGCAATGATGGTCAGGGGCTGGTCGGTTCCTCCCTTGTAGAGAGCCTCCATAGCAGCCAGCTTCATGGGTTGCGTCTGCGCTACGGTATAGGCTGAATGATGGCCCGACAGCATAATCAACGCCGAGGAGATGAGTCCGAAGACAGCCCCCAAACGCAGGCTCTTGGTAGCAAACTCGGTGTGGCGTTTCTTCAGCAGATACCAACTTGATACACCCACCACAAACACGGCACCCAATACCCAAGCCGAGAGGACCGTATGCACGAACTTATCGACAGCTACTGGTGACAGCGCCACATCAGCAAAGCTCGTCATCTCATTGCGGACGGTCTCGGGGTTGAAAGTCTGTCCCACAGGATGCTGCATCCATGAGTTGGCCACCAGAATCCACCAGGCCGAGATGGTCGCGCCCAGTCCCGTCAGCCACGTAGAAGCCAGGTGGAAGCCCTTACTGACTTTGTTCCATCCAAAGAACATCACCGCCACAAAAGTCGATTCCATAAAGAAGGCCACAATGCCCTCTATGGCCAGCGGTGCCCCGAAGATGTCGCCCACCAGATAGCTGTAGTTGCTCCAGTTGGTGCCGAACTCAAACTCCAGGATGATGCCCGTAGCCACACCCATTGCAAAGTTAATGCCGAAGAGACGTTGCCAGAACTTGGCGGTCTGTTTCCAGAACTCGCTGCCTGTGCGGTAGTACTGCGTCTCCATAATGCCCATCACCACGGCCAAGCCGAGTGTCAGGGGTACGAACAGCCAATGATAAATGGCTGTCAGGGCGAACTGCGCTCTTGCCCAGTCCACCATCGTCATGTCGATGTTTAGTAGTTGATTCATGGAAGGTATGATTTAGTTGAAAGTTAAGAGTAATAAGTGAAGAATTATGGCGCGAGTTTCTGGGAAACAAACTCTGCTTCGTTGCCTTTTTCAGCATGTTCCTTGATATAATTAGGGAAGAAGAACAGCTTAAGGACGAAAAAAATGATGAATAGTTTCACTAGGATGACGGCCCACAGCGTGCGTCCCAGTGTCATACTGCGGAACCCATCGTAGTAGAAGTTCCATATCCGGTGAATGGTATTCATAATGCAAAGGAATGTTTTTTTCTGGTACTTAGGGTTGGTATAGGTGTTGACGCGTGTTGGCGTCAGAGACGCTCGTAGCCCCATTCGTCGAATACTTCGCCCCAGTTTTCGTTCACGAGTTGAATGGTGCGCGGGTCATACTGATACCGGTTCTTCTTGTAGCCCTTTTTGCTGAGTATATATTTTTCGATGGCTGGCTTTGCTTCTTCCCAACCCGGAATGCCAAGCTTGGCGTAAATATCCTGGGTGATGGCAAAGGCGTCCTTTTCAATGTCCTCGAAGCGAACCTCGTACAAGACTCCCCCGACTTTCTTTAGGGGAAGACTCTGTTCCTTGTAGGCATGGTAGAGTTCCATATAGTTCCTGAGGATGTTCTGTTCCATCTCCTCGTCGGATATAATGTTGAGTTGGAGAGGCTTAATGGTGTTGAGGAAAAAGGACCGTGTGCTCTCGAAGACAGTGTAGGGATTGCGCATCAGATAGACATATCGTGCACGCGGAAAGAGTTCGGAAAGGGCTTTGATGCGTCCTGTATGAGGCGGGTTCTTACTCAGATACTGTGTGCCGCCGGTATTCCAGAGGCTTATCTTGACGAGTTTTTCGAAGGTCTCTTTGAACTCCTTTAGTTCTTCATCGGTAATGTCTCGGAAGGTGAGGAAGCGGTCGCAATACTCCTGCATCCGTTCAGGAAAGGACCAGAAGTTGTAATAGTTGCAGGGTGTCATATTGTTCAATGCGAACTCTTCTTCCTGTGGCAGGTCGGGAGCAAGTTCCAGGTTGTCGGTAGGCCGTTTGCTGGGCATCACAAACTTCATACATGGCTTGAAGAAACCCTGCAAAGCCATAATGTAATGCGGTAAGACAGTCTGATAGGTAGTGGTGTAGCCGAAGTGTTTGTCCTGGGCAAGGATATTATGGACGAAGGTTGTTCCGCTACGCCAATGACCGAGAATGAAGAGCGGGTCGTTCTGCAAAGGTTTTTCGGCAAGTTGCTCGCGGTACTTACGTTCCTGTATGGAGGCGAAAGGACTGAGCAACCGGCATATTAATTTCGTGTACAGATATTTGGCTTTCTTTTCAGAAATGATGTGCTGCCCGTCTGTTATCCTTTTGAATGTCTTCCAGTCGGCACCAATGAGGGTGTTGGCTGGCAAATTGTTGAAATTTAAGAGGCCCATTTGTGATATATAATAATGAGTAATGTAATGGGACCAGTAAACTGGTATCCTGAATTGTTATCTCTTTCCTATTATTTGTTGACAATTATCTCTAATCCTTGGCGGCTGAGTTCCTTGACGGCTGTCTCGATGGCGGCATAATGTTCGGGAGCAATACCGAGTCGAGGAAGGTCGAGCGTGGGCAGGTCCGCTTCCTGAATATCCTCCATGTCGAGAGGCTTGTCTATCATGCCGACAGCGCAAGTGTTGTTGGTGATGGGGTCAATCAGAATGAAAGCACCTGTGGCTCTGTTCTTGGCATAGGCATCGAAGAAAAGTGTCTTGGCCGTAGTGATCTGTACTTGGCCTATCTCGTTGAGACGGAAGTCTGTTCCAGGCAGTTGCTCCATCGTATTGACATCCACGCGATAGTCGATGGCACGAATCGTGGCACGGGTGGTATTGGTGCCCGCCTTGAGGAAGAACTGCTTGCTGCGGTCCATCGGTTCTTCGTCCATCCAGACGAGTTTTGTCTGTAGGTATCGGCCAATGAAGGGCAGATTGTCGGGCTTGACAAGCATCTCGCCGCGGGAAATGTCTATCTCATCCTCCAAAGTAATGGTTATACACTGAGGGCAGAAAGCAACCCCCTCCCATCCTTCCCCAGGGAGAATGTTTTGTGTGGAGGTGTGATATATTTCCTTTACCCGGCTCGTCTTGCGGCTGGGCAAAGCCATAATCTTGTCGCCCTTGTGTATGACACCGCTTGCCACCTTGCCGCAGAAACCACGAAAGTCGAGATTGGGGCGCAAGACATACTGGACGGGAAAACGGAAGTCCTGCATGTTGCGGTCTTGGTCGATAGGTACCGTTTCAAGGAATTCGAGTAGGGAAGTGCCTTTATACCAAGGTGTCCTGTCACTTTTCTCTACGACATTGTCCCCTTCTTTTGCCGAGAGAGGGAAGCAAGTGACATCCTCTATACCAAGTTGGGAGGTGAGCTGCAGGTATTCGTCCTTGATTTTATTGAAGACCTCCTCGGAGAAGTCCACGAGGTCCATCTTGTTAACAGCAAGGGCAATATGTTTGATACCGAGCAGGCTGACCAAGAAAGTATGACGGCGTGTCTGGGTGATGACACCTGTACGAGCATCGACAAGGATAATGGCGAGGTTTGCTGTAGAACCACCTGTAATCATGTTGCGGGTGTATTGCTCGTGTCCAGGAGTGTCTGCGATGATGAATTTGCGCAGGTTGGTGCTGAAATAGCGGTAGGCAACATCTATGGTAATGCCCTCTTCTCGCTCAGCCTTCAGTCCGTCCAGTAGCAGGGCATAGTCTATTTCTCCGGCACCAGCATTGCCGACACGCTTAGAATCACGCTCCAAGGCCTGCAACTGGTCTTCGTAAAGCTTCTTACTATCGAAGAGCAATCGGCCAATGAGTGTCGATTTACCATCATCTACAGAGCCGGCTGTGAGTAACCTGAGAAGCGACTTGCGCTCGTCAGCATCAAGGAATTCGCGTATATTTTGTTTCATTGACTATTGAACATTATGAACTATGAACTCATAACTATGAACTGATTAGAAGTATCCTTCTCTTTTCTTCTGTTCCATCGATGCTTCCTGGTCGAAGTCGATGACGCGTGTTGTACGTTCGCTCTTCGTCGTGGTCATCATTTCTTCTACGATTTCTTCGATTGTGGAGGCGGAACTTTCTACTGCGCCAGTCAGGGGCCAACAGCCAAGTGTGCGGAATCGTACCATCCGGTTATGAATCTTCGGTACCAATTCTTTTGGCAGGCGGTCGTCGTCGGCCATGATGAGATTGCCGTCTATCTCGACACAAGGACGTTCCTTGGCGAAGTATAGTGGCACAATGGGGATATTCTCCAGACGTATATATTGCCAGACATCGAGCTCAGTCCAGTTGCTGAGAGGAAAGACGCGGATGCTTTCCCCCTTATGAACACGACTGTTATAAATGTCCCACAGTTCAGGTCGCTGGTTCTTAGGGTCCCATTGGTTAAACTGGTCGCGGAAAGAGAAGATACGCTCTTTAGCTCTCGACTTCTCCTCGTCTCTGCGAGCACCACCGAAGGCTGCATCGAACTTCCATTTGTTCAGGGCATCGAGTAGCGCCTTTGTCTTCATCAGGTCGGTATGCACCTTGCTGCCGTGCGTAAATGGCCCTACACCTGCCCTAAAAGCTTCCATGTTGCTTTCCACGATGAGGTTCCAGCCGTGCTCCTTGGCATAATTGTCGCGGAACTCAATCATCTCGCGGAACTTCCATTTGCTGTCGATGTGCATGAGCGGGAAGGGAACTTTCCCTGGGGCAAATGCTTTTTCGGCAAGACGCACCATCACGGAACTGTCCTTGCCGATACTGTAGAGCATGACAGGATTCTCGAATTCTGCTGCTACTTCACGGATAATGTGGATAGACTCAGCTTCGAGTTCCTGAAGGTGACTCAATTTATAGTTCATAGTTCAGAGTTATGAGTTCATAATTAATTCAACCACAGCCTCTACTTCCTCTTTCAGCGTCATCTGGCTAGTGTCAAGCGTGAGGTTTGGGTGTGTCGGAGCTTCGAACGGAGCACTGATTCCGGTAAAGTCTTTGACCTCTCCTCTGCGAGCTCGGGCATAGAGTCCTTTGACATCCCGGCGTTCACATTCGTCCAGCGGTGTGGCAATATAGACTTCGTGGAAATCCTCTTCGCCGATAATGTCACGGGCCATCTCCCTCAATTCGATGGTAGGGGAGACAAAGCAGGCGATAGTGACAATGCCTGTATCGACGAAAAGTTTGCCTATCTCTGCAATGCGACGGATGTTCTCGCGCCTATCCTCTTCCGAGAAGCCAAGGTTGGAGTTGATACCTGCACGAATATTGTCTCCGTCCAGAATACGGCAGAGGATGCCACGCTTGTGGAGTTCACGCTCTACGCCAAGTGCAATGGTACTCTTTCCGCTACCACTGAGACCTGTCATCCATATCATAATGCCGTGCTGACCAAGTTGCGACTCTTTGTCCTGCCGACTCATCATACGGTCGAAGATGGGATAGATGGTATTCATTTCATAATCCATAATTCTCAATTCAAATTAAATGTTCTCCCCGAGGGAGCGGTTAATGTATTGGCACGATGGGCCAAATCATGGGTATTACGAAAGTACTGATGATGAAAACTATGATGTTCAGTGGCAGTCCCACCTTGACATAGTCGGTGAAGCGATAACCGCCAATGCCTTGCACAAGCAGGTTGGTCTGATAGCCGATAGGTGTGCTGAATGCTGCAGAGGCCGCAACACAGATGCAGATGAAGAAAGGCATAGGATCTACACCAAGTTTCTCTGCTACAGCCAATGCCAGCGGGAAGGAGAGTGCTGCAGCAGCGTTGTTGGTAATAAGTTCTGTGAAGAGGTTCGTGATGAGAAACAGAATAGCCAGCATAGCGTAAGAACCATGTTCAGTTTGTCCGATAACATCAGCTAGGGCAATGATAAGGTCGGCAATGCAATCGGCAAAGCCAGAGTTCTGCATTCCCTTGGAGATGGCAAAGGCACAGGCAATAGTCACGAGCACGTCCCACGACACATATTTGCTGTATCGACGAGGATTGAAAATTTTCGCCCAGGCCATAATGACAGTTGTGATACATACGAAGAAAAACATATCGAACTTGAAGCCTGGTACAAGGTTTCTAAAGAATGGCAATTCTCCAATGGTTGCTCCTATTATCATAAAGGTGAGCAGAATCAAAGCAAGGTAACGCTTCCCGTGATCCAGAGGCTGATTGTCGATGTCGTAGCTGGATATTAGAAATCCGGAGGACTCCTGATAGGCTTCGACGAACTTGTCGTCAGTATCAAGCAAAAGGGTGTCGTGGTTTTCGAGAGGCATATTCATCCAGTCACCGCTGAGCAATACACCACCTCTGCGAATAGAACGGACTGTCGCTCCATATTGACGATAGAAGTCGAACTCCCGAAGGGTCATTCCGAGTCCCTTGAAACGGCTTCTCAACACAACTTCAACACGATGCACTCCTTCAGCCTTGTCATCATCTTCCAATTCGCTTTCACGATTATCAGGCAAAAGATAGTGACTGTAGAATATAAGGTATGCAAGGCCAATCAAGCAAATGATGATGCCTACCTTACCCAACTCGAACATACTCATTCCCTCTCTGCCGGATTCCTGAATGAGACCATCAACAACCAAGTTGGTACTTGTGCCGATGAGGGTGCAGATGCCGCCAAGAACAGTGGCATAACTCAATGGAATGAGGAACTTCGTATGTGGAAGTCCTACTTTCCTTGCCCAGTTCTTGATAATAGGTGCAAAGATAACTACAACTGGGGTGTTGTTGAGGAAGGCAGATAAGGCGGCGATAGTTGGCAAGAGCTTTGCATTAGCCGTTGTAACCGTCGTCTGTTTGTTAGGTAAAAGATTCAGAATAATTCTTTCCAAGATACCACTACGGCGCACTCCCTCGCTAACAAGGAAGAGCAATGCAACGGTAATCATTCCTTTATTGGAAAAGCCTTCCAGACATTCCTTGGGTTGCAGAATACCGGCACACAGCATCATTACCACACACGTAAACAGGATGAGACCTGGTTTCAGTCGGTCTGCAATGAGTGCCCATATCATGAACACTAAGCAAAAGGCTACAAATATTACACTAAAAGTCATGTTATCCAAATAATTCTCTTACTGCTTCTACTACTCGGCGCACGGGCACCAATTCTATTTTATATTGCTTCGGATTGAGTCCATTCATGTTATGGGAAGGAATGAGAATGCGTTTGAAACCGAGCTTCTGTGCTTCGGTAATGCGTTGTTCGATACGTGATACTGGTCGTATCTCGCCACTTAATCCCACCTCGCCAGCCATGCAGACATCACCCTCGATAGGCATATCGCCATTGCTTGAAAGTACGGCAGCCACTACACTCAGATCGATAGCTGGATCGGTGACACGCAGACCTCCGGCGATGTTCAAGAATACATCTTTCTGGGCCAGTTTGAAACCAACCCGCTTCTCCAGTACAGCCAAGAGCATATTCAGTCGCCGTCCTTCAAAACCTGTTGTGCTGCGTTGAGCTGTTCCGTAAGCTGCTGTGCTGACCAGAGCCTGTGTCTCGATGAGGAAGGGCCGGACACCCTCGATGGAACATGAGATAGCCACGCCGGAGAGTCCTTCCCGATTGTCTGTCAGGAGCAGTTCGCTGGGGTTGCTCACCTGTCGGAGACCGTTGTGACGCATCTCGTAGATGCCCAATTCGCTCGTACTGCCGAAGCGGTTTTTGATGCTTCGCAGGATACGATAGAGATGATGCTGGTCGCCTTCAAACTGCAAAACGACATCGACGATGTGTTCCAGTACCTTTGGTCCTGCCAGCGAACCTTCCTTATTTATATGTCCGATAAGAAGAATGGAAACGCCACCACTTTTCGCATATCTGAGTAATGCAGCAGCACACTCGCGAATCTGTGCTAGCGAACCAGCCGAGGATTCTACGCTTTCTGTCTGTATGGTCTGTATAGAGTCGATGACAACCAGGTCGGGCTGCATCTCTTCGATATGCAGGAAAATCTGTTCGAGCGATGTCTCGCAAAGAATAAAGAGTCCTTCGTTTGTCGGTCCTAAGCGATCGGCACGCAGCTTTATCTGCCGTGCACTCTCTTCTCCGCTGACATAGAGAATGCGTCTCCCTTGGAGGCGTAGTACCGTCTGAAGTGTCAGTGTGCTTTTTCCGATACCAGGTTCGCCACCCAAGAGCACTAAACTTCCAGGCACCATGCCACCACCAAGAACGCGGTTCAGTTCTTCGTCGCCCATATCCATGCGTGGTTCTGCACTGGCTTCAATCTGGTGTATGGGAATGCGGCCCTCCTCTATCTTCCCTGAAGTGGAAAAACGACCTTTTATGCCTCCCGTCGGGGAGGTTGGGAGAGGGCTGGGACTTATTTTCATCTCTTTCATCGTGCCCCAGCGGTTGCAGGAGGGACATTTGCCCATCCACTTCACACTTTCCTGTCCGCAGTAGTCGCAGACATATACTGTCTTATCCTTTGCCATTTTTCATGCTTAATGATATCCTTCCTCTCTGCATATCAACACCAATAACACGTACCATGACCTGTTGCTGCAGGCTTACGACGGTTGTAGGGTCTTTGACGAAATGGTCGGCGAGTTGTGAGATGTGTACCAGTCCCTTGACATGTATGCCGATATCAACAAAAGCGCCAAAGTTTGTGATGTTCGTCACAATACCAGGCAGGATTTGTCCCTCTCGGAGGTCGCTGATGTCATGAACCATCTCGTCGAAGGCAAAAGTCTGTAGTGGCTGACGCGGATCAAGCCCAGGCTTGTCCAGTTCGGTCATAATGTCTCGAAGCGTAGGAAGTCCTACATCGTTACTTATATAACTTTCTATGTTTATGTTGGATCTCAGTGACTTATCGGCCATAAGCTGTGATACAGAGCAATGCTGGTCACGAGCCATCTGCTCAACCAAGTCGTATCGTTCGGGATGTACAGCACTATTGTCGAGCGGTTCGTCTCCGTCCTTGATGCGGAGGAAACCTGCTGACTGCTCGAAGGCTTTTGCTCCCAGTCGCGGCACCTTCATCAACTCTTTTCGGGAACGGAAAGGTCCGTTCTCGCGGCGATAGCGGACAATGTTCTGTGCCAAAGCAGGTCCTAAACCGCTGACATATGTGAGAAGCCACTGACTAGCTGTATTCAGGTTCACTCCGACGCGATTTACGCAGTTAATTACTGTATCTTCGAGGCTTTTTCGGAGTGCCGTTTGGTTGACGTCTTTTTGGTACTGCCCCACGCCAATGCTTGATGGGTCTATCTTCACCAGTTCTGCCAGGGGGTCCATCAGGCGGCGACCAATACTAACAGCTCCTCGTACTGTTACATCCTCGTTTGGGAACTCTTCGCGAGCAATGTCGCTGGCGCTGTAGATGCTTGCGCCGTCCTCACTGACACTATAAATTTCCACATCGTCTGGGAGGTCCAGATGTCGCACGAAGTCCTCGGTTTCACGACCGGCCGTTCCGTTGCCGATGCTGATGGCTTGAATGCCATATTTTTCAACAAGATTCTGCACAGTCAGCATAGCTTTGACTCGCTCAGCTCGGGGAGGGTGGGGGAAGATGACATCATGGTGCAGCAGATTGCCCTCAGCATCGAGACAGACCACCTTGCATCCAGTTCTGAACCCTGGGTCGATAGCCATGACGCGCTTTTGTCCGAGGGGTGAAGCCATGAGTAGTTGCTCCAGATTGCGGACAAAGATGCGGATGGCTTCTTCGTCGGCTTTCTGTTTGGACGAAGCACTAAACTCATTGCTGATGCTCGGTTCCAAGAGTCGTTTATATCCATCCTCGACGGCTTCTTGCACAACCATGCTGCTCTCGCTATGGCCGCGAACGAACTGCCGGATGATGCGTTCCATTGCGGGCTCGTCATCCACACAGATATCAACCCGCAAGATTCCTTCAGCCTCTCCTCTGCGCATAGCCAGCAGGCGATGGCTGGAGCAGCGTTTCAGAGGCTCTTGCCAGTCGAAATAGTCGCGGTAGTTCTGTCCCTCGGCATCCTTGCCCTTGATGATCTTGCTTCGTATTATTGCATGAATTGAGAATGTCGTGCGGAGCGTCTGACGGGCACGTTCGTCCTCACTCACCCGTTCTGCGATGATGTCTTTTGCGCCTTGAAGAGCAAGGTCCACCTCCATTTTCTCTGAAGGGGAGAACTTCGCAATTAATTGTGATAAGGGTGTGCTCGTTTGCTTCATGATAGCATCGGCGAGAGGCTCCAATCCTGCTTCGCGTGCGATTTGGGCACGAGTGCGACGCTTCTGCTTGTAGGGCAGATAGATGTCTTCGAGTGTCGTCGCGTCCCAGCAATCCTCGATTCTTGCCTTCAGTTCTAGTGTTAGCTTGCCTTGTCCCTCAATGGTGGAGATAATGAACTCGCGGCGATGCTCTAACTCTGTTACCTTGTCCAGTTCCACGGCGACCTGAGCCACCTCCACATCGGTCATTCCACCTGTTGCTTCCTTGCGATATCGGCTAATAAAAGGCACAGTGGCTCCGTCTTGCAGCAAATCCACGACTTGCCTTACATATTTTTCCTTGAGTCCTGTGCGTTGCGCTATCAGTTGACTTCGTTGGGCTAAAGCGTCGTTGATCATAATAATGGTTGACTGCTTGTCTGTGCGCAAAGTTATTAAGGGCTACAGCATAATACTGCAGCCCTATTTGGAAATATGTATATTAGTGACTCCGCTGGGATTCTAACCCAGGACCTTCAGAACCGGAATCTGACGCTCTATACAGCTAAGCTACGGAGCCGTTATCCCTAAGGATAGAGATATCAGAATGGCAGGTCGTCGGTGGCAGATGGAGCTTCGAAGGGAGCATTATCTATCAGCTCTGCCTGAGGAGTAACAGAAGCTACGGGAGCTGCCTGAACTGCCGGTGCAGTGGCTGGCTCTGCTGCTGGAGCAACCTGACCACGATCTACGCGGAAGGCACGTACATCATTGAACCAACGTCCGTTATATTCGTGGGCATCAATGTCGAAGTGTACTGTTATAATCTCGCCTATTTGGATGTTGAAGGCCTGCAGACGGTCAACACCAAATACATCGAAAACCAATTTGCGCGGGAAATCTCCGGGCACTTCTAATACATATGATTTGGCTTTCCACTCGTTGCCTGTTCTGTTACTTACTCCGCCGCGTTCATTAAATTCGGCAATAATCTTACCTGTTACTTCCATATTTTAATTTTAATTTTTCGTTTTTCAGCGCAAAGGTACAAAGAAAAGTTGAAAGTTGAAAGTTGAAAGTTGAAAGTTTTTCGCTTTGAGTGTTTTTTTTTATCCTTTTCTTTGTTGGCGCACGAAAAAAGCATATCTTTGTGGAGCAAAAACAAAATATAAGACTCAACTAATATGAATTTCAAAGTATCTAGCACGGCGTTCTACGGCCGTCTGACTGTTGCCAGTAAGGTAATGGCCAGTAAAAACTCTATGCCCATTTTGGATTGTTTCCTGCTTGATGTTGTAGGTGGTACTATTACTATTACAGCTTCTGACAGCGAGAAGTATTTCATCACGACAGTTCCCGCTATCGAACAAAGCGGCGATGCGCGTTTCTGCATCCCTGCCAGGACGATAATGGAATCAATGAAGGAACTGCCAGAGCAACCTCTGAACATTGGTTACAATCCTGATACCCAAGAGGTTAAAGTGGTGCACAATTCCGGTTCATTCGTTGTAATGGCAATGGATGCAGCTCCCTATCCGATTGCAAAGACTGTAGGCGAGGACGCTACCCGCATTCAGATGCCTGCCAGTGTTCTGCTGAATGGTATCAATCGTTGTCTCTTTGCAACGGCCAACGATGAGATTCGTCTGGTGATGAATGGTATATATGTCGATATTAAACCCGACTGCATTGTCTTTGCTGGTACGGATGGCCGCAAGTTGGTACGCAATACAAACCGTACAGTGAAGAGTGGTTTGACAAATGGTTTCATTCTGCAGAAGAAGGTTTCTGCTATTCTGAAAGCCGTCCTTACGAAGGATGAGGAAGATATAACGATTGCTTTCGACAGCGAAAAAGCAACCATCACATCGGCCGACATGGTAATGCATTTCCGTCTCATTGAGGGTCGCTATCCCAACTACAATGCCGTTATCCCCGAAAACAATCCCTTCTCGGCTTGCGTTGATCGTCAGGCGTTAATCAGCGCCTTGAAGCGCGTCAGCGTATTCTGCAACCAGAGTAGCGGCCTTGTGAAACTTGAATTGGCTAACAACAACATCCAGCTTACCGGTCAGGACAACGAGTATTCCACTCGTGCTGAGGAGTTTATTCTTTGCGAATACACAAGTAATCCTATCAGCATTGGCTTCAGCTGTACTTTCCTGCTCGAGATAGCCGGTATCATCGACAGCGAGATGCTCAAGATCGAGGTGGCTGACCCGAGCCGTCCAGGTGTAATCCGTCCTGCTGACGATAATCCTGACGACGAGGTGCTCATGTTGCTCATGCCTATGCGTGTAGAAGATTAGAGTAAGGAATAGGGGCTATAATGAAACTCAAGCTTGAAAGGCCCATCATTTTTTTCGACCTCGAGACAACAGGTCTGACGATTGGCAAAGACCATATCGTTGAGTTGTGTTATATCCGCCTCGAACCTAATGGTTGCGAGCGTGCAGAGACTTTGCGGTTCAATCCGGGAATTCCTATCCCCAAGGAGAGTTGTGACGTTCATGGCATCACGGACAAAGAAGTCAAGGATTGTCCTACCTTTGCAGAGAAGGCTCCCGAACTGGCAAAGATCTTTGAGGATTGTGACCTTGCGGGTTACAACAGCAACCGTTTCGATGTGCCTATGTTGGCAGAGGAGTTTGCTCTCTGCGGTATCGACATCCATATTGCCGAGAAACGTATGGTGGATGTACAGAACATCTTCCACAAGATGGAACAGAGAACCCTTGTGGCTGCCTATAAGTTCTATTGCGGAAAGAATTTGGAGAATGCTCACAGTGCTTTGGCTGATACGCGAGCTACACTCGAGGTGCTCGAGGCTCAGCTTGACCGTTATTCCGACACTCTGAAAAACGATGTTTCTTTTTTGGCAGACTTTACCCAAGTTATGCGAGGTGTGGATCTTGCCTGCCGCTTTATTTATGACGAAAAGGGTGTCGAGATAGTGAACTTTGGCAAATACAAAGGTAAAGCCGTGCGCGATGTACTTCGTAAAGACCCAAGTTTCAAGCACTGGATGCTGCAGGGCGACTTTACTCTGAATACTAAACAAACACTTGAACGACTTGCTTTGAAATATGCTGGAAAATAAGAAGATAGTGCTTGGTGTTACGGGAAGTATTGCGGCCTACAAAGCATGCCTTCTCGTTCGGCTTCTCATCAAGAAAGGTGCTGAGGTACAGGTCGTCATGACTCCTGCTGCAAAGGAGTTTATTACACCTTTGACTCTTGCCACTTTGACGCAGAAACCTGTCGTAAGTGAATTCTTCGACCGTAGAGACGGCAGTTGGCATTCCCATGTCAGTTTAGGGCTTTGGGCGGATGCTATGCTGGTCGCTCCGGCTTCTGCAAGTACTATCGGAAAGATGGCAAACGGCGTTGCCGACAACATGCTCGTCACTACCTATCTGAGCATGAAGGCGCCTGTCTTTGTGGCTCCGGCTATGGACCTCGACATGTATGCCCATCCTTCCACACGACAGAACCTCCAGAAGCTTGTCGCCTATGGAAATCATATCATAGAGCCAGGTACAGGTTTCCTTGCATCCAATCTGGAGGGCAAGGGACGTATGGAGGAGCCCGAACGAATCGTGGAGGTTTTGGAGCAGTTCTTCTCCAAAGAATCCCTGCTTTTCGGGAAGAAAGTACTTATCACGGCTGGTCCTACATATGAAAAGATTGACCCCGTTCGTTTCATCGGCAACTATAGCAGTGGTAAGATGGGCTTCGCTTTGGCCGAAGTATGTGCCGAACAAGGCGCAGAAGTAACCCTTGTCGCAGGCCCTGTCATCCTTTCGACGAAACACTCTGCCATCCGTCGTATTGATGTGGAGAGTGCATCCGAGATGTATGAGGCAACGACCCGGAGCTTCCCCGATGCCGACATAGCCATTCTTTGTGCAGCTGTGGCGGACTTCACTCCGAAGACCACTGCCGACAAGAAAATCAAGCGGAAGGGAGACGACCTGAGACTCGAACTGCAACCCACACAGGATATTGCAGCGGCCCTCGGTTCCGTCAAACGCAAAGGTCAGGTGCTGGTAGGGTTTGCGCTGGAGACGGATAATGAACTCGCCAATGCCCGCAAGAAGATGAAGCGCAAGAACCTCGACCTTATTGTCATGAACAGCCTTCAGGACAAAGGAGCCGGCTTCCGTGTGGATACCAACAAAGTGACCATTATCGACCGCCATAATGACTTTACTGCATACGACACAAAGTCGAAGCGAGAGGTGGCGGAGGATGTTATTGACAGGGTCATAAAGTTAAAAAGTGAGTAAAAAAACAAAGAGATGAGTCATCGTGCCTTTTTCATCATATTACTGGTTTTCACCTTTTCAAACGTTCACCTTTTTACTTTTTCACAAGAATTGGAAGCTCGGGTGACCATTAATTACTCGCAAATCGAGACGACTCGGACAGAGGTGTTCGATGCTCTCCAGACAAAGTTAACGGAGTTTCTAAATACGCATAAATGGACGGAGATTCCGTTCCGCGAGAACGAGAAAATACAATGTAACTTCAACATTACGGTTAATACTTACAACCAGGATGAAAATACTTTCGAGTGCACCCTGCTGATGAATAGTAGTCGTCCGGTTTATGGTAGTGCTTATTCCACTGTCGCTTATGCAGTGAACGATGAGAATTTTACCTTTGAATTCAACGAGTTCGACCAGCTGACGTATCAGGAGAACCAAATTGACAACAATTTAGTGGCTCTGTTGGCCTATTATGCCTATATGATTATTGGAATGGATCTGGATACGATGGCTCCGATGGGCGGAACCGATTGTTTTCATATTGCCGAGGATGTTGCGACGGCGGGCGAAAGCCTGGGTTTCCCGGGATGGAAGGCTTTCGGCGATATCAGTAACCGTTTTGGGTTGCTGAACGACTATATGGATGGCGCTATGGAGGGGATGCGCGAGTTTAACTATATCTATCATCGCAAGGGATTGGACCGTATGGCAGAAGCTCCAGATAGTGCCCGAGCCACTATAGCAGATGCCTTGGAAATGCTGCAGGAAGCAAATCGTGCTAAGAGCATGACAAAGGTGGTTCAGCTTTTCACCGAGTACAAACGCGATGAGCTGGTCAACATCTTTTCTAAGAAGGGTACGACGGAAGAGAAGGAAAAGGCCTACGAGATTCTCTTTGCAATTGATGCCTCCCAGAGTAATACCTGGGAGAAGATTAAGAAATAATCCTTGTCCTTTTCTATTTCTATGAGAACCCATATATTCTGTCTTTTGCCGCTTTTCTTTGCCAACTTCGTGTTGGCACAAGAGGTTGTAGACTCGGCATTGGTCATCAACGAAGTGCAGGTCAGTAATATTGATCAGTACTTGGATGACGCCAATTGCTATGGTGGGTGGATAGAACTTTACAATCCTACTTCTACATCTCAGCCTCTCAGGGGATTGTTCCTGTCGGATGGGGTTAGCGAGAAGCGTCTCCTTGCTACTTATGGTTCAGTGCCAGCCAAGGGTTACAAGGTGCTGTGGTTCGGCCATGACTCATCGTCTGGGAACTATGGTACTGCTGCTAAAACTCAGATTCCTTTTAAGCTTGAGCCCGAAGGCGGAACCATCTCTTTGCTGACTTCCGACAAACAGGTTATCTCATCTGTTACTTATCCGCCGGGAGTGCCTCGTTGTTCCTGGGCCCGTACCGAGGATGGCGGAGAGGCGTGGGGTACTACGGGACAGCCTACACCAGGGGAGACTAATAACGCAAGTGTTTTTTCTGCCTATAGATTGCCGGCTCCAGAAGTGGATACCGATAGCCGTCTTTTCGACGAGAGTTTCTCGATTCGTGTAAATATCATGCCGGGTTTTACTCTGCGTTATACTACCGATGGAAGCGCACCGACGGCTACAAATGGAGAGACTAGTCAAAATGGACGTTTCACTATCAACGAGACTACCATCTACCGCTTCTGTTTCATCAAAAGCGGATACCTGCCAAGTCCTGTCGTGACACGCAGCTATATATACAGAAATCATGATTACTACTTGCCAGTTCTGTCTGTTTGCTCGGAACCCAAGAACTTTTTCGACAACAAGGTGGGTGTCTTTGTGAAGGGGACTAACGGTATTAGCGGAAACGGACAGAATAGTGCCTGCAACTGGAATATGGATTGGGAGCGACCTGTGAATTTCGAGTATTTGGTTCCGAAAGAGGATGAGAATGGAAATATTCAACATTCTATGGTGTTGAATCAAGAGGCAGATCTCGAGATTTGTGGTGGCTGGACAAGAGCTTACGGTGGCGGTTATGTTGACGGTAGGTATTGGGAGGCGAGGAGTTCTTTCCGCCTTAAGACCGATAAGAGATATGAGGGTGTGAATGTGATAGACTACCCAGTTTTTCCTGCAAAAAAGTATAATAAATATCGCAGCTGGCAGGTACGAAATGGAGGGAATGATACCTATGCTCGCATCAAAGACCCTGCTGTTCAACAGATAGTGATACGTAGTGGGTTCTATGTCGATTGTCAGGACTATCAGCCTGCTCATGTTTTTCTGAACGGGGAGTACTATGGGATGCTCAACATCCGCGAAAGCAACAATAAGCACTTCGCCTACAGCAACTATGGCATTGACTTCGATGACATGGACCAGTTCGACTTGAGCAATGCTCAGTATAACCAAAAGATTGGTGATGATCAGGCATGGAAGCAGTTGTTAAAGCTGGCAGGAAGTCTGGCCCAGACACAGTCTGAGGAAATTTATCGTCAGATATGTGACCTGCTAGATATGGACGAGTACATTAACTATATGGCGCTGGAGTGTTATATGGGGGCTTCAGACTGGCTGACAAATACCAATAATATCAAGGCTTTCCGTAGTCGTAGCGATGGTAAGTTCCATTTTGTACTCTTCGATACCGACTCGTCATTCGCATACTCTGACATGCTTACAGCAGTACTGAACACAAGTGCGGGAGCCAATGTGGACGATTTGTTCCGTTATCTGATGAAATATGACCTCTTCCGCCGTCAGTTCATGGATGCTTATTGCTTAGTGGACGGAAGTGTGTTCGACCCGGTGCGTTGTGAGCCGATAATAAGGGAGATTTTCTCGAATATAAATCCGGCTTTGGGTTTCGAAGGCGAGTACTCCAGTTTGGGGCTGATCAGTTCCATTCGTTCCGCTTACAACGGAGCTCGTATCAGCACATTGCGCAGTTATTACGGTACATCTTTTGGTCTCTACGCCACTATCTCTGCCAACATCCCATCGGCCCGCCTTTCTGTGAATGGGCAGGAAATCCCTACAGGCAAGTTCGCTGGCTATCTCTTCTCCTACAAAGACAATCCCATACAACTTGCTGCAAAGGCTCCTGCCGGATATGTTTTCATGGGATGGCGCTCCGAGAATACTACGGCTACCACTACAGAGCTGATTCCGCAGGGCTCTGACTGGATGTACTACGACCAGGGCTCGATGGATGGTTACGACTGGAAATCCATTTCCTTCAACGAAACGCAGTATGGATGGAAGAGCGGAAGGGCTCCATTCGGGTATGCAAACGAAGGGAACTTTATGCAAGAAAATTCTGCCACCAAGCTCGATTATGGTCCTAACAAGAACAACAAGCGTCCAACCTATTATTTCCGCCATACATTTACTCTGGATTCCCCAATCATGGACGATGATATCCTTACTTTCAATTATCAGATAGATGATGGCATGATGCTCTACGTGAATGGGTATGAGGTGGCTGGCTACTATGTGACTAGTGGCTCTCCCTATTCTTCCTATACTCCTGGCGGACACTACGAGGAGCAGAATCCATACCAGGGTAGCATAGTCATTCCTCACGAATACCTTGTGACAGGCTTGAACCAGATAGCAGTTGAGGCTAAAAACTGTTCTGCATCGAGCAGCGATATGTGGTTCGACGGCAGTCTTTCTCTCACAGGTAAGGGCGGTTCGATGATTGCTGATACAGACACGGAAGTATTGGATCTTCACGAGCAATTTGAGAAGAACAGTAATGTCGTGCTGAAAGCCATCTTCGAGCCAATTCAGGACGAACAGCAAAGATTGCAGGTAGGTGCTTCTCCTTTGCGTATCAACGAGGTTAGTGCCGGTAATGATATTTATATCAGCGATTACGGCAAGAAGTCCGACTGGTTAGAACTCTATAATACTACCGATCAGGATATTAGTCTGGATGGCCTTTACCTGAGCGACAAGCGCAGCAAACCACAGAAGTTCCAGTTGCAGGATGGCGTGGTGCCGGCTCACGGCACATGCATCATCTGGTGCGACGAGAGGGATGCTATCAGCCAGTTGCATGCTCCCTTCAAACTAGAGAATGCAGATGGAGCCTGTGTGAGTATCCAGGCTGCCGATGGTTCTTGGGCCGATTGTCTCCACTACATGGAACAGGGCAAGTGGCAGACCTATGGTCGTTATCCCGATGGTGGGAATCTGGCTACCATCCTGAACCAGCCCACGATAGACAAGAGCAACCAGATGGGCATGTTGGATTATAATGCTCTTACAGAAGAAGACTGGTTGGGCGAAGACAGAACCATCACATTGTCTTTGGCCGAGGGTTGGAACTGGACCTCGCACAATCTTTCTGAGAGTGTGGACAAGAGCCGTTTCATTACCAACGCCTTGTGTTTTCAGGGTCAGGAAGACAGCCTTGCCCTGAACGATGAGGCCGCTTGGGAAGGAACCCTGCAGTCTTTGAAGGCTGCCAAGGGGTATAAGATCAAGATGCGGAAGGCTTCAGATGTCACGTTGCGTGGTCCCCTCTATAATGTAGAAAAACCCGTTGTTTTACAACGCGGTTGGAACTGGATAGGCTGTCCGCTCTATAATGCCACGACCCTCGAGGCAGCCCTTACCAATTATGAACCAGAGGAAGGCGATAAGCTAGTTGGCCTCGATGTCTTTGCCACATACGAAAACGGACAATGGAATGGTTCCCTGGCCACTCTTCAACCGGGGCAATCATATCTTCTCTATACCAGTAAAAATCAGGAGTTCTGCTGGCAGAGCCTCAGTCCTATCAAATCTCACAGCAAGCGTTATGCCTCTGCTCGTCAGGCCCAGGATGATCTCCCATCTCTTACCTCTGAACTCTTACCCCTAAATATCCACGCCTATCCAGATGTGATGACGTTGGTTGGTGAGGTGCAAACCGAGGGGCAAATTTCCCTGGAGGGTCGCTATTATGTGGGAGCTTTCTGTGGTGATGAATGCCGGGGTTGGGGCGTCATGGATGAAGATGTGCTCTTCATGAACATTCATGGCGAGGATGGCGATCAGCTTGTGTTCCGCCTGATTGATGCAGATGGCGAGGTCTACGAGACGGTCTCTTATGTTATCTTCCAATCTCTGAAGCAGCTCGGAACCATGCAGGAGCCATTCCCGATATGGTTTGGCAGTCAGGATATCTTGGACGAGATAAAGCCCGCGATAGCATCATCCTCCAGCATCCTTGCCATCCAGTATTTCAATGTCTCCGGCCAGCGCATAGCCCGTCCGGAGGCAGGAATCTGTATTCGCAAAGTTATCTACGAAGACGGTTCCGTTCAAATATCCAAAATCCTCTCAGAGCCTTAGCGCATTTTTCATGATTAACGTGATTATATATTAAATAAGAAGCTTATGAAACGGAATCTACTTTGTTTTGTTATGTTGCTGGGCACATGTCTGATGAATGCCCAGCCTATTCCTTCCGGGATTGAAAATCCGGGTTCGAAAGGTCTATTGCCCCATGTGGGGGACATCGCTCCTGCGCGTGAAGGTGAAATACCAATACTCAGCCTTTCTCACGTGGGTTTCTCTACTTTTATTATTAATGGTTATGTCGATGTCGAAGCCAACCTGTCGTTTCCTATGGTCGAAGAGGTAGGTTGCGAATATTATACTGCGCAGTATCGGACTCATGGTGCTACAGAGTGGAATACGATGATGGATGGCGACTATCCTTGGAGAATAGCTGACCGTACAGTCGGTATCAACCCCGATATCTATACAACTACCGATTATCGCCTGCGGCTTCATGGCGGAGAGTATGACGGCTATGTGTCAAACATAGTGACAGCCAAGCCTTTGGGCATGTATTCGCGTTATACGGGATGGTCGGAGTCGCCTTCGGTCGAGTACTGCATGGTGAATATCCCCATAGGTGATCAGTTCACGGTTTCTGCTTCCACATATAAGAGTGGCAATGAGACACATTACTCGACAGAAGACGGTTACTTCACCTATCAGTGGTATCGTCGCAATCCCAACAACGGAGATACCGAGATTATCAGGGGCGCTACAGACCGCATCTATACGCCGCAGGTTGAGGATGTGGGCTATCAGCTCGTTCTGGAAGTCGGTGGCGACAAAGAACACTGCGACTTCTATCTGTACCACGCATTTAATGGTGTGGTTTGTGTCCCTGTGCAGGCCGCTGTGGCCTATCTCGGCACCGACGGTTTCATTTTGAGCACCGACTATGTGATTCCCGACCCGCAGAAGATGTTTGCCCGGGATATGGCATGGGTGGAAGATGCCCCCGAGTTCGACCCAAGCTGCATCACAGAGGTCAACCCTGGCCAGTATGCGTTCCGGCTGTCAGAGGAAGAGTATAATTATTGCGTCTATGAACTGACCGACCCTGCCTACTTCCTTACTTTTATATATAAGAATATCTGGGGTGATGGAGAAGACTGGTATCGCGAGGTGCAGATTATGACAGACCGCTATAAAGGCATGCTCTCCGTGAAACCTCAGTTGGCAGGAAATCTCGTACCCGCTACCGTTGACGTCATCGGTAAGAATATCGATGGCGAATGGATGGTTGTAGCATCGGGGGACGTGGATGAAGCCAAGGGCGGAGCCGTTTTCGAGCAAGACTGGGAGAACGACACCGATACCCGTATATTCTACGGTGACTACTTTGTTAAGGCCAAGGCCACAGCCACTACCCTGGAGACTTACTATCCAGCAACAGTTCTCTGGGCATCTGCTTCGCCCGTGAATATTTCATCCGACAATTCCTGGGAACCTGTACAAGTCGACATCAACTTGCTGCCTATGCCCGGCCAACTGACTGGCACAGGTGTGATTGAGGGTAGGGTTAGCAAAGCTCCGGTATCCCAGGTAAGAGTGCGTGCTGCCGAATTGCAGACAGGTATCGTGGTTTATCTGATGGATGCCAAGAAGGGCGACATCGTAGGCCAGGCTCCTACCGATGCAGATGGCAGGTTCCGCTTCGAGAATGTGCCCTTCGGTACCTATAATGTATTGCCTAATATCGATGGTTATACAGTATCTACTCCGGCCGAAGTAATACTGACTGCCGAGAATCCCATCGTTTCCGATGTGGATTACGAAGTGACTGACGACGAGGTTATCCCCGTAGGTATTCATGCTATTGCCACTTCCGGTCCATCCGTTCAGGGTGTCTGGTCGCTCTCTGGTATTCAGTCGGCAACTCGTGGTCTAAACATCATTCGCATGAGCGATGGTACGATGAAGAAAGTCATCATGAAATAGCAACGACATCCAGTCGTAACGCCAGAAACCACACAAGGCGGCCATCGAACCCGATGACCGCCTTTTTCATTTTTCACTTTCTCACATATTCTCTTTTAGAATGGGCCAAAGCCCATGCAGGACGACACTCCCAGATTGGTCGCGATAGTCGTCAGGATGGAAATTATTGTCTAAATGATGAATTTCAAGGTCTCTTTTTTCATAGCCAACAAAACGCCGTATCGTTCTTGAAGAAACGTCATATCGTTTTTATGGTCCTATAGTAAAAAAAAAGAGAGTCCTTCGCGGAACTCTCTAAATGTGTTTTGCTTTATCAGCGGATTGACTATGTCTATCCGAGAGCCTCTTGTCGGATTCGAACCAACGACCCCGAGATTACAAATCACGTGCTCTGGCCAACTGAGCTAAAGAGGCAGGTGGGAAAGCTTACTATATCGCGCCGCTACAACCTGCTGCCCTTGCTGCGGTCAAGCCCTGGGGGATTCACCGGGAGCATGCCGTATAGGACTTTCCCATGTTTAGCGGCTGCAAAGGTACAAATAAAAATGAAGAATGAAGAATGAAGAATGAAGAATTTTCCCTTTTACGTGTTTTTTTTGCATCAAATACATTATTTATATGGCTTTTTTCGTAACTTTGCACGCCCGTGTAAATGGTGAATGGACAAATGGAAAACGAAAGACCTACATTGACGAATGCTGCCGGATGGATGGCTTTGCCTATCGGCTGTTTGTGGTCGGCAAGCTTCTACGGCATATATTGCTCAGGCAGCCCACTCCTCTCGATGCTGGGCACGGCAATGTTCTTCTTCAGCATCTATCTGCTCTATCGTCAACTGACGAACTACCGCCG
>Ga0310690_10001338_pt1 | contig 43953 bp, 49 predicted proteins | sample AusTroGonzalo_MG_2_FD_207661 | JGI IMG/M metagenome (GOLD analysis project Ga0310690, IMG submission 207661) | Bovine rumen microbial communities from tropical cattle in Woodstock, Queensland, Australia - Gonzalo_04 (v2) (version 2) | ecosystem: Host-associated > Mammals > Digestive system >... | reverse complement strand
TATAATACCAGTTGCCACACGGGGAGCTCAAAATAATGCACACAATTAAAAACATCTCCCCATAGCCATTGTCGCATTACTGGCATTGTATGGAACAGAAGTACTCCAAAAGTAGAACCGCCAACTATATTAATAAATTTGTTATAACCAATCTTTAGGTTCTTAAACCACAAAAAGGAACTTACCGCTACAAGTAACGCCAATGGCTTATTACTGTCAGATACAAAGAAATACCATGGAAGTTCCATTGAAAATTTTTTGTTTACCCATAGAATGGCTACAACACTAACCATACTGATAATAACAACTACAAGGGTAATTAATCCCCAGATAAGATGTGATTCTGATTTATAAATAGTTTCTGGATACCTTCTAATATAGGAAGCAATTACATAAAGAGTTGAGAACCAGCAAATTGGATTAATGCCTTGTAACGTAAGTATCTTGGGAACTGTAGGGTAAATAGTGAAAACCATCACCAATATGATTATTAACCAAAGATGCTTTTTTCTATCTAAATTATTTACTAACGCATTAAGGAAGGGGATAAAAAGCCACCATATTATAAAAGCGCTGACAAAGCTATCACTATGAATACTCCTGATAGGAAATACAATGAATAGTAATTCCCATGAAACAGGCAGTTGACCAGCTAATAAAAAAACTAGTGAAATAATAACTCTATAACTTACAACCCACAAATATAACTTTACAAACTTTCTGAGCGTAATATTTGAGGTACACATAAAGTATCCAGTAATAAGAACAAAACAATTAATACCGGTTTTTCCCCACATTCCAAAAAGGTACATAAAAAGAGAATTAGGAGCAAAAGGGTTAACTCTTGCCGGTCCCCAATCTCCCAATATGCCATAATTGCCTGCAAAATGATGTGCTACAATTAGCAACATACAGACAATTCTATAAAGCTCCAAATTAGAACTCCTTTTTTTTGCTATAATTTGAACAGAACTCATTCCTTAATATGCAACTTATTCTTAATAGATACTGGAATAATATCCTTTAGATACAATATCTCTGTTTTGTGAAATACTCTAGAAAGAATTAGATATACAAACACACCTATTAATACCCCCCCTATGAGCGCAAATAAATCATTAACAATTAATTTTGTAAATATTCTCACAACAACCCACATAATAAAAGAAGAAGCAAACAAAGGTGCCAAGACACGCATTTGATCAAAGAATCCTATATTAATAATTTGCTTTGTATAATAAGTATTCACCATCAAACACAATATGGTAGCAACTATTCCTCCACCAACCATCCATACAATACCCAATGGTACCGTAATAATCAATATAATAATACCTATTACCTTTTTAATTATCTCAAGTTTTAATGTTAAATCGGATCTTCCCTTGGCAGTAAGTATAGTTAAATTAAATGCATGAATAGGATACCACATTAAGTTAAAGCACATAAGTTGCAATAGAATAATACAACCTTCCCATTTATCAGTTAGTAGCACTCTAATCATAGGATCCGCTACAGCTGATAATCCCAACATTATTGGGAAAATACAAAATGCAGCTAATCGAATCATTCTGAAAAAAACATTTGATAGGCGTGAGTCGTCATCTTGTATTGAACTCATCACTGGTAGCGCTACTCGGAAAAGCACTCCAGAAATATCTACAGACGGCAACTTTGAGAATTGTTGAGCCCTCGTATAGTTTCCAAGATCTTTTGCATTATATACTTTGCCTATGACTATCGGATAAATGTTATCGTAAATATTAGATATCAAGCCTTGCACCAATACTTTACTCCCAAACCCCCACAAATACTTAAAGGACTCATTAGACCATCGGGTTGTAGGTCTCCACTTAACTGATAACCATAGAAAAACAGTTCTTAGGAAATAACCACCTACTTGTTGAAAGACTAGAGACCAAACCCCAAAGCCATTATACGCCATATATACTCCAACACCGCCACTTACCGTTGCACTTACAAGGGAAATAATAGCCTGAGACCTGAAATCCATTTTCCTTGTAAGGACAGCTTGTTGAACTGCACATAGGGGGTTGAATAGTGTTGCTAAAGCTGTTACTTTAAGCAAATCTGTTAAAATGGGCGTATCATAGAATTTAGCTATTAAAGGGGATGTAAAAAAGAGAATAGCATAGCATAATACCCCCACAGCTATATTAAAATAAAAAGCCGTTGAGAAGTCTGCCTCATTAACTGATTGCTTTCTAATTAAGGCCGTTGAAAAACCGCTATCTATGAAACACTGCGCAATAGCCAAGAAGATTAATGGCATGGCTATTATACCATAATCATCTGGACTTAAGATTCTCGCTAAAATGATGCCAAAAAGAAATTGCACACCTTGTGTTGCAAACCTTTCGACCATATTCCAAGCAAGACCACGCTGTGTTTTACTCTTTAAACTATCTGTTGACATTCTATCTAAAAATCGATTTAAACGAATCAGCAAAGCACTTCCATTTCACTCGCAATTATCATTAGATGCCAAAGACTGAAGAAAAGAAACTAATTTGAGGTTTCAAAAGCATCTTATAACCATTTTCATTCAAATGGATGCCATCTGTCTGGTAATAATCATTAAAATTCTGTTGTGTAAATGCACTCCCATTAAACTGATCTAAAAAAGCGACTCCATGAATTAAGCAACATTTCTTTTGCATCATTACAAAATAACTCATCTCATCACTATCAGAACAATTCAAAGAATATCCCTTATCAGTTATAAAGACAGGAATAGAGGAAAGAAAAAGTATCAAGGCATTCGGCGCTTTCTCCTTAATTTTAGTTATACTATAGTTGATTCCCCCGCACTGTGTACCTAAACTACTCAAAGAGTAATTATCATATGCTGAATAATCAGTTAAGTTACCGACATTATCATTACACTTTATGAAATCATTAGATGATGCCCATAGTATATAAATGTCATATGCTGGCGTCATATCAGAACATGCCAATTCAACTTGTCGTGGTATACTGTCCTCGCTTGTCAGTATTGAAAAGCCTGCTCCTCTAACACCATAATCCCTAATTGAAATACCATATTGACTCTTCCAGTAGTCTTTTATAAAATCAGCCTCGGGTATCACAGTATATGAACCGCCAAAAAGAGCCATGGTTGAATACGCCTTGGACGATTTCTCATGCCTCAACTCAGCCTGACAACTAAAAAAGATTAAGAATATAAATAAAACCAGGGGCCTTCGTATCATAGCATATCATCAACAGTTCCTAAAAGCCAATGAAATCTTCTTTTCAAATTTCTTTATATATTCACATCGATAGTTACTAAGAAACTGTTTCTGCTCCATAGTACAACGATAAGAAACCAAATTTACGTTAATACCACACCGTTCTAACAAATCTGAAAAGATATCATTCCTTGTACGTGAGATTATAGTAAAACCAGCATCTTTCAATGACTTAAGTTTGGGTAGGTTCTCGACTGCCTTTTTCCAGGGAAAGGAGACTATGTGAATATAATTACTATTCATCCAGTCAATAATTTGATTCAATGGCATACATCTTATCTTGTAGCTGTCACCGACCTCAATATCATCTTCTATATTGAAAACTAATCGAATATCTGATTTGATGGTCTTTGTTGCAGCTAGCATATTCTGATCATAAATCTCAAAAACAATCTGTTCTCCGAATATAATACCGTTATTTACGAATTGATTAAGATAAGACCATATTCCTACAGTACTTTCGAAATCTGTCCGTTTAAAATCAATCATCAAAACAGCATCACCTTTATCGCCAATAAAATCCAATATTTCTTTTAGAGAAATTGGCGTTAAACCCGATGAGTTATCCTTATATAGTTTTTGACTCAAATACCACTCCGACGTACAAAACTCTGGAACGTTAGTTATACCTTGTTCCTCAAGTCCTTCCTTGTTAAAGGAATGACATGCAACATACTCTCCATCGTCAGCAGAATTTACATCTACTTCGAACACCCTGATACCACGATCATACCATGTTTCAAGTCCTTCTCGGCAGTTTGCAAAGATTACTCCTTTTGCTTCCCCTAAGGCATGCATGCCATAGTGAAAACCGTTACCTATATCAAAAATTCCGGTCTTATGCATCATTCGCAATCTTTAAGTCGTTCTGGTCGTCAATCTCATACCACATATTTTCATCAACTGGGACTATCTTGATATTGTTGTCTCTGAAATAAATCAGGGAGCCAAGAACTAATTCATAATAATTCTGAAGATTTCCACTCCTGACATATTCACATATAGCAGGAAGAAGTCTATTGTTAAAGAACAGCTGTTTAAACTTGTATATATTCACAGTCTTCCATGCTTTCGAGTAGTCAAAGCCTTCTCCCTGATGTTTTTTAATTACAAGTTGATTTGCATTGTTTTCCGAATCGCTAAGGATAACCGTACCATTCATCGTTTGGGGATTGTACTGACTTACAACAATATCACAGTCATCTTTCTCATTAATGATTCTTTCTATCAGCGATTGAGTATAGAACAAATCACATTCAAGCAATAAGCAATCAGAAGTTACTTGATTTTTTACTTTTGCTAAAGAATAAACATTGTTAGTTGTTGAGTAGAGTTCGTTATAGATATAGTGAATCTTCAGTCCCTGATATTCTTCACCAATTGTTTCTTTTACCAAATCTGCCTTATATCCAACTACAATGAAAACATCCTTAATCCTTCCTGTAGCACTTAAAATGTCTAGAGTATTGAAGAGTAGTGGTTTCCCCTTAACTGGCACAAGACATTTGGGTATGTCCCTCGTGATATTTCCGAGCCTTTTTCCCATGCCTGCTGCAAGTATGACGGCTTGTATATCAGATAATTTACCCCCCCCCATAACATTTCTTTATGGTTTATAAATGGTACATCAGGGTTCATTATTTTTATATTATGCCAGCTACCTCTCTCTTCCTTAGGCGGGAATTTCATGTAATCACCAAAGTAGATTTTCAATTGCTCATCCCAACCCGCAGGCACACGAACTTTGATATTCTCAAATTCTTTAAGCTCGAAATTATTGAATATATGTATTGGCCAGATTTTATTCTCAGGAGGATACATGGAGGTGACAATTATAGAGATATAGTCCGTATCTTCTCTCTCGTCAATTGTAGCTATCTTATTAATCTCATCCCAAACATCCCGTGAGCTCAAATCCTCTTTGAAATTCTGGCTAATAATATCAATATCCCGTTGAGTTTTCGAGGCCTTGCTCATTCTCATCCTGGCCGAGTTTCTCTTGATAAGTTCGCTTATTCTTTGCCTTCTCCACAAGTAGTCTTCCTTTGTTACTTTATCAAGTGGTAGTATATCTAATGCAACGCCTTGATTGAAATCACAGTCGGCAAAATTACCCGCATCTGCCACTGTATTGCTATTCCTTAATCTCATAATAGAATAGCCAAAGTTCGGTTCTGTTTCCGTACTTTGAAGGAAATAAGGCGCTTTAAATTCGCAGGCAAACATCTTAAGCTTTTCATACGACTCCCTTGGCATACAAACATCAATATCATCATCCCAGGGTATAAAACCGCCATGACGAATAGCACCTAATGTTGTACCACCATCTGTAAAAAATGAGAGCCCGTGCTTATCACATACTCGCTCAAATTCAAGATATAGATCTATTGACAATGCCCATACCTTCTTGCGATTCTCATCAATATAAAAATCATCTCGAGTTTCGGGCTCCAAGAACTTCGCTGGTATAATAGAATCTCGAACAAGTCTATCTATTTCAGACATATTATTATACTTATTTGTTCAACATTAAATTAGCTGCTTCACTCTTCAAATCCTTTAGCAATTCTAAATCCACATCTTTTTGAAACGAATGTATATGTTTCTTTATAAACTCTCTAGGCCACTTCCACCATTGTAATTCTAACAATTCTGAAATTATTTCATCTGAAAAGCGCTGGCTTATTTTTTTTGCTGGCACACCAGCCCATATCTCATAGGGTCCTACATTTTTAGTTACAACACATCCTGCACCTAAAATTGCGCCATCGGCCACATGAACTCCCCGAAGAACTTGAGAACCGGCACCTTGCCACACGTCATTTCCTAACACAACGGATGCGGAATAATAGTCAAAACCACTTTCCTTTAAAAACTCTCGCTCCTCCTCTTCCGTAATAAAATCATACCATTTGTCATAAGGGAATGGTCTCATGGTTATTGCATGTTGATTATGCTCCGCAGCTCCAACTGATACATTCCAAGCCATCCCTGTGTAATCCCCTATTTTACAATTTCTTAAAACCGAGTTGAAACCGACGTTGTTACATGTACCAAGTTGGGTGTTGAATATCATTGACCTGCGTTCAATCCTTCCATATGAACCAATCTTGGAATTAGTTATGAAACAATCATCAGCCAATATAGTTTTATCTCCAATTTCTGAATTTCTAACTACAACATCTCGGTATATCCTTACATTTTCACCGAAGACATTCCCATTTGAGTCTTTCATTTTCAAATATATAATTTAATAAAAAACATACATTTAAATCACAGCCCCTCCATCTACACGAATTATTTGACCCGTTACGAACTTTGAATCGTTAGAGCATAAGAAAGCAACCATATCTACCACCTCCTCCGGCTCAACGGGTCGTTTGAAAGCAACAGACTTAACAAGGTTCTTCTGAGCCTTCTCTGGCATTTGTGCAAACATAGGTGTATTCATCGGAGCAGGAGCTACTGCATTAACTCGAACGCCAAATGGTGCCAATTCCTGCGCTATTGATACTGTAAACTGGTTTAATGCAGCCTTACTTGCATCATAACAAGCGCCACCAGTCTGATGTCCCATACTACCAATGGAACTAATGCTTACAATAGAACCTTCTCCTTGACGAATCATCTTCTCCGCAACTTTCTTTGTTATTAATACTGTCGAGAAATAGTTAATCACAAAGGTCTTTTGCAAGTCTTCCATCTCTGTATATAGTAGCGGCTTAATGATGTTAAGCCCAGCATTGTTCACCAACACAGAAATCTCTCCGTCAAATGATTCAATAGTGTCAAGAGCCGCATTCAATGAAGCACTATTAGTAGAATCATAAACTATATGCTTTATACCTATTTTATGCTCTTTCTCTAATTCATTACACTTTTGTAAAAAAGCATCATCCTCAAAAATTGAACAAGCAATGATATTATAGCCTTGTGATGCAAAGCGTGTCAGCAAACGTTGTCCTAATCCGCCGTTACAACCTGTTATTAGTGCTGTTTTCATAATGTTTGATACTTCTTTAATATATCTTCTGCTATCATTTCCGGTATCAACCGATGCTGCTTGAGCAAATATTCATAATCCCCCACTTCTGAATAATTATCACCTACTCCGAGTTTAAGCAACGGAGGAAATGTCCCTAATGAGGAAGTATAATCTGAAATCGCCGAACCCAAACCGCCATTTATATGGTGTTCCTCTATAGAAACGACCAACTTATTATTCTTGGCCTCTGTAATGGCCTCCTTATCCAAAGGAGCAATGGTATGCATATCAACAACGCTTATTGAAAAGCCTTTCTGTTCTTCGAGGATTTGTGCAGCCTTTAATGCTGCCTCAACCATCGAGCCTACTGCAAATACAGTCACGTCATTGCCGCCTTTCAGACATACAGACTTACCGCACTCAAATTGGAAATCTTCTGTATATACGCTATTGGAAGCATCCCCTGTAAATCGAATATATACAGGCCTGTTCAATGCTAATGCCTCTTCAAAGCACTTTACCGCCTCTCCAGCGTCTGCTGGCGACATGATTACAATGCCGGGGATACTTCTCATAAGAGCAATATCTTCTAATGCATAGTGAGTATTGCCCATAAACTGCAACTGGAAACCTCCTGCAAGTCCTATTAATATAATAGGATACTGCATATAACTCATATACTGCCGTACCTGCTCAAAGCAACGCATCGTAATGAAGGTGGCTTGTGCAAGTGCAACACACTGATAGCCCTCTGATGTAAGGCCAGCGCATACGCCAAGCATATTCTGTTCCGCAATGCCTACATTAATGAACTGTTCTGGGTAAAGGGCTTTAAATCGCTCCAATTTTGCAATATATGACATATCAGCAGTCAACACTCTCAGGTTGGGATGCTGCTCAATAATGTCTGGCAGGTACATGCTGAATACTGCACCAGCCTGTCCTAATCCTGCGTATGAACCTAATTCAATCTTTTCCATTGTTCATCAGTTCTGTTATAGCTTTCTTGTAGCGGTTCTCGGGTAAAGATGCAAAGTGCCAGTTGGTCTTATTCTCCATAAATGACACCCCTTTGCCTTTCACTGTTTCAGCAATGATTGCATTGGGCTTACCTTCAATACGAGAATTAAATGCATTGATAAGGCTGTCTATTGAATGGCCATCAACTACTTGGGTTGAGAATCCAAAAGCCGAGAATTTCTCTGCTAAAGAATCTGTGTTCATCACAGTCTCAATAGGGCCATCAGCTTGTAAGTGATTATGATCAACTATAACTAGCAGATTATCTAAATTCTGATGTTTAGCATACATCATAGCCTCCCAGACAAGTCCTTCGTTGCACTCACCATCACCAAGCAGAGCATATACCTTTGCAGGATTACCCTTCATTTTCAAAGCATGAGCAACACCTACTGCATAGGATGTGCCCAAGCCCAAACTACCCCCTGAGAACTCTAGTCCTTTTGCTAAATCCTTCTTCGCGTGAGCTGTATAGTGACTACCATTCTGTTCAAAGGTATCCACCTCTTCTTTGGATAAAAGGTCAACTGATTCCAATGCACAATATAAAGCCAGAGAGGCATGGCCTTTACTCAACACAAAGCGGTCACGTAATTCAATATCCTCTGGGCGTTGTAGTACCTTATGATAAAGAACGGCTAATATCTCAACCGCAGAAAGACTCCCTCCCACATGTGCACAGTTCTTCCCTGCCAGATAAGACCTCTCTATGATATTCACACGGATTTCGTGACAGATACGTTCAAGTTCGTTCATATAACTCCTATTTGTACATGGCCTCTGGCCACCAGCTTTCCGGCAGCGTTACGGAATGTGTATTTGAAAACTACCGTACTCACGACCTCGGAGATATCCTCAACTTTAGCAGTAAAGTCTAGTTCATCATTCATAAACACAGGATTCTTAAACAATATATCCTGGGAGTGAATAATGACTTCTTGAGTAGGAAGTAACATTCCTATGAAATAGCTGACAAAACCATTTAGAATGTTTCCATACATCACACATTCCGGGAAACCCTTAGATTTGGCAAAATCCTTTTTTGTGTGCAAAGGGTTATAGTCACCGCTGCATTGCTGGAAACCTTTATATACAGCTTGTGTTACCACAAACTTGTGCTGGTATTCTTTATCAAAGATGTTTAAATCCATGCTTACTTATTTGCAATACAGTCGATCATATCACCAACAGTCTTCCACTCCATCAATTCCTTGGAATTGAATTTGATTTTGAACTGCTTCTCAATAGCAACGATCAACTGAATGTGAGAAAGGCTATCCCACTCCTCAATATCATCTGCTACTGTCTCAAAGTTAATCTCAATCTCATCGTTGTCTAACACTTCGCGGAAGATCTCCTGAACATCCGCCAAAATCTGATTTTTATCCATTATATTACTGTTTAAATTATTTAATTTCAATATAACATTCTCTAGGTTGGTACTCATTCACGTTCAGTTCAAACTGCGAAGTGGCAGCACCTTCATTCTTAGTGAACCCCAGTCCTGTATAGTGGTCCTCCACCATCTTATTCTTGGGCGTGGGTAAGTACTCACCAATAATCTTCTTGTATCCCGCAGCCTTGGCTTTCTCCACCATAGTATTGAGTGTAAAGTTCTCCATTCCACGTTTCAGCACACGGCAGCTCATGAACCAGGTATCTACAAATAGTGTTTCCTTATCCAGAGGTTTCATGATAATGACAGCAATCAAACCATTATCCCCAAACTTATCCTCCAGTGTAAAACTTAAGTCTATCACATTGGGATCATCAGCCAATGCTTCAATATCAGCATCAGTATAGCGTACAGTACGCAGGTTGAACTGGTTGCTTCGCTGGCTAAGTTGAGCTACACGAGGAATGTTGAATTTAGTAAAACCACTAACAGTGCTCACCATATTCAGCGACTTCAAGAAGTCGGCTTCATTGGTGAAGGTCTTGCTCAATGAAACACGTTGTGCTTCCACCTGATACTGTTTGGTGCGGTCCTTATCCAGATTGCTGTAAGAGGCCGTCTCAAAAAGGTTCAGTGAATACAGGTATTCCAAATACTCAGCAGGATCATCGGGAAGTTCTGGAACTGTGATGCCCTTAATGTTCTCGCGTACCATATTACGCTCAAACGGGTTGTCATCCAAGAACACCATACTGTCAAAACCAATATTCAATATACTCTGGATGGTGCGGATGTTATCCACCTTAGTTTCCCAGTTGGCTTGGAACACAGCAATATCATCCAATTTGAGCACCATATCCGGATGCTTCTCAAAGGGTTCCTTAGCTGTGTCCTCATTGTTCTTGGAAGCAACACAAATGATAATTCCACGTTGTTTGAGCTTCTTCACCCACATCTGGAACTCAGTGAAGGCTTTGCCTATACCCAATCCATGGCCTAGTTGGATTCCCTCCAGGCCGTCATCACCAATCACACCACCCCATACTGTATTGTCAAGATCAAGAATCAAGCATTTCTTGAACTGACCCTTTACTGCACAAACAATGTCCATCACACGTGAAGCAACATATGGAAGTGCATCCATGGAGAGAATCATCTCTGTACTGGTATAGACGTTGGCAGCAAACATCATATCACGGCCAAGTTTGTTCTGGAGGCCAGCAAGATCACAGATGAAGAGGTTCTGGTATTGCTGCGAGAGACGCATCAACTCATAATTTAGTTTGCGGACTTGGTAAGTAAAAGATGATTCTACTTTGTTGGCATAGCTGCCAAACACCGTATCCTCAACTTCCGGATAGTTGAAGTATATAATCTTTTTTCCCGCCAGTGCAGAATTCTCACAAACGGAGGCTATGAAGTTAGTCCTTTCATCTGCCAGAGTGGCTTGCTGTTCTGTGCTAAGCAAGGAGTGATGCTCTCCAAGTTTATGAGTACTCTGGAAGATAACTATGAAATCAGCATTAAACTGGTACAAATCGCTTGTAGGGTCAAGCAACTGACGCTCAACCTGATTATACTCAGCCTCGAAGAGGCCTATATTATAGCCCCTCTCAACACCCATACCACGGATTGCCGTGCACAATAGTTGTGTTGCGGTATCGCCAACTACCGCTAACTTAAATGAAGGAAGTCCAGTTAAATCGGACTTGAGGTTACGTTTAAGTTGAGTTAGTGTTTGCATTTTTTCCCCTTTCTCAATTCTGAATAGCGGGAGATGATTGATACAAGTTCATACTCTCCACGATCATAATGGTCAAAATATTCGTCTTTCAGTAACCCGAAATAGGCCACATCATGAAAATGTCCATTTTTACATACTGCTTGTCTGAAGAGGCCCTCCTGTTTGAAAAACATGGCAGGCCCAATAAACATACTAGTGGGATGATCAGCCAAACAAGAGAACTCTAATCTGTTTACATTTAATGTCTGAAAAGCATAATCAATCACAAATTGTTGAATCTCAATCCAAGGAAAACCTTTTCTGTAATTAGGGTCGCCAATAACTATCCCATGAAAGAAAGCGCTTTTGTTCTCTTTGTCAATTTTGGCTAAGCTTGCCCACCCAACAATATTCTTTTCGTCATCATTGGTACAAACAGCCCAAAACTTGTAGGTTTCATGTTCACCCATACAGCCATGTACCCACTTCGTCGATTCTTCATAAGAGAAAGGCCTGAACTCCCCAACAATCATACTGTTAAGTTCTTCATCGTTTTTGCAACGATGTATAAAATCAATATCTCGCTCTTCAAAATCGCGGAAAGCTACTGTATTCATTCTTTACTTGATTATTAAATCTATTATACGCTTCATATCACCTTTCCCATACCTTTGATCGATAGGTAATGGCTGCATTTGGAATGCAAGGAGGTATTCAATATCTTTTTCTGTCGCCCATTCCAGCACATTAGGCCAGTAACGAGCCACAAAGAGTTTGTTCTCAATCAACTTATCACGTAATCTTTTAATGGGCGCGAGGAAAGGATAAACCATAGGTACCGAATCCTCTTTAAGTTTCAATTCCAGGTTGTTATAGTTACCTAATATCTCATGCAAGTACATAAAATTCTCTCTACGCTTCTTCGCAACTGTATTATAGTCTATCGACTGCATGATGCGTTGTGTCAGCTTAGACATCTTACGGATGGGCTGGTTATCCAAATTGTCATCTACCTTTCGGAAATCCGCAAAGCCCTGTTCTGCAGAAAGGTCTATACGCTTCAGCAGGTGAGCCATCCTGTCGTATGATTCATCCTGTTTAAAATCATCATCCAACAGTTTATTCGAATAGAGATAAGCACCATCTGCAACACCAAAGAACTTACGACAAGTATAGAAGGTATCTATACCTTGGATTGGCTTAGCATAAAAAGACTGGGTATTATCAACTATTAAACTTTTACCCATTTTCTCAGCCAGTTTCTCGACATAGCGTTGCTTCAGTCCAAAATAGTTAGTATAAAGCAGTGCCTCATCAGCCTTTAGCGTAAAGCGGTCTCGAATCTCAAAATGAATATCTATATGATAGAACTCATAAGGGATGCCCAACTTGTTGATAGGTTCCATCACTGCCTCACAGGTATAATAAGGTACGTACACCTTCTTATACCCACGGGCACGCAAGATGTATTCCAGACAGTTACGTCCAGTATTCAGCCTGATGGCATCCTTGTGATACTCCTCGCGAAGAGGAAGTTCTAAAGAAAAGTAACCGCCTATTGCTTCCATTACTTTACAACTACTTTCAGCCAATTACGCTGGTTTGTGATAGCGTCTTCAAGAGCCTCTGCCGTCTGAAACTTCAACACCAATGTACCAATGGCATTATTAGCACCTTCAAAGCCTTCAACCTTATCGCCTTTCACTACCCAAAGATCTTCCTCAACTATCTCTGCTGGCAATTCCTTACTTATCTCCAAATGGTCAAAGACACCATCCTTATCAGCATGAAGTATAATCTCTGCCCAGTGGCCTTTGTATGGCTTCTGCTCAATGGGTTCCAAAATGGGATCACCTACCATGGTACGAGTAATAGCTGTAATCATATCCACACCTGTAGCATAGCGTAACATCTCGCAAAGACGGTTGCCACCACCGCGAGGGGTAAGTTCCATGATATAAGGTTTTCCATTGGGAGCTACACGTACCTCAATATTGTAAACAACGGTTTTGAGGTTAAGAAGGGTTATCAAACGCTGAATCTCGGAGGTTAGATAATCTTCCTGTTCTTTTGTAAAGGTGGATGGCCAAGAATATGCAGCAGGGGTATAAGGATTGGTGGCCTCAGCATCAAAGCGTTGGGCGCAGAAGCTTGTGAAAACCAACTTACCATCTACGGACATACTATCCGTATCAGAAGAACAACCCTGCTTTTCGACAAACTCCTCAACAATAATATGACCAGAGATGCTATGCTCCATAGCATATTCCAATGCAGGTTTCAAATCCTCTGCCTTGTCAACTCTCGTCACACCTTTGCTACCTGCAGCATCAGTAGGCTTCACTATAACTGGCCAAGGGAACCAATAGATTTCCTGCATAGCAGCCTCAATGCTATCAAAGCCTTTAGCCTGAGGTACATTAAAGCCATTCTTTGCCAAGAAAGCACGGAACTTATCTTTGTTCTGAAGTATTTCTACAGATTCAAATGGGCCAAATGAGGGCAAGCCCATCTTGTTCTGCACATAACTGGCAGCAACGACTCCGGGGTCACATGCAAAGGACATAATACCATCAATCTGGAGACGTTGCGCCTCCCTCAGAACAGCCTCCTTATCTATGATACTGACATTACAATACTCATCACTCCACTTGTGAGCAATATTGTTTGGCAGATAGTCTGCCGTTATCACATAGTAGCCCTGCTTGTGGGCTGCATCTATCACGGGTTTCAGGTAGCGCAAGCCACCAAGGAGCATTAACTTTTTCTGCGCCATTATTTTATAATCAAATTCAATATACGAACCAAATCAGCTTCACTCAACTCATGGTGCATAGGCAGGCAAATCACCTCGTTTGCAATCCTAGTTGCAACAGGCAAGTTCTCTGCAGCGGCAGAAGGCAAACTGCGGTAGGTACTAAATGTGCTGATAAGAGGATAGAAGTATCTGCGGCCAAGTACATTCTGCTCCCTCATCTCGAAATACAATTGGTCTCTAGTCTTGCCATACTCTTCAGCATTAATGAAGATGGGGAAATAACTGTAGTTGTGACGTACACCAGGCATATCATCAAAGAATCGTATACCAGGAACATTACGTAAAGCCTCACGATACTTCTGTGCCACCTTCTGACGGCTAGCAATAGCTTGATCTACCTGCTTTAAGTTCAACAAACCGTATGCAGCACGCACTTCATCCACTTTGCTATTAATGCCAGGGGCTACAACCTCAGTCTCTCCTGCAAAACCAAAGTTCTTCAGGTAATCAATGCGCTTCTTGGTCTGCTCATCGTGCATCACCAAAGCACCACCCTCCAAAGTGTTATAAACCTTAGTTGCATGGAAGCTAAGAGTGGACATATCTCCAGCATTGAGTACGCTATCGCCATCCACCTCTACACCAAAAGCGTGAGCGGCATCATAAATCACTTTCAAACCATACTTGTCAGCAATCTCCTGGATGCGCTTCATCTTTACAGGTTTGCCATAACAATGCACAGGCATGATGGCAGTAGTCTTGGGGGTAATTGCAGCCTCAATCTTATCGGGATCAATACCACAAGTTTCTTCCTCAATATCCACAAACACAGGACGGCACCCGTTCCACCAAATGCTATGTGTTGTTGCCACAAAACTATAAGGAGTGGTGATTACCTCTCCTGTGATACGTAAGGCCTGTAATGCTGTCAGCAAGGGTAATGTGCCATTGGTAAACAGACTAATATACGGTACTTTTAAATACTCACAAAGACTCTGTTCCAATTGTTTATGGAACTGTCCCATATTTGTGACCCATTTACTTACCCAAATCTCTTTGAGCATTTCATTAAACTCGTCGAGATTGGGCAGTAACGGCGAGGTGACAGTAATTTTATTTTCCATTATCTGGTTCTGTTTTAACACTATCTTATAAGTCTTGTCTTTCCAAGCCTTTATTTCGGAAAAAATCTGAATTTGTCTCTTCATTCATCTCATCAATCACACGAAGCAGGTATTGCCCGTACTGATTTTTCTGCATGGGTTTGGCCAACTCTCGCATCTTCTCTTCACTAATCCAACCATTTCGGTAAGCAATACCTTCTAAACATGCAATCTTTAAACCCTGACGCTTCTCTATCACCTCGACGAAAGTACTGGCTTCAGCCAACGAATCATGAGTGCCAGTATCAAGCCAAGCGAAGCCGCGACCGAAGACCTGGACCTTCAATTCTCCATCGTTCAAGAACTCTTGATTCACTGTGGTAATCTCCAACTCACCACGGGCAGATGGTTTAATATGTTTTGCAACATTTACTACTTTATTGGGATAGAAATATAACCCTACTACAGCATAATTTGACTTAGGATTAGCGGGCTTTTCTTCTATACTTAAGCAATTCCCTTGCTTATCAAATTCTGCTACGCCATAACGTTCTGGATCATGTACCCAATAGCCAAAGACTGTGGCCTTTTTGTTTTCCTCGGCATCCTTCACAGCCCTGCGAAGCAAGCCAGTAAAACCACCGCCATAGAAGATATTATCACCAAGCACCAAGCATGCAGAGTCACCACCAACAAACTTTTCTCCAATGATGAAGGCCTGGGCCAATCCATCTGGAGATGGCTGCTCTGCATACTCAAAATGTACACCGTAGTCACTTCCGTCTCCAAGCAAGCGTTTGAAACCTGGTAAATCATAAGGTGTACTAATGATAAGAATATCACGGATTCCTGCTAACATCAGCACACTGATAGGATAATAAACCATCGGTTTATCATAGATTGGAAGCAGTTGTTTGCTAACACCCTTAGTTATCGGGTAAAGTCTAGTGCCGGATCCTCCGGCGAGAACTATGCCTTTCATTTTATAAGTGAATCTTAATTCTTATTTTTAACGTTTTTTTTCTCATCTGAATACAAATCAGCGAAACAAATACCCACAAGTACCAAAGCGGCACCGATATACTGATGTACGCCAACAAAAATTAAAAAACCTATTACTATGAAAATAATAGCCCAAATTAGTTTTTTCTTCATTTTCTTGCCCCAATCTTACTAGCTGGTATCCCAGCCCATATCTCATACTCCCCTGTAGATTGTGTTAAAACCGCATTTGCACCAACAACAGTCCCTTTGCCCACAACTAATTCTGATTCTCCAAACAAAATCTTCGAACCTGGACAAAGAATTGCATCATCGCAGATAATTGCACCTCCTGCTGGTTGGCTTGTATCCCAGGGCCTTGACTTTCCTATTGTAACATTTTGAAATATTTTAACTCGTCTTCCTATACGCGTTTTTGGATGAATTACTGTTCCTTGTGCTCGGTGAGCAAACTTAACCTCACCTCCATTCTTATCAGCAAATTGTACTTCTTTAGGGATCTCAACGCCTAAAAGAGTGAAAAACACATGAGGAACAATATTAAATCCGTGAAGTTGTAAAAAAACAAGTTTTTCTACTATGTTTCTTCTTGCCATTACGGAACTAATCTCGTTTGAATATATCTCTAGTATAGACCTTATCTTTCACATCATCAAGGCAACTATCATAACGATTTGCTATGATGGCTTGACTCAATGCTTTGAATTTGGAGAGATTGTTAATTACAGGTGAACCAAAGAATGACTCTCCATCTGGGATTGTAGGTTCAAAGATAATCACTTCTGCCCCCTTCGCCTTGATGCGTTTCATAATGCCCTGAATAGCGCTCTGTCGGAAGTTGTCACTATTGCTCTTCATAGTCAAACGATACACACCAATCACACATTTCTGCTCGCGGTTCGCATCCCACTGGCTGCTGGCTTCATAATAACCAGCCTTGTGTAACACTTGTTCAGCAATGAAATCTTTACGGGTTGCATTGCTCTCAACAATGGCTTTAATCAAGTCCTCAGGCACATTATCATAATTAGCAAGCAACTGTTTAGTATCCTTTGGCAAGCAGTAGCCACCATAACCAAAGGAAGGGTTGTTGTAATGAGTGCCAATACGAGGATCAAGACCTACACCTTCAATGATAGCTTGTGTGTCCAGACCTTTCACCTCTGCATAGGTGTCAAGTTCATTGAAATAGCTAACGCGCAAAGCCAGGTATGTGTTGGCAAAAAGCTTTACGGCTTCTGCTTCCTTCATACCCATAAAGAGTGTTTCAACATTCTCCTTGATAGCACCTTCTTGTAAGAGTGAAGCAAAAACATGAGCTCTCTCTGTGAGCCAATCAATATTTGTCACTGTCTTTATTGCCTCATTCTCTTCTTTAAACTCTTCTCCCATCATTTTAGGTATTCCTACAATGATTCTTGATGGATAGAGATTGTCATAAAGAGCCTTGCTTTCACGGAGGAATTCAGGGCTAAACAATAGGTTAAATTTCTTCACCCCCTTCTGTGCGTACTTCAAATACAGGCTGCGAGTGTAGCCAACTGGGATGGTGCTCTTAATCACCATGACGGCATCAGGATTAACTTTTAGCACTAAATCAATCACTTCCTCAACGTGGCGTGTATCAAAGAAGTTTTTCTGCGGGTCATAGTTTGTAGGAGCAGCTATCACAACAAAGTCCGCATCTTTGTATGCGGCTTCACCATCCATAGTTGCTATGAGATCTAATTCCTTTTCAGCCAAGTATTTTTCAATGTAATCATCCTGAATAGGAGAAATCCTGTTATTGATTTTCTCTACCTTTTCAGGAATTACATCCACTGCAATAACGTGGTTGTGCTGAGCAAGCAACGTCGCTATACTCATGCCAACGTATCCTGTTCCTGCTACTGCTATATTCATAAATTATAGATACTTATTAAATCTCATATCTATCCACCTTCTCATCATTCAAAGCACCTACAATACGATTACACGCCTTGCCATCACCGTAAGGGTTCACAGCCTTAGACATCTTTTCGTAAGCAGCAGCATCATCAAGAAGGGTGCTAACCTCGTTTACAATCAAATCATGGTTAGTACCTACAAGGTGAACAGTTCCTGATTTGAGGGCTTCAGGACGCTCTGTTGTGTCGCGCATCACCAGCACCGGCTTGCCCAGGCCGGGTGCTTCCTCCTGGATACCACCGCTATCCGTCAACACCACGGTACTCTTCTCCATCAGATACACAAATTCAAGGTATTGGAGGGGCTCAATGAAGAAGAAATTCGGCCTTGTCAAGTCCTCACCAAAGACTTCGTGGATGGGTTTACGCACGTTGGGGTTCAGGTGCATAGGGTATACGAAATCCACCTCTGGATACTTTTCTGAAAGATCCTTCATGGCAGTTACCATGCTGATGAAGCCATCACCAAAGTTCTCTCTTCTATGACCAGTTATCAACACCAACTTCTTGCCGCCATCCAAACGAGTAACATCATATCCCGCATTCTTCAGCACGTTAATCTGCTCATCGGCCAGTACCTTATCGCTTTTCAACTTCTCTACAACCATATGAAGAGCATCGATAACAGTATTGCCTGTCACAAAGATTTGTCCTTGTGCCTTCTCTTCCTTGAGGTTCTTCTCACTAAGTGGTGTCGGTGCAAAGTTATAAGAAGCGATGCGTCCTGTAATCTGACGGTTCATCTCCTCCGGCCAGGGACTGTAGATGTTATGGGTACGTAAGCCTGCCTCCACATGACCTACGGGAATCTGCTGGTAGAAGGCTGCCAGAGCAGCTGCTGTGCTGGTGGTGGTATCACCGTGAACCAACACCACATCGGGCTTGCACTCCTTGAAAACATCGCGCATACCTGTGAGCACACGGGCAGTGACGTCATACAGGTCCTGCCCCTGCTTCATGATGTTCAGGTCGTAATCGGGCTTCACATCAAAGATGGTGAGCACCTGGTCCAGCATCTCGCGGTGCTGACCGGTCACACAAACAATCGTTTCAAACTCACTGGGATGCTTCTGGAACTCCTTCACCAGCGGGCACATTTTTATAGCCTCCGGTCTTGTTCCAAACACAAGCATTACTTTTTTCATTCCTGTATATTTTGTTGTTATTATTCTCAATTATTCTCGCCCTTCGGACTCGTGCTCGGCCTACGGCCTCTGCGGTAATTTGGCTCGCTCCGCTCGCCGGCTACCGCCGTCTCATCTCCGAGTCATCTACGAGCCATCTCCGAAGGGTGAAAGGTTTTTTACAGTTGACCTTCGGTCTTCCTCCTTCTCTCTCGCTCAACAATGCTCAAGCAAGCTTGGCATTGTCTTCACTCGTGCGTCGGTTGGTGCCGTAGTAATCGGCATACCACTCGGCAAACTTCCTGAGGCCCTCTCTCGGCGTGATCTTGGGCATGAAGCCAAAGTCGCGCTCCAAGGTGGTGGCGTCCGCATAGGTGGTGGGCGCATCACCGGGCTGCATCGGCACCAACTCTTTATGTTCCTCAAAGTCGTAGTCGGCAGGGGGCACGCCGGTGCGGAGGAGTTCTTCTATAAGTAATAATCCTGGATGGGAGAAATCATGCAATTCATTCACTTAACCTTATCAGGAATCACATCCACGGCAATGAAATGATTGTGTTGGGCCAACAGTGTAGCTATACTCATGCCAATAGAGCCAGTGCCTGCGACGGCGATATTCATATTGATTTCCTATTTAACTTTTCTTTTGAAAGGGCGCGACCCGCTGATTATTGATCCTTTGTCTTTTATGAGAGACCAGCGGGCTCCTCGTTCCTATGGTTGGGGCATTCAGGCTGTGCGGAGACTTTTCTTCCTCATCACGGCCCCGGCTGCGCGTAAGGGCGGTGGCCGCTATTATATCTTTCTATTCCCTATTCTATAAATCTATAAAAAGTATTGATATCGCGCCATCATACCCTTCATTAATAATCTTTTCTTCAACTGGCGGCTCTCCCTCATCACTATTCTCATGCATATTGTAATAATCCTGCGGCAAATGGCAAATACAATCATCAGTGCTCATGAATTGGAAGAAATCTCCTTGTTGTCTTCTTATGCCGTGTTTCTTCTGTATGCCTACATTAATATTACTTATTTTAGCATTTTGTGTCTTGGCAATCAGATCCCAGATAAACCTTGACCAATCGTCATTTGCCAACTCTTCATTAGGTGCTATAGGCCTACCTGTCTGCCAGTGTAAAAAGTTCCAAAGAAAACGGCCAAAGGAACGAACCCTTTGGTTGCTCATAAAAGGTTCTGGTATTGAGTGCGTGAACAATGGCGGGTATTCAGCACAATACTCAAAGTCATCATAATCGGCAGGAATACCCCAAGGGACGTTGATAAACAAATATTGTGCTCCTGACGTTACTGTCTTGGGCTCAATATTGTAAGTCTCTGCCGGGTCATACTTGCGTCCTATTGAAAACTCTGGCCAATCTGTGTATAGTTCGTATTGTATTTGATTATCTGGACAGATTGACCTATAATGCCTTTTGGCCATCTTCAGTTGAAACAACGCAGCATTGATTCTCGTTTCGTTTTCTTCTTTCCTTCTGCAAAGTACCAAGAGGTCACCAGCCTCGCATGTATGATTCCCTACCTTAGTCGTAACATATGGTCTCTGATGGATGTAGCATCCACCGTACTTGGCATTACCCCACATCGTGTTCATCAGTAAAGGGAACTTCGTCACTATCGCAGCTAGATAATCCGGTTCCTTCATCTTAGAACCTGCTCTCAAATCTTTCCGAATGGCATTTACAGCCCCTACAAGCATGTAATTGGCTGTTCTAGTAAATAGTTCCAGTGCCATATATGTTAAACTATTGTATTATAAAGAGATCTCCGCAACGACATTGGCCTTATTGATGCTGATGTAGTGGGTGGATGGATTCTCTGCATCATGGCTAGGATTCAGTGCAAAAGAGCTGTGGCAGAAAATCTTAATTACTTTTTTATCTATAACCTACTTCTTAAGTCAATATGTCTGTTTCCCCCGTTGTGATTAAATAAGTTCTCGAAATCTCTTAAGGGCTTCATATCCTTCAAATCCTCCATTAGACTGTAAAACCTATTAGCTTGTCGAACCACCCTTTTAATTCTATTTTTACGCCTCGTGCATCAAGTCGAGCAACAGTCATTTTTTCTATAGCTTGTGTATTAAGCAGTCTCTTCACATTTGACTCCTTTTTTGCCTGCTTTTCAACATCGAAAGTATCCCAGTCTGGATTCAAAGCACGACATACAAGAATCGGGACATCGCTATCGTGTTGTATAACTGGCAAAGTCACCATCAACCCATTGGCGGCGTAAGCTTCTTCTATAGCCTCCTTACACAGGAAGTTCTCCATTTCTGACATAGATGTATTGAAAGCTACCTTATCCGGATTCCCTTCTGCATTAATCTGAGCCACATAATTTCGATATTCCTCCTTATCGTTATCATAGATATGAACGGCAGGCTTTCCCAAACCGTCAAGATACTTATTATCAATATAATAGCGTAAAGAAGAACCGCCAGTAATCACGACTCCCACTTTTGAAGACGACATGATATCCTCAGAAATAATATGATTGTCGGAAAGAAGTTTGGAGTAGCCTTTTAATGCGTTTATATCATTATTGCCTTCAACATATAATAGTACCTTAATCTTGTCTATAGGTGAAGGTAGAATACCTAACCGATCAATAATTTCGGAAAGAACCTGTTCATTAGGTTTACCATCAGGAAGAACTGGTGTTTTAATCACTAGGTTTGGTTCTGCCAAAACATATCGTATTGCGCCAATTGGAATCTCACAAACAAGATTGGCACTATGAGTTGTGAATAGAACCTGAGTTTCTGGTTGTTCTGATAGGTTTATCAAACTGTGGATTATTTCCAGCTGATGCTCGGGATGCTGAGACGTTTCGGGCTCCTCAATAGCATATATAATGGACGGCGCATTCTTTTCCTGCTTTTTTGCTTCAGCCTGAGCCTGAAAGAAACTCAAAAGTACTAACCGTCTGATACCACTACCCCGTTTATTAAGAGGGATGTTGTTCTCATTTAGAAGAGCAATATCAAAGACACTAGACCATTTACACTCTTTGGAGAAAGAGGATTTCAAACTCTCTGCGAGCTTAGTGTCAAAGTTTGCCAATTTCTTTATCGTCGCATCTGCTATTTCAGTTGTATGAGTTTTAACAAACTCCTCAACGTCACGCAGTTTTTGTTGTATTTCCTCCACCTGTAAAGCCTCATCAATAGCTAGTTTCATTGGATCTTGAATGTTGCCATCTTTGTCGTTGAGAAGGCGATCCATTTTGAAGAGCGCATAGATAGGCAATTGTTCTGATAACACTTTCCAAATGCTCTTGATATTATCTTCGGTACCTAGATTTCCATCCACTTTAATATACTTCTCACTACGGTCCTGCATATTGTAGTGGGAACGGATAGCGCGCCGCATGTCTCTATTAATGGTCATGCGGCCACCATCAAGCAAGTTAATACCATTATTTTGAAGATATGATTTAAGTGAATCCTTCTTTTTACTCAAAAGATCTTCGGCCTCAGGTGCATCATAATAATAACAATGTAAATACGTTGACTTAACAAGCGTTTTTCCGGAGCAATCCCAAACTCTCTTTATCTCAAGCTCTTTATCAATGTTAAGTAACCCTTCTTCATCCAGATTACAAGGTGCTGATGTATCCAGCACCATCTCGTCTGGCAAGCCAGTGAAGAAACAGGTTATCTCTATCTTTTGGTCATCTATAAGAGCTGTCGCACTCAGGTCAGTCTTGTTAATACTGGATGCTGTATCGTTAAAGAAAGCATCCAGCGCCTCCATAATAGATGACTTACCTACATCATTGCGCCCAATGATGCATGTCAAATCTTCAATGCTCATGGCGACATCGCCAGCATAGCATCGATAATTATGAAGTATTACTTTGCTTAATTTCATTAACTGTTGTAAATATCTATTTGATTATTCTAAAACGCTTTCTTTTGTGCATCTGCTACAAGCAGGTCTAAGAATGGCTTCAAATATGTCTGAAAAAAAGCTCTTCCTTCTCAAATTACAGGCCGGCGCACCACTTCTTTATCTTTCTTTGGCCTAGGCCGCCTCGCAACTGTCTTTCTCTTCTCTATCTTTCGTGTATCTTGGACTTGGCTTACAACGTCATCAACAAATACTATAACTTGTCGGCAATGCGGTCTTCAATGAGCTGGAGCACCTGTTGCGCGTAGCGTGCGTTGAGGAGGTCTCTAGTGTCATCGGCATTGGGAGCCAGATAAACATAGTGAGCTGCCCAAAGGATATCGTAGCCGTTTTCGTCGCCCAAATAGTCTGTGACTTTATGGTAAGTATCAGATTTCGTTCGACAGGCGGTTACTATGATCTCGCAGCCAGCCTCAACTAATTCCTCCATAGCCTCCTTCATATCATATCCAGGATCTCCTTGGCTTTCAATACCAACCTTGACTCCGCGGATATCGAAGATAGCTTTGATGTCGCCCGTCTCAGCCTCATACTGCCACTCCTCTAAAATGGAGTGATAGCCTCTATTCTTCAGAAGGTAGTATACGGCCTTAACTGATGCTGATTTCCCGATGCCTCCTGCGCCACGGTTGGCTATGACAAGTTTTTTCATAATTCCTTTTTGTCTCTAAAGCCATAAGGCATATCATCAAATGTTACCAACTCTGAATCTCCCCAGTGAATCTAACACTGAGCACCAGGATTTAGCTGCAATGCAAAAGGTGAATACGTAGTACTTGTTGGGATGTGCCACGAAAGAGTTTTCTTTCTTGTAACAATACCACTGATATTTGGTCTGACTAATTTCTTAAGAACTCTACAGAATATTATATGTTCTAAGAGTAATAATGCTATTACGATTACTTCTCTTCGTCAGCTGCAGCGCTATTTTGAGGTCGTCCTCAGTCAAGCGACCTTCTGCTTTTCCATTACGAATATTCATAAGTGTGGCCGGCTTCAACTTCAAGCATTCCAAGTAACTATCATGGTCTATGAAGGAATACGTCCCTTGTGATATTGGAATGAAAAAATCTTCATATCCGGGTTCTATATGTTCGCGATTCATCTCGCTGTCAAAAACCACACATCCCATCACGCTACCATCATCAGCAATTCCCATTACTGCAAAATGCTTAAACCATGTTTTACGTCCAGGAGGTGGTGTAATACCATTTCGTTCATCTGCCTCTATTTTATAAATGTTCCCGACCTCTATCGGAAGTAAAACAGCCTTTCTTTTTTTCTTTTTCCTCTGCGGGACTATCTTCTGAAGCTCCTTTTTTGCAGAAATTAAAGCATTTAAGGTATCTTGTGGCAGACAATCCTTTAGGGAACTCATGACAAAACCATTGTAATGTTATCATTATCCCTAATTAGCGAGAGTATCTCCTCTGAAGCTCCACTAGTCAAAGCAATATCGGCATGAGTATAATGCTTACTGTTCGTTGCATAAACCCGATCATAAACACTTTCGTGTAAATACCTTTCTATTTGCTTGTAATCCATTCCACTTAACTCACTAATGGCATAGTTAAGTGATTCTATATCTGTTGATGACAGATAGTCCATATTAGGGTTGCGTTTCGGTTTAACATCGAATTCGCCTACCATCGAAAGGATATCGGATAAATCAGAAGATTCTCCTTTTTTTTCTTGTTTTATCTTATAGTACACTGATAGAGGAACGGGGCCATGCTTACGAGCATAATACTGTAAATTTGTTATGGGATCCCCCCACATCGTTAAATTACGGCGCTCAGCACAAAATAATATTTTCATTATATTATAATAACTTGTGCATCCCGTCTGGCTCAGAATATAAAGAATGACCTCTTTGATTTTTTGATTCTCAATATTTTTTATTATATTATTCATTTATTTAATACTTTCTTAAAACTATTTAGTTCAATGTGAAACATTATAACCAACTCAAATAAAACCGAAAAAGCCAACAAATTAAACTAGAAAAATCATTCATTGTTGTCTGACAAAAAACTTTCAATCCCATCGTTCAAACTCGGTCTAATATTCTCACTCGCATTCTCAAAAATGATACGCGAAAAGAACGCTTCTGCTCCAAGAATTCCATACAATTGGCCAAAAATCCTCTTCGCACATTTAGTTGAGATAATCCTTATCTCCGAAAAATCTAATACAATTTCCTCATCTTTTGACAAAGAACCGGAAATCAACTGAAATATATTATCAGCAGCCTCATCACTACTGATGACAGGAGCAAATCTATTCAAACTAATTCTCATTATCTATAATGGATTTTTGAAAAACTTGTAACTGGAATAATATCTTTAACAGCTACTGGCATACGTGTAAAAAGTTTTAAGTATACAACAGTCCCTCTCCAAAATGGAGTCGGAATAACACAAACTTTTGTTCCCAAACGTTCATAATAAACATCTTGACTATATGCAATCATTCTCCCTCCATTTCTCTTTACAGCCTCATCTAGCATCCACAATCCATAACCCATATGGTCTGTACCAGGCTTTGAAGACACGCCTTTCTGGAAAGCTTTCTTCATAATCATGAGGTTATCCCTGGAATCCACATATGGTTTTAAAGACTCAATAATACCCTTCCCAGAGTCTGCGCATGCAATCTCGACATAATCATTTGTTCCGTAGGCAACAATAATTGAACGAGAATCATCTTCAGAGTGAGAATAAAAGTTACCAATAAGTTCACTTATAACCATTAGAATCATGTCTGAAACATTACCAGTACCATAAAACATAGAGATGGAGTTAAAGCATTTCCTTTCTATTGCGTCTCTGTCAACGAGTCCTTTAAAGATACTAATTGGAGAAACTAAAAACTTATTAGTAACCCTAGACTGTAATTTACCATACTCCTCCTCCATTTTTTTTGAGTCTGTGTAACAACTTGCAATTAATGATTCAAATCCGAACTCCTTTATCTGAGGATTGATAACCTTAATGTCAATAGTCGTAGGATTAATAAAACAGTTCCTTATAATTGAATACTCCAAAAACTTATACAAAAGAAGAACTCCAAGAATATCTATTCTCTTAACATTAGTGAAACGTAGAAAAAAACCAGGGAGCTGAGCATTATCATATTGATAAAATGCATTCATTTTCCGGATAAAAGTCATAATAAAGTTAACATCAACTTTATCTGGGAGACATATAGCAATATCACGACTCATTTGTTATGGAAGCTTTCGTATAACGAATCAAATAATAAACTTTCCTTCTTAACATCCTTTCTAGTATAATCACCAGCAACAATAGAGAAATACTCAACTATTGCCTGCGCAGCTTGATAAAAGTGAGTGGAGAACAGAATTCTATCATTATTAAGCTGAATCTGAAGCGTCTGAATAGAATCTAACAACTCTGCTGATTCATTCTTTTGAAAGCCTCTTAGTTCAACTAACGATTTATAAATAATGATTTCCTTGGCTATTGATATCTCCGCGATTTTCATCTTTCTGTCATTTTTGACATCCGTTCTACGCAAAAGCCAAGATACGCCATATTGAACAATAACACCTATTACATATGTAATGAATGAAATTAATACTATCTGCATAGTAGTTAATCCCTCTGATATATGGCTAGTAACAGCATCTATGACAGCAGGTTCTGACTGTAAATAAAGTACTATCAAGATCTTCATAAAAAATAAAAAAATGCAAAAGAACTGTCAAAACAAAACAACTCTTACAAACGCATCTCTATTCAAACTTCATACGCTTCCACAAACCTCAACTCCCCTATCACTCTCTTCGTATGAAACGACAATTGATCGTAGGTTTTATAGGCTTTCAGCTGCGCAATCGCCGCAGGAGCATCCAGAACTCCACTTTCGTACAGATTGACCGTAGTGAAAACCTTATCGTTGGCAACGGGACCAAACACCAAATCGTAGTCGTGCTTGACGCCTTTGCGGCTGTCGACCACAAAGTTCAGCCAGGCTTCGTCCACGCCGTGGAACTCGCGGATCTTCAGTTCCGGGTTGGTCAACACTGCATCGTCAATTTCGTAAACCGAAACAATTCTCTTTGGCGCGTTGGTTCTGTCCTGCTTAATCTTGGTCCAATTCTCGGCTTGTTCTGCCTGGGTTGTAGTATAAAACCCTTTTCCGAAGTCGGTCTTCTTTCGGCCATACCGGAGGCTGGGCTTACGAACTTCAACCACTGATCCGTGATACAGCCTCATTTCTTCTTCCTCCTATCGATATAGCGTTGAACCTCGTCAATCACATAGCCAGTTCCTTGGGTATGGAGCAAATCGTAATGCTTGAGCAGGAATTCATCGGCCTCATATTCCTTAAACAGGGCCAGAGCCTGCAGGCCGCTCATTCTCTTGCTGATAGCATATTTTTCCAACGTATAAGTATAGAACTCAAACGCTTCGCGGGATACTTCCAGGGTTTTCTCCTTGCGGCGGGCTTCAAATTCATCGTACAGGGCCTCCGAACTCAAGTACCACCACTTAGCACCCTCGTTATACAGTTCCCTATACATATCATTGGAATAGATGTATACAAGGGCCTCGTCCAGGGAGATTCGTTTTCTCTCTGCCACATAATCGGCCAAGCTGGCTATTTTAATCGGCACAATGTTTTCTTCGTATACACCCATAAGATTCTTCGCTTCGCTCAGAATGATTAGACTTAATATCTCTTTTCTATTGTTTCCCAGTCCACTATCTGCCACAGGGCACTCAAATGCGCGGCGCGGCGGTTCTGGTAGTCCAGGTAGTAGGCGTGCTCCCAGACGTCGAAGGTGAGGAGGGGTTTGAGGCCGTGGGCGACGGGGTTGTCGGCGTTGGCGTACTGGGCAATGCTCAACTCTCCTGCTTCGTTGGCCTGAAGCCAGACCCAGCCGGAACCGAAGAGGGTTGTGCCCTTGGCTTCAAACTCGGCCTTGAAGGCATCCAGGCTCCCCCACTGCTTCTGGATCTGCTTCGCCAGATTGCCGGTCGGGGCCGGCAATGACGGCTGGGGCGCGAACTGCGTGAAGTACAGGTTGTGATTGAGGATCTGGCCAGCATTGTTGAACACGCCGCCGGCAGAAGCCTTGCGCACGATGTCCTCCAACGAAAAGCCCTCATACTCCGTCCCTGCAATGAGCTTGTTCAGGTTGTCCACATACGTCTGCAAATGCTTCCCGTGATGGAAAGACAGCGTCTGGTCGCTGATGACAGGTGCCAGGGACTTGTAGGGAAGGTCAATTAAAGTGAACATATCTCTATCCAGTAAGTGAATGCAAACTTCTCGCCCGGCTTAAGGCTGTGGTTCAGGTAGCGCTCGGAGAGCTCGCCCTTGAAGCCGACGAGGTCGGTGATGCCGCACCAGGGCTCCAGGCACACGAAGGGGCAACCGGGCTTATAAGGGGCCCAGATGCCGTAGGCCTCGGTTTGGTCGCTGCCCACCGTCAGATACGGCCGACGGGCCTTGTCCAGGAGCGTCACACTCTTCACGGTCCCATGCTCCAGCATGAAGGTATCGATGGCAAAGGTTTCACCTGTGATGGTCAGCAAGCCGTTTTCATCCACCGGCATGGGCACCGGAGCATCAAGCTCGGTGAGGTACCCGCCATCAAGGCCATGGCTAAGCATAGGCTGCTTCACCACATTGCCGGAAGCATCGAAGCACTGCAGGTACCCGTGCACCGGGTCCTCCTCGTGATAATCCGGCAGCATCAGCGCCGGGTGTGCGCCCAGCTGGAAATGCATCGGCTTGGTATCAACATTCAGCACCTCCCACTCGGCATAAAACCGCTGACCGTCAACACGATATCGCACCGACAACTCGAACTTGTACGGGTACTTCTCCAGCGGGCAACCTGCCAACACGTACCGCTCGCCATCAAAGACAAACTCCGAATCCCGGGCAAACCCATGCTGTCCCATCGGGTACTCCTTCCCGTCCACGCGGAAGGAGCCTCCGTATACCTTTCCCACCATGGGGAAAAGGATGGGAGAACGTCGGCCCCAATACTTAGGGTCTCCGTGCCAGAGGTATTCCTTGCCATCCTTCTGCAGGCTCTGGAGCTCTGCGCCGTGGGTACTAACTTTGAACTGTATCATAGATTCTTCGCTTCGCTCAGAATGACAGGCTATCGGCCTTTGTACATGTCTTCGTAATACTTCTGGTAGTCGCCGGACGTCACGTTGTCCATCCAGACCTGGTTGTCCAGGTACCAGCGCACGGTCTTCTCGATACCCTCCTCAAACTGAAGGCTAGGCTCCCAACCCAGTTCCCGCTGGAGCTTGGAAGAGTCGATGGCATAACGGAGGTCGTGCCCCGCACGATCCGTCACATAGGTAATCAGGTCCATATCGGCACCTTCCGGACGGCCCAGCAGACGGTCTACGGTGTTGATAACCACCTTGATGATGTCAATGTTCTTCCATTCGTTAAAGCCACCGATGTTGTAGGTCTCGCCAATCTTACCCTCGTGGAAAATGAGGTCGATGGCTCTTGCATGGTCCTCAACATACAACCAATCCCTCACGTTCTCGCCTTTGCCGTATACCGGAAGCGGTTTCCGGTGACGGATGTTGTTGATGAACAGAGGGATGAGTTTCTCGGGGAACTGGTAAGGCCCGTAGTTGTTGGAGCAATTCGTCACAATCGTGGGCATGCCGAACGTATCATGGAAAGCCCGCACAAAGTGATCGGACGAAGCCTTGGCAGCGGAATATGGAGAATGCGGCTGATACTTCAAATCCTCCGTAAAGAACTTCTCACCGTACGCCAGGTGGTGCTCCCCGGAACTGGCCTTGGTGGTAAACGGCGGCTCAATCCCCTCCGGATGCGTCATCTCCAGCGCCCCGTACACTTCGTCGGTGGAAATGTGGTAGAAGCGTTTGCCTTCCCACTCGCCACTCCAATATGCCTTGGCGGCCTGTAGCAGGCTCAGCGTACCCATCACATTGGTCTGGGCGAAGGTGAACGGATCCTTGATGGAACGGTCCACATGGCTTTCGGCCGCCAGGTGGATAATGCCGTCCACGTGCTCTTCCTGCATCAGCTTGAGGACACCCTCGAAGTCGCAGATATCCATCTTCACAAAGCGGTAGTTGGGTTTGTCCTCGATGTCCTTGAGGTTGGCCAGGTTGCCCGCATAAGTGAGCTTGTCCAGGTTAATGATCTTATACTCAGGATATTTATTCACAAATAGCCTGACTACATGACTGCCGATAAAGCCGGCGCCGCCGGTGATGATGATGGAACGTTTCATAAAAAGGGTTTGACTTAGACACACTTCTCTAATTCCCCTACCCGCTATGAAACAAGCAGATCGGGAAACGAAAGGCAAGCGAAACAGGTTTAGGTTTCTATCGGTTTGTCGCTATCCAGCTGATGCCCCGACTGCCTACTATTCTGTACTTTGGAATAGATAGACAAAGATAGTAAATTATTATCGAACCAGCAACAAATCCGGCCCGAAAAACACCAATTTTTAACGTAAAGTTAAATTTAGTCCCGCTTGAAGATATCGCGGGTATACACCTTCCCCGCTACATCGGCCAACGCTTCGTCAAAACGATTGGCAATGATGCAGTTGGACTGGCTCTTGAAAGTCTCCAAATCGTTGACCACCAGGCTGCCGAAGAAAGTGGAACCGTCCTCCAGCGTGGGCTCGTACACAATCACCCGCGCCCCCTTGGCCTTGATGCGCTTCATGATGCCCTGAATGGCACTCTGGCGGAAATTGTCCGACCCACTCTTCATCGTGAGCCTGTACACCCCGATAGTAATCTCCCGCTCCCGTGCCGCATCGAAAGTATTGTCCGGCCCGTAGTAGCTGTAATACCCCGCCTTGGAAAGCACACGGTCGGCGATGTAATCCTTGCGCGTACGGTTGCTCTCCACGATAGCCTGAATCAGATTCTCCGGCACATCGTTGTAATTGGCTAGCAATTGTTTAGTATCCTTCGGCAGGCAATACCCGCCATACCCGAACGACGGATTGTTGTAGTGCTCCCCTATCCTCGGATCCAGGCACACCCCCTCGATAATGGCCCTCGTATCCAGCCCCTTCATCTCGGCATACGTATCCAGCTCATTGAAATAACTCACCCGCAGCGCCAAATACGTATTGGCAAACAACTTCACCGCCTCCGCCTCCGTCGTACCCATCAGCAGCACCTTCGGCTCATTCATTGCCGCCTCCTTCAGCAACTGCGCGAACGCCTCCGCATCCGCGTGTGCAGGGTTTGTGATGGCCGGAGAAAATTGGTTTTTTGCAAAGCCTTGCGAAAAATAATCGGTTGCGTGCGTCGGGTTTGCGATGGCTTCGGGAAATTGGTTTTTCGCGAAGCCTCGCGAAAAATAATTTTCCGATGCCGTAGGGGTAGCAACCGATGACGGATAGCCCACGATGATTCTTGAGGGATACAGATTGTCATACAGGGCTTTAGACTCCCGTAGGAACTCTGGAGAAAAAAGAATTTTAGCACCAGGATACTTCTGCATCAAGCCCGCGGTATACCCAACAGGAACAGTAGACTTGATGACCATCACAGCCGCCGGATTCACGGCCAGTACCGCTTCCACTACTTCTTCCACATGGCTGGTATCGAAGAAATTCCGTTGCGGATCATAGTTGGTGGGCGTGGCAATTACCACGAAATCGGCATCCTTGTAGGCCTCGGTGGCATCCAGGGTGGCCGCCAGGTCCAGGTTTTTATCGGCAAAGAACTGCTGGATATACTCGTCGTGAAACGGGCATTCCCTGCGGTTCACCTTCTCCACTTTATCGGCCACCACATCCACCGCCACCACCTGATGACGCTGGGCAAGGAGCGTGGCCACGGAAAGACCCACATATCCGGTTCCGGCAACAGCAATTTTCATCTTTTCCCCATTTTGGTCAGTATTCACAAAGTTACAAATTTTTTGCGTAATCCCCCGCAGATTGCTACATTTGCACTGCAAAAATTCAAAGAACATGATCCAGTCCATGACCGGCTACGGCAAGGCCGAAGCCCTCCTTCCCAGCGGCAAACTCACCCTGGAAATCCGCACCCTCAACGGCAAGAGCGCCGACATCAATATCAAGAGTTCCCTCCTCCCTAAGGACAAGGAATTAGAAGTGCGCAAATTACTGGCTGACAAGCTGGTACGCGGAACAATTGATGTATTCGTTAGCTTCGAGCCCGCCGCCGGAAATGGCGCCCACACCATCAATGCCGACGCCTTCCACGACTACTGGAAAAGCGCCGTTTCGGCCCTGGACAGAGAGACCATCCTCACAAAAACCTTCACCAAAGATCCCGGCGTGGGCAGCGTCCTCGCCAACGCCATCCTCCGTCTCCCGGACGTAGTGGACGCCCGCAAAGCCGATGTCATCGGCCCCGACGACTGGCCGCTGGTCTCCGCCGCCCTCAACGCCGCCCTGGCCCAGCTGATGGACTACCGCGCCACCGAAGGCAAGGCCCTCTATGCCGATGTCACCTCCCGCGTGGCCGGCATCCTGGCCCTCTACGACCAGGTGGAAGCCCTGGAAGGCGAACGCATCGCCACCGTGCGCGAAAAGTTTGACAAGGCCCTGGCCGACCTCTCCGCCAAACCGGACCCCTCCCGCCTGGAGCAGGAAATGATCTTCTACCTGGAAAAGTACGACATCAACGAGGAAAAAGTGCGCCTCCGCCAGCACTGCAAGTACTTCATGGAAACCATTGACGGTGAGCCCTATCCCGGCAAAAAGCTGGGCTTCATCATCCAGGAAATGGGCCGCGAAATCAACACCACCGGCTCCAAAGCCAACCACGCAGGAATACAACAGCTCGTCGTCCGCATGAAAGACGAACTGGAAAAAGTCCGCGAACAATCCATGAATATCCTGTAGGTAGGGTATTCCTGTTTATCCCCTCGAAGCCCGAGGAATCCTTGTACCTGGGGCTGACGCCCCCTACCGCGCCTATCGGCTTGTTTCCACAATGTTTGGCGCCGACGCCAAACATTGCGGCCGCTAATTAACCCCCACTTCATCGTTAGTGCTTTCTTCAGCCTCCTCTCCTGCCCCAGCCAAGACGGTTTGCACATATTGATGGTGCAGGGCTGCCGCCCCAAGCCGTTTACCTTCGACGCCGGCTCTTTCTTCCCGTGCTTCGGGCATTTCCCTCTCCTCCGGCCAGCCTTCAGGGCAGACCCAAGGTCGTTTGGAGCAGGCACGCCCTCTCTTTGGTGCAGGCTCCCCTGCTGAGTGGAGCAGGCTTCCAACTTAAGCGGGGCTAGCCCCCATGATAAGCGGCGCCGGTTCCAAAACAGGGCCAGTGCCTGCCACCGGATTCTGCATTCTGTGCGTTCTGGCGGCGCTGGCACCCACCCTAAAAATGAGCCGGCACCACCGGCATCCCCCTCACTGACATTGGCCGTAGGCCCGGCACCGACCCAAGAACAAATGTATGCCACCCGTATTCTTTCGGGCAGGTGATACCCTCCCCTCCCGCACAGACGCTGAAGTGTGAGCCCCTTAATCCAGCGCACCAGTAGAAGGGACGTGCCGTTCCTTCTACTGGTGTGCAACACGCAGGCACCTAGGCTAGCGACTCAACTAAGGATTATCGGGCGTTGCACCCTCCCTCGCGACTTGACCATCTGCTGGTAAGATAATGTTTCAGAAGTGGGTCCCGGCACCTCAAAATCCACCATCAATAAAATGACGGCCCCCGTATTATTTTGCAGGTTTTTCCGGTCAAAACATAGAAAAATCAATCAAAACAGTTAATCATCATTCAAAACAGAAAAATGTTTTGCAGGGTGCTTGGAACGCTGTTTTTCTCTTGTTAAGTTTGGGGCATTGACAAACCCTTAAACTACTAGTGTTATGACCACATTATTACTCATTTCCCAGGACGCCGAAGGCAATTTGATTGCACAAACCAATGTCTCTGAACCCCTGACACCCAGCCAACTGATGCAGATCTTTCCTGCCCTTAAAACGCTTTACCCCGGACTGCGTCACGGGACGCTTCCCTACGAAGGCCCCAACCCGGAACTGGCGCAGGAACTCATTGCCTGGCGCCGTGCACGTAGTCAGGAGCTGGGTGTTTCCGCTTACATCGTCCTCTCCCAGAGCACGCTCTATGCCATCGCCGATGCCGCCCCGCAGACTGAGGGCGAACTGATGAACATCCCTGGCTTCGGCGAAAAGAAAATGGAACTGTACGGAATGGATATATTAAGGATTACCTGCAAGTAGCCATGGCTTTCCAACGTATTGTTACAAGAACGCTTCCGGATGGGAGCGTAGCCAAAGTGTACCCGTTCCACCTGAGCCTGGAGGGGCTGGAGAGCAACCTCCTGTGCCGGGACGAAGAAGATTATGACGTGGTGGAGAAGTTTATGTATGTATCGGCTTGGAAGTGTAACGTGCTGGTAGTGAGTCACGTGGTGATGTCCAATCACGGGCATCAGTGCGTGCTGGCTCCCAGCATGGAGCACGTACACCACATGGCCGAAAACCTAAAACAGCGCTGTTCCATGCATATCGCCAGCAAGTACGGGGAGCATAATGTGCTGCTGGGCACATCGGCCGATGTGCAATTGCTGGACAACGACTGGTACGTCCGCAATGCGCTGGCCTACATCCCCAGAAATGTGATGGAGCTGGGTGTCCGGCCCGAAAATTACCCTTGGTGCAACTACCGCGCACTGTTCGTGAACGGGGCCAGTGCCGATGGCGTGCAGAAGGTATCGGCCCTCTCCCGCCGGGAGAAGGAGGCGCTGATGCACACACATCATGACTTGAGCCGTGTTCCCTGGCACCTGGACAGGGACGGACATCTTGTCCCGGTCACCTGCTGCGACTGGCAGTACCAGGAGGCAGCCTTCGGCCACGACCAGTCATTTTTCCTGAAAACCGTCGGGGCCCTGAACTACGCCGAGATGGAGCAGAAACTAGTGCAAAACCACCGCCTAATGCGCCCGGACGCCGCCTTTCTTCTCACCGTGGACGAACTGGCCGACCGCTGGTTCCAACGAAAACCCTTCGAACTGACCATCGAGCAAAAGATCCGCCTGGTCCCATTCCTCTACCACTGCTACCATACCACCGTGCCACAACTTGCCCGCTGCCTGCGGATAGAACGAAGCGAGGTGAAACGTGTACTTGGAAAGAAATGATTAAATCCATCACACCAACGTCCCTAATTTTTCACATAATACTATTATCTTTGCATTAAAACAGACATCGTAATGGGTATGACAAAGATTGAGAACGAAAAGCAATACAATTCCGCCATGGCGAGGATTGAAGAACTATTGAAAGTAGTCACCGACGAAACCCCGGAGGACGATATCAACTCTGTCGAACTCGTTCATCTGTCCAACTTGGTGGCAGATTACGATGATGAACACTATTCCTAACGAATAACCGGCGCGGGCTCCCGTACTGAGCGGAGCTGGTTTCCCATATGACCGGCGCAGGCTCCTACCATAAACGGCGCCGGAGCCCCTGCTGAACGGTGCTGGTTTGATTTTAGGTGGGGTGCCGGCGCCAGCAGAACGCACAGAATGCAGAAAAGCGTGGCAGGCACTGGCCCTAAAAATGAACCTGCCCCGGTCACCCTGGGAGCCTGCGCCGCCAAGCCCCACACCCTTGCCCCAATACACCACCAAACCACAAAAATAGCCGCCACCAAACGGTAACGGCCATAAAACAAACAGAGTTTGCGCCGCCCGAACCGGGCGCCGCACCCCCCTACATCGCCATATGTATCTCCCCCACAAACGAGCCGGTCCAGCCGGTCTGGACAATGGGGATGCGCTTGCCGGCCAGGTTCTTGACATAGACGGGCTCATACAGGAAGGTGTGCGAGTGGCCGCCCACAAAGAGGTCGATATCGCGGGTGGCGGCGCAGAGCATGGGGTCTGTCATGTCTCCGGGATTGTGCTCCGTGTAGCCGATGTGCGTGAGGGCGATCACCATGTCGCACTGCGGCCGGATCTCATCCACATATTTCTGTACGGATGTTACCATATCCAGTTCGGGCAGGCGGTTGGCAATGTCCCCCTGCACCATGGAAGCCAGCGAGCACAGTACGCCCACTATTCCAATCTTCATTCCGGCCTTTTCCACTATGATATAGGGCTTGATCACATTTTTCAGGTTGGGGAATGAGGAAAAGTCGTAGTTACACACCACAATGGGGACCTCACAGCCGGCAAGGGCCGCATCCAGGCCCTCGATGCCGTTGTCGAACTCGTGGTTTCCCAGCGTGGCGGCATCGTAATGGACGGCATTGAGCACCTGTACCATCAGGGGCGCGCCGAATTCGGCAAAATAGGATGTTCCCTGGCAGAAGTCTCCGGCGTGCAGCAGAAGCACGTTTTCGGCCCCATCGGCCTTCATCACGGAATCGATGTACGCCACGCGTTCCAGGGCACCGCCCAGTCCCGCCAGGTCTCCGGTACGCACCGGTTCCAGGTAGCTGTGGGTGTCGTTCACGTGCAGGATGGTAAGCTTGTGTTTGGCATGGGAACTGCGCCACCAGTTGCCCGCGCCAAGGCCCAGGACAAAGAGGCAAACAAGCAGTAAAAGATAAGCTAAAAACTTCTTCATAGCCTAGTCCTCCATAATTACACGGCCGTCAGAAGCCGAATCGATGATCTTCCCTTCGGCCTCCATACTTTCCACATAATCCAGGATAACGTCCTTCACGAGCACGTGCGTGAGGACCACATCCTGCGACAGCGCGCCGATGCGCAAACCGTCCCCGCCGTCCAGCAGGAAGTCGATGGTGGTCACATTGTAAATGCGCTCAGGATCAATGGGTTCGCCGCCCACCAGCACAGATTCCAGCTCGTGCTTTTTCACCCGCACCGTAGCCCCGGAAGTGGCCTGGAAAGCCTTGGTACCGGCCAGCTGATGGAACAGTTCCTGCAGGTCGGTTCCTTTCATTTTACAGTAGCACATGTAGTTCTTGAAGGGGAACATGGAGTTGATGTCCTCCAGCGTCACAGCTCCTTCCGGCATCGGTACACGGATACCGCCGAAGTTGGTGATGGCAAAGTCCATGGGCACCCCGAAGTGCTTGGTTCCGAAGGCCTTCAGGATATCGGCAATCAGGTTTCCCAGCGGGAGGTCGGGATTGTCGCGGTCGTTCATCATCATGCGCGCGGAATGGCCGATAACCTCCTTGAGCGCCCGCATCTTGGGCTGCACTTCCATCAGGGCCGATGCCACATGGGCCGCCGGCGAATCCAGTTCGAACGCCGCCCCCGACGGCATCACATAGGACGTGTCGGTGAAGCTGCCCAGGCCCGTATCCATGTTCTCGGCCGTGAGGCAGACAACGCCGGAGCGGTGGCCGTCCATGCGCACCAGCTTATAATCGATGCCGGAGGAACAACCCACGGCAACGACCAGCGCCAACGCTATAATTAGCTCATTTTTAACCATTTCCATAGATCTTTAAAGGTGCTCTTTTTGCCATACATCAGGATACCCACCTTGTAAATCTTGGCCGATGCCCATGCGCACACGATGAACGTACCCACCAGCAGCACGATGGACAGGACAAGTTCCCAGGTGGCCACTCCGAACGGGATGCGGGCCAGCATCACAATGGGGCTGGTGAAAGGAATCATAGAGAACCAGAACACCAGGGAGCTGTCGGGCGCCTTGAAGGCGTACAGGGCCACGAAGAAGCCAATCATCAGCGGAATGGTGACGGGCAACTGCAGCTGGGAGCTGTCTCCCTCGTTCTCCACACCGGAGCCGATGGCCGCGAACAGCGACGCATACAGCAGGTAGCCGAAGATGAAGAAGAAGAGGAAGGCGATGCCGATTTCGGCCAGGTTGATATTGCCCAGGGTGCTCATAATCACCTCCATACCGGAAGGCTCCCCTGCGGCCACGCCGGTGGTGTCGGTAACGGCCGTGAGCGTATCGCCCAGGGTAAGCTGACCGGGAATCTCCATATCGGGCGACATCTGTTGCACCATTTCGGTGGTGGCATCGTCGCCGAACATGCCCATCATCTTATCCTTGCCGATGATACCCATGGCCACCCCCAGCAGCAGACCCGTCAGCACAATCCACAGCAGGAACTGCGTGAGGGCCACCAGGGCCACGCCGATGATTTTGCCGAACATGAGTTCGCTGGCCTTCACGGAAGACACCAGCACCTCTACCACGCGGGAGCTCTTTTCTTCGATCACAGAGCTCATCACCATGCCGGAGAACAGGGCGATAAACATGTAGATGGCAATGCCCAGAATCATGGACAACGCCATGTAAATACCTGATTCAGAAATGGATTCCTTGCCGGTTTCGTCCACAGTATAGCTGCGCAGCTTCACGTTGGACTTGACGCCGGCCATGATTTCTTCCAGGTTGGCGATGCCGCTCTGCTCGATGCGGTAGGCCTCTACGGCGTCGTTGATGCGGCCTTCGATCATGCTGCCGGTGTCCATGCCCAGCGGCTTCTCGCTATAGGTATCGGCCTTCACGCTCTGCGTCTGGGGATCCAGCTCGGAGATGGAAAGCAGCACATCCACGCCGGCCGATTTCAAATCGGCCTTCAGGGCGTCGATCTCTACCTCGGTGCCCAGGTCTACGTAATGCGTGACATCGTTGTCCTCCAGGTAGGGCAGCACGATGCCGCTGCGGTCTACTACGCCCACCTTCTTGGCTTCTTCCTTGGTGCCCATCATGATGACGGTCGGCAGGATGCACATGGCGGCGAAGAAAACCGGCGCCAGGAAAGTGATGATGAGGAAACTCTTTTTCTTAACCTTGTTAAGATACTCGCGCTGAATAATGATGCCTAACTTCTTCAAATTCATAGTTTATTCCTCCTCTCCTTTAACCAGTTTGATAAAGATGTCGTTCATGCGCGGAATCACCTCCTTGAAGGAGTTGATGGTGTAGTCCTTGGCCAGAAGGTCGTGCAGTGTAGGGTTCACCTGGGGGCGGGCCACCACCATGGTCTTGCGCGCCAGGGTGTCGTCGGTGTACTCAATCTCCACGTTGTCCTCCCCATGCTGACGGCGGATTTCGTCGGTTCCGCCGCACACCACCAGCTTGCCCTTGTTGATGAGGGCGATGTTCTCGCACAGTTCCTCAACGGACTCCATGTTGTGGGTGGAAAGGATGATGGTGGCGCCTTCGTCCTTCAGGCGCAGGATTTCCTTGCGGATGAGGTCTACGTTCACGGGGTCGAAGCCGGAAAAAGGCTCGTCCAGGATCATCAGGGAGGGTTTGTGCACCACCGTGGTGATGAACTGCACCTTCTGGGCCATACCCTTGGAGAGCTCCTCCACCTTCTTGTTCCACCAGTCTTGGATCTCGAAGCGGACGAACCACTTCTTCAGCTCCACGGCGGCGTCGCGGGCGCTCATTCCCTTGAGCTGGGCCAGGTACATGGCCTGGTCCCCCACCTTCATCTTGCGGTACAGGCCGCGTTCCTCGGGGAGGTAGCCGATGCGGGCTACGTCGGCCTCGGAGATGGGATGGCCCTGGAACAGGATTTCACCCTCGGTGGCGATGGTGATGCGGTTGATGATACGGATGAGCGTGGATTTACCCGCTCCGTTGGGCCCCAGCAGGCCGAAGATCTTGCCCTCGGGAATCTCCAGCGACACGTGGTCCAGTGCCACTTTTTCCCCGAAGGTCTTGGTTACATTCTTTACTTCAATGATTGCCATATCAATAAAAGTTTTGGCAAATATAATAATATTTTATTGTTTTACGACAAGATTTTTGAAATTAATTCCGTAAAGAGCGCCGCGGCGTCGGCCTCTCCGGCATCGCCGCCTTTTCCCTTATAGTCATAATCCGTGAGCAGGCCGATGATGGCCATGCACTTGGGAAGGGGGTAGTTGCGGCGGGCGGCGTCGTACTCCTTGAGGAAGTAGGGATTCACCTGGGGCGTTTCCCCAGCGTGGTACTTGAGGATGCGGTAGAAGTGGGTGAACAGCGGCGGAATCACCATGGGAAGGGCGAAGCGAGGTGTCTGGCCGATATAGGCTGCTATCTTCAACGCCTGGGCCGATTGCCTGTAACTGAGGCACTTGGTGAGCTCAAAAACGGAGAACTGGCGGCTGACGCCCACGTTCTTTTCCACATCGGCCACCTGGATCTCCTTGGTCCCCTCGGGGAGGTTTTTCAGGAGCTTTTCGGTCTCCACGGCTATCTTCCCCAGGTCCGTGCCGGCGCTTTCGGCCAGCAGGGCCGATGCCTCCGGATGAATCTTGAGTCCCCTGCCCTCGTAATAGGCCGATATCCACTGCGGCATCTCGTAGTCCCTCAACGCGAGGGATTCCACGATGACGCCGGTTTTGAGGACCGCCTTGTACAGGCCGCGGCGTTTATCGGCCGATGCCCCGTGCATGAGAATCACCAGCACGGTGCTGTCCAGGGGCTGCTGGCAGTAGAGGGCCAGGTCTTCCAGCGACTTCATCTGCTGGGCTTCCTTCACCACCACCAGCTGGCGCTCAGCCATCATGGGGAAGCGGCGGGCGGCGGTGATGACGGTATCGGCATCTACATCGGCCCCGTAGCAGATGGTCTCGTTGAAGTCCTTTTCCCAGTCCTTGAGGCAATGGTCGATGATGCCCTGGCAAACGAGCTCCGGATAATAGGGTTCCTCTCCCATCAGCAGATAAACAGACTTGAAGATGCCGCTGCGGACATCTTCAAGTATGCTTCGGACCTGACGGTCTGTTTCTATGTAACCCTTACCGGCCACTTATTTGGCGAATTTCTTCTCCTTGGCGCGGACGATTTTCTCCTTGAGGGCATCGGCAGCGTCCGTCACGGCTTCCTCGAAGGTGCGGGCGTTGCGCTCGATGACCAGGTCCTCTCCGGGGAAACGGGTTTGCAGTTTGACACTTTTGTTCTCGGCGTCCGGGAGGAGGGACAAGGTGACATCAATGTCGCCGAGGTTGTCGAAGAACTTCTCTACTTTTCCAACTTTTTTCTCGATGAAGTCCAGCAGCTTCTCGTCTGCATCGAACTTGAGGGACTTAACATTAATCATGTCTGTCTTCGTTTTTTGCCCTGGGATGGGCGTTCATGTATTGTGCCTTCAGCCGTTCCACGGAGTTGTGGGTGTAAACCTCCGTTGCTGCCAGCGAACTGTGGCCCAGCATCTCCTTGATGGCGTTCAGGTCCGTTCCTTCTTCCAACAGTGCGGTAGCGAGCGAATGCCTGAGCACGTGGGGGGATTTCCTCCCTGTGATGCCTTGTCGGCCTTGCAGTTCCTGTTTCACAGCCCTGTCCACCCATTCCGGATATAGTTTGTTGCCTTTTTCCGTCCTGAGCAGCGGGGTTTCCGGGGTTGACTCCCCCGCCATGAAACTAGCTGCATGTAAATATAGTGAAATTTCCTGAACCAGCGAAGGAATCAGCGGAATTTCTCGCATTTTATCTCCCTTGCCCCTGACGCGGAGGGTTTGCCGGCCGGTGTCCAGGCTGTTTCTTTGGAGGCCGATAAGCTCGGCCCTTCTTATCCCACAACCGTACAGCAGGCTGACGACGAGGCGCCTTAATCGCCTCTCATACAGCTCTTTGGCCAGTTGGGACTTGGGGTCGGCGGTAAGAAGGATTTCCAGCTCCTCCTGGCTTGCCGCATGTTCCGTCTCTTTCAGGTACTGGTCCATGGCGGTTTCCGTGTAGTATTCCGGCAGCCGTTTTTCCATCTTGGGCCGTTTCACCGTGCGCACGGGGTTGGACTTGATTTTGCCCTCTTTAATGAGCCAGTTGCAATAACCGCTGAGCGCGCTCATCTGCAAGTGCACCGTGCGGGACTTAAGGCCCTCTTCCATCAGATGGCCCTCGTATTCCCTGATCCGGGAAGGGATCAAATCCATTTTTCCGCCACACCAATCTTCGAATCTATGCAGGACATCGGCGTAAAGATCCTGTGTCCGGGGCGAGTAGCGCCGGACATCCCGGATGTACGCTATGTACTTGTCAATCATGTGCTTTCAGTCCCATTTCGGCCGCTTTCTGCCTCATATAGGCATCGGCCGCTTCGAAGGTATACGGAATCTCCCCGTCCAGGACGGCGTTTTTCACCATCTCCTTGAGCTGGCCGATGGTGTTGCACGGCTCCAGGCCGAAGACTTGCATGATGTAGTCTCCGGTGATGGGATTCTTCCAATTGCGGATCTCGTCCTTCGCTTCCACCTCGGCCATCTTCTCCTTCACCTGCTCGAAGTTGCGGCGCAGGCGGGCCACCTTGGCGGGGTTCTTGGAGGTGATATCGGCATTGCACAGGAGCATGAGGTCGTCGATGTCCTCGCCGGCGTCAAAAAGGAGGCGCCGCACTGCGCTGTCGGTGACTTCGTCGTCCACCAGGGCGATGGGCCTTAGGTGCAGGTTCACCAGCTTCTGAACGTACTTCATCTTCTCGTTAAGCGGCATCTTGAGCTTCTCGAAGATCTGCGGAACCATGCGCGCGCCCACTACCTCATGGCCGTGGAAAGTGAAGCCCTGACCGGGGATGTAACGCTTGCTGGCAGGCTTGCCGATGTCATGCAAAAGCGCCGCCCAGTGCAGCCAGAGGTTGGGTTCTTTATCGGCCTCTTTCTCGAAGAGGACTACGTTGTCCAGCACCTGGAGAGTGTGGGTGAAGTTCTCCTTATGTCCCTTTCCGTCAACGGTTTCCACGCCTTTGAGGCGGCTGAGTTCCGGCAGGAACTGTTTGAGGAGGCCGGTGTCTTCCAGCAGCTCGAAGGCCATGGAAGGCCGGGCGGTCATGAGCATTTTGTTCAGCTCCTCCACGATGCGTTCCCGGCTCAGAATCTGGAGTCTTTCGGCCATGTTGCGCATGGCCTGCGGGCTTTCGGGAACAATGGTGAAGGGATGCTCGGGGGTGCTGAGCCTGGTGGCAAATCTTATGGCCCGCAGCATTCTGAGAGGGTCATCGGAATAGGTCTGTTCCGGCTCCAGCGGAGTCCTTATAATGCCGTTTGCCAAGTCCTTGATACCGCCGAAGGGGTCCACCAGCGCGCCATAGTCTTCTTCATTGAGGGAGAAGGCCATGGCATTGATAGTGAAGTCCCTGCGGAGCTGGTCTTCCTCCAGCGTACCATCCTCCACTATCGGCTTACGGGAATCCCGGTGATAACTCTCCTTGCGCGCCCCCACAAACTCCACCTCCATGCCGTGGTACTTGAGCATGGCCGTCCCAAAGTTCTTGAAAACGCTTACTTTGGCCTTGGTTTTGGCCGCCACAGCTTCGGCCAGCAGAATCCCCGGCCTCACCTCCTTCCCCTCATGCCCGGCTTGACCGGGCATCTCTACAACTATATCAATGTCCTTGTTCGGGTTGCCCAGAAAGCAATCCCGCACATACCCCCCAATCACGAAGGCCCTCACGCCCAATTCCTTGGCCGTGTCACTCACCAGTTTAAACACCGGATTATTCAGGTAACCTTCTGTTATGGTCATATCCGTTTCTCTTATTCCGCTCCTGTCCCCGTCTAAAGCACACTAACCAGCCCAATTCCATCATTCTGTGCTTTACACCTCTCTTTTCTCCCGTCTAAAGCACACTTACCTGCCCAATTTCATCATTCTGTGCTTTACACCTCTCTTTTCTCCCGTCTAAAGCACACTTACCTGCCCAATTTCATCATTCTGTGCTTTACACCTCTCTTTTCTCCCGTCTAAAGCACACTTACCTGCCCAATTTCA